>Ga0307513_10010527_pt1 | contig 11576 bp, 15 predicted proteins | sample 15_EM_MG_FD_202174 | JGI IMG/M metagenome (GOLD analysis project Ga0307513, IMG submission 202174) | Populus trichocarpa ectomycorrhiza microbial communities from riparian zone in the Pacific Northwest, United States - 15_EM | ecosystem: Host-associated > Plants > Roots > Unclassified | place... | reverse complement strand
AGACCAAAACGGGCAATTACAGACGCCTGTAGGATGACCGCGGATCTCATCTCCACACAGCGCTACCGCCACACTCGCAATGAGTGACAGGTTGGTCTACCCCTGTGGAAACGTCTTTCAAAATGCTAATTGGTGTCCGTGGTTGCTAGAAGTGATCAATACAAGCGGGCCGGGTCGCGGGAAACATCCCTACTCAGACCACAACATTCGTCGACTTCCTATGATACTTTCGGTCCTGTTCCTCGCCCACCTGGTCTCCAACCTGACCCACCCAGCCCCCGAACGTGTCCACCCGGCCTCCAACATGGTCCACCCCCTTCTCACAAAGGCCAGCGAGATCCATCACCCCTCCGCCTCACGAAGAGGTACCTCGGTGGTTTTGTCATCTTCCTCATCATCTTGACCCAAATTGTGGCTTTCGCATTCTTCTACGATCTACCCTTCAAGGTTGGCGAATACAACAGAGCCGCGGCACGGATGCGTGAGCAGGAGGGTGTGATGAGGGAAGAGGCGAAGCGTATGGAGAATGAACGTATTGCACTCGGGAACGAGTCTAACCGGTTGGAGAAAGAGAGGTTGGCGCTCGACTCATCAACTCGGGAGATGGAAGTAGAGAGGGATGCTCTCGAGTCTGCAATCCACCGTTCGGAGCTGGAAAGATCCAGGCTTGAACGTGATAAACAGGAGCTAGAGAATGAACGGCAATTGCTAGAGGAGGAAAGGTGGAGGCTCGAACGGGAGAAACGGGAGCTAGAGAGCGAACGTCAATTGCTAGAGGAGGTGAGACGGAGCCTCAAACGGGAGAGACAGGAGCTAGAGGACGAACGACGGTTGCTAGAGGAGGAGGGACAGAGGCTTGAATGGGAGAAACAGGAGCTAGAGGGCGAACGTCAATTGCTAGAGGAGGAGAGACGGAAGTTCAAACGGGAGAAACAACTGTTGGAGAGCGAACGACATTTATCGGAGCAGGAGAGGTCGAGGCTCGAACAGGAGAAACAACTGTGGGAGAATGAACGACACCTATCGGAGCAGGAGAGAGGAGAACTGAGAAAAGAGAGGGAGAGATGGGAGAAGGCTCGTGAGGATCGTGTTCCCCAAGGTGCATTCTGGGAGGATACCTGGCCGGCGTGGGATTGTCGTGCCTATGGGAAACGCGAGTATTGGGGAATATTGCAGAACATCCCCGAAGATTGGACTGACGTGGACGCTTGTATGAATATGCCGACCGAGATCAAGGGTGTCTCCATCAGGCGACCACATCGTTGCGCGTATGTCGAGGGCTCCCCCCACATCCACGGATACTGGATGGTAGATTGGGATCAGCCCGATTGCAGACCGTGGCATCAGGACCTTACTGACAAGGTGAGTACGGGGAAACCATGGTCGGACCAAAGTTCGCTGATAAGCGCTAATTTTAAGGGTTGCACGAACCCGGGATCTGGTACCCGCCGTCTCGAGGCCTGGGTTGTGGGCATCAACGATAGGCCAGAACAAGACTGGCGTCTGCTGTGCGAGAGCACGCCTATGACGTGGAATCACATCACGTATAACAGTCCTACCCACTGCGAGGCAGGCGTGAGTACCATCTTAACTTGTGTTTTGTGACAGTATTCTCATGTGTTGATTGACCACCGGCTTTTCAGTGGCTTGGGAAGAAATTCGCAGTGTGGGATGTTCCCGATAATAGTTGTTGACTCTGTTGAAGGAGTTAGGGAACACAAGTCTGTAGATCGATGGCAGCGAACTCCGGCGCAAACTCCTTTCAGATGTGCAGGTTAGGGGTGAAGAACATCACACTAGAGCTGTAGTTGAGGCTGGATCGCGTGTATTACATCTCCGCCCGAGGCACGTCCTACAAGTTTGTAGTTTAGTCCCTCGTGTTATGATCTCGCAACGACACGGGTGTACGTCCAATTGGTAACGTATACTATGACAACACGCACACCTGGGGATCAGGACACCTCCTGTAGCAAGGATAAAGTAGATCGTCCCTACGGTCTGGGTATCTCAGCGACGGTTTCAGAGAGGGAGGCTACCCAGGAGGACCACGGACCGAGCACCGATAACCACTCGGACAACCAACATAGAAATCACGAAAGACAGAGATTTAATGATCGTGGACCTCCAAGGGTGTCGGTTGTACGGCCTGGACCCGCGTTTCAGCCTCACAAAGATTGCATAGAGACAACTTCGGAAGAGATTATGAACTTTGCTGGGGTAAAATGCGTAAAAGAGATGAAGCGATGGGTGGATCACGTACCTACGAGACTCCAGATCTGGGAGGTGAAAGGAGAGCACCTATTCTGATAAACGCCGTGAGTTAATGGGGACACTCGGGTTAACCTGATTCCTGACAATGAGGGATATGTAAAACATTGGGTGTGACTGCCATCGGATCCCCGAAATATCCAAACAATTCGTTGGGGTACTTACTACATGTCTTCTCCCCCCTCCACGCAAATTACGCCTGTTGTGCTGGAAAATTGAGCAAAGGGTAGGTAACAGACATAGCAGCAGGCTGTACCTTGTTGGCAGGTGAGAAAGTAATCGTGCGTGAACAATGCCCCACCGCGAATGAATAGTACCGGAAAAGTGGTCAGAGAAATCCCATGCCGGGTGATTCCATCAATATGCACTCCGTCTGCCATGCTTGCAGTGGATGATGATGAGCCGATGTGATGATTAGAGGTGGTCATATTGCGACTTACGTATCTTCGCCGGCCTGGGTGGTCTGCGGGAGGGAAGACATTGTGGACTACTTCGGAAGAACGTGGCTAGAAAGTCGTAAAACGGCGCGGATATTCATACTGATGCCCTCGTGCATGAGACCTGTGTTATCTGGTCCATCGAAACTGGCAGGGGTTGCAAATCTAGCACGCGAACCAGGGAAGGGCGTTCGTTGGCTATGGCCAGCGCCTCGCCAATAATGGGGAGTCAAAACCGTGGGTCGGTGACGAGTGGATGGTGACACAATGAGAGCTTTCGCCCTTTACACGCCTGGCACCGCATGGGGGTGGGCAGCACTGGGAGACCTTCTAGCATGGTGATAGCCAAACCCGAGGTGGACTAAAGATTGACGCCAACGGCGCGCCGTAGTTGAATGACCACGGTTGCTCGGGCGCATTTAAACTGCATTCGACACTGAGAATGGGGACTTGGGTGATTGTCGAAAAACACCTGCAGGGGAAGGCGTATGTTATTATGGGTTTCCAAGGCTGGTCAGTGTTTCACGGTTCACCGCCGCCGAAGTGAATGAAACCAGCAACAATGACCATCTAGAGCGCCGACTCGTGCTGGGTCGAACTTGGACGTTGCAGATGCACGGGCGAGGAGCGAGTATAGGTGAGAGGGGTGGATATCCTCTCGGTGGATTTCGTCGGCCTTTGGCGTCTCCGGGTCTGATCGAGCGGGAACTCTGATCAACTCCGCCACCAACTGAGGTCGCCTCCCACTCGTTCACTCACCTGTATACCGCCGAACCCTCAAGCCAGAGAGACCAACTACCGCTATGCTATGAGCGTAGGCCCGGAAGAAATCCCAACTCCTTCCTGGCCGTCTCTCTACGACCTTAGCGAGGAGCTGACGCCAGTTGAGCGGACTCCACCTGTTCAAGCTGGAGGCTTCTACCTCAGCGATCCAAATGGTACGTCAGCCGCTTACCTGTTGCCATGAGCTCCACACTGCGTCACGCGTTGAACAGCGGGCTTTTTGCGGTTTGCTAAGCTGACTTGATTAACAGAGGTGTTCAAGTTCACGCTTTACTGGACATTCGTATTCTACGTTCCTCCATTCGTCCTCGCTGGATTCTACGCTTTCTTCAACATTTCCATCCCTCCATCTCCCACACCGTTTTACATCAATGCCACCACCCGGCCAACGCACTCACGACATCGCACGAAATCATCTACCGACGATGCGAACAGCTACATCTTGATTTCAACCTCAAACCCAGACCGGGATCACTCCCAAGCCGCGTCCGGTGGATCCGGTGAGCGTGGAGCCCGCGAGGGTTTGTTGACCCCACCACGATCGAACCGTTTGAAGAAGATGAACGAGAAGCGGTCGAGGCTCATATCCTCCCTACTCATTCTTCTCGCCTTTGTCGTGTTTGGGCTGGTTGGCGCGTCGCTGAGTTCGGCGATATTGGCATACATATTGGTTGGTTTGTATAAGGCGGGGAGCTTTCAGATCAGCACGTTCGTCTCATCTCTTCCTTGTGAATTCTTCGGCTGGGGCTGACCGCGATCACGGGCGATAGGTGGATCCCGCTCATATGGGCAATCCTTCACGCATGCGTTGGATTTCTTGGGTGAGTGATCCCACTGCGACGTTCTGGGAGGCGGCAGACTGACGTTCTTCCCTGCAGCATGTGGCCATCTGTTATCGATTTCATCTAACACATGAACGTCGCCGTGATATTTTACTCCATATTTCAAAGTCGATTGTATTGCCCCTACATCAATCCACGCACGGACCTAATGTAGAATATGTCGTACCCTCGTGCACCCGCAAGACGGGTGAACACTGAGGAGAGTTCCCTCTGATCAGTGGAAAATAGCATCTTTCAAGCAAATGAGACACGATGAAGAAGCCAACGCGGAGCACGTACCCACGCACCATTCATTTCGACCGGTCGGAATCTATCAGGTATAACCCATCCGGGGAGACGTTCTTGGAGTACTTGAGGAGGTCACGACCCCGAACCTCATTCTCGTCCGCAGGAATTGGCTCAGCGTCGAGGTCTATCCCAGTGCCTTCGGCCCAGATCCTTCCGTCCGGAATGCCATTTTTATCACCGACGGAATCCGTATCCACAAGTTTGACCGCTTCAACGAGCTTGATGAGGTCCTGCATTTCCTCCGTAAGCTTCGCGTGCTCGGGAGAACCTTCCTCCGGAGGGATCAAAGCGCTGAGTGCGTGCATGTGCTTCAAAGTCGCAGGGGAAATTGTGGGTTTTGGATACGAGGACAAGAGCTCGTTGACGGACCACGTTGGACGAATTGGAATCCCATCCTCGTCCGTTTCGACACCTGCGCGTAGAGTAGGTTTAGATGAGAGAGAAGAGTTTGGCCTCGCCAGACGCGTTGAAGACAGGACGCGACGACATCCGAGAGTCGTCCTGAGCATCATCGGGAATTACCGACGCTTCCCGCCCGCAAACGGTCAAATGGCACCAAATCCGCAAACAGTCGCGAAAGCTATTCAGCATTTCCTGCCGTCCAAACTACCTCCTACCCTCTCAAACTCTCCTTCTTCTCTGTACCAAGTGTTGTCGCGGTTTCCACAGGATGGCGTAGGACAGAGGGTGTACCAGACGCGGTGGGGGTCGAAGGGGTTCCCGGGGTGCTATTGGGAAGTCACCCGAACTAAACTGAAATTGGAGGGGAAACACGGGAAGGCCTGGGGTCATCTCGTTTGGAGAGGTGCGTCTGTATGCGTTGTGGTTACGCGAAGTTTGGCCGTTAAGTCGTTTGGTGGTGTTAGACAAACGGGTTAGCGAGAAAGAAGACATGATTCGTGGAGGGTTGAAGTATGTCTGGTCGACGGGGACCTCTACATCGGGGATAGTTCTGCCAAAAGCACGTCCGGCTTCCACTTGAGAGGTGTGGGGAGAACCGCGGTTCTTTGTCAATCTTCCCCCTCTGGTCCCGATCCCAACATCACGCACGTCATAACCCTGTTCATCATCTTACAGTAATAATCAACAGTATACTCCCTCTCGCACCCTTAGAAATCCAACACGCTTACTCTCAAACCTTTACCATGTCTCTCAATCCGTTCGCTCTCGTCACTCCCTCTACCAGAGGTCTCTCCGCCGCTCTGACTAGACGTCTTCTCTCAAAGTCTGAACTCCCTGTCTATGCTACGTATCGCAAAGGGAGTCCCGAGAAAGTTAAGGATGAGCTCCTTCGCCCCCTGGACGGCGTCGACCCCTCCAGGTTGAAGATGATCCATCTCGACCTCGAAGACGAATCGAGCATTCGTTCTGCTGCTGAGAAACTCGACGAGACTCTTCCCTCTGGTTCATACCTCCATACAGGTTTCTTCACGGGAGGCGTACTTCTGAATCCCGAGAAACAACCGGATGATATCGACCTAGCCATCGTACGGAAAACCTTCGACGTCAACGTCTTCTCCCATCTCTTCCTCATGAAGCATTTCGCTCGTTTCCTCCCCTCTGCATCTATGTCTGGTTCCCTCTCTGACCAACCCCTCGCCAAATGGGTCCACATCACCGCTCGAGTGGGTTCGATCGGGGACAACCGCAAAGGCGGATGGTACTCTTACCGCGCTTCGAAAGCCGCATTGAACCAAGCAATGCACACGTTCGACCTTCATCTAATGCAGAAGAAGCGACCCGCAATGGCCGTCGGTATACATCCCGGGACGATGAAGACGGAATTGAGCAAGGACTTTTGGAAGAGCACCCCCGAGGATCAGTTACACGAACCCGAGGAGGCCGCAGAACAGGTGCTCGATGTCGTTGAGGGGTTAAGGGAGGACCAGAGAGGTGCGGTCTGGGACTGGGCGGGCAAGGAAGTCGTTTGGTGATCCGGATGCTGCTAGGTAGTCAATTCTACGCAAGCAAGGCGTCGAATGATACAAATGATTACACACTGTATTGTTGCGAAAAAAAGCGCAAAACCTGAGAGAACAAACTCTAATCCTGCAGGGACTTGTCACGGTAATAAAATACATCAACCTCTCCAGGGTTGTCCCAACGTCTCTGCCAGATAAATTTGGAAGTGGGACGACATCACCCTCTGCGTGGCGCACTTTGCATTCGTGATGGTAAGGTAAGATTCGAAAGGTATGTTAGACGATCCTATCCTATCTCTCATCTCCTATTGGCAACTCCCAGCTTCACTTGAGTCGATCGCTTCGCACGTCGCGAAGCCCGGTGCGAACACCTGTTGCCGCAACTTTTTCTCGGAACTTCTTCCTCTCTCTCTCTCTCGATCGCGCGTTCACGAAGGATATAATGTATCTCCCATCCGTCCTCCAGCACAGGTCGCCATCAAGGCTACAATGCCGACACATTTGTCGACCGTCTGCTTTGGAGACATCATTGAGGTACCACAGCAATATATCTCATGCGGTCGGGATCTGCGTCTCTGTGTCATTACAAGGATAGAATATATTGTGGATGGGCTATTGCGCTCGGACGGCGTCAATTTGTAAAGAGACGAGTTTCTTAAAGTAGCGGTCAGTAATCATTAATCAAGTATCGTGCGCATGTCTGGAGGATAGAAACGAACCCGCAAATTCCGGGAAAAATCGGAAGCGACATACCCAACCATCTTTCCGCCCTTGAAGGCAATGAACGTGGGCGTCTATTCCACGCCTCAGAACTACGGCCTCGATTCTGGTGGAAAAGACACATACAGATAGGATACCGGCTTCCTTGGCGATGTCGATGGCGGCCTTGATATCGACCTTGTAGAACTCGATGGATTTGGCAAGGTTTGAGTACCCTTCGAAGATGGGGCCATAATCTTCGGATCTAGGACACCAAGTTGCCCAAAACTCGAAGATTGAGACTTTGTCCCTGGCGATCTGAACACAGATCGGCCAAAAAAGTGGTGATTCAAAGTGAAATCTTAGGCCTCAGGTGCAGTGATGATAAGATGGACCCACGATCTCCTGGAACTCGGTAAGGCTGGTGACTTCCTTGACAGTCATGGCGATTTGGGAGCGATAAGAGTGGTCGATTGGAGAGAAGATTTGTGTTTGTGTTTATGCCGAATCTCCTCGAGGATGGTTTATATAGGGTTCGCCCAGCCAGTCACTATTTCCAATCGCACGTGAAGAGACTCGGTACATGGCTCCCACTCTCTGCAAACATCCTCGACCACAAGAGATAGTCAGCATCTGGCGCGCTCACGTTTCTCCGATGATCTGAACCAAAATCTCCTTGACAGTCCTCCGATGGGAATCTACCTTGCGTTGGATGACATTTTATGCAGTGGAAAAAATAACCGAAGCCAGTGGAATGCTGCAACTTCGACAGTGTTCCTACAGGGTATGTCGCGACCGCCAAACATAATGTTACGATACCTTCGGTGGCACCGAGGGGTCATTTCTACCTGTCTTGGGCTGGTGGACCCTCTATCCATAAACGCGACGACAGACTCCGTACTCATACAGCCTCCGGGTCTGTAGGGCGTGGGGAGGCATCGTCATTGGTGTCGTGAATGGTTGGGGCACGGGCAGCGAATGTCTTGATGGTGAGCGCCTCCCAATCTTGACCCTTGTCCGCAACCTTTCTCAAAGCCAAAGTGAAGCGGGAGGTCATCATCGGTATCATCCTAACGCACGAAAAGAGGCGTGAGAGGTGGATGGTGAGACTGTCGACGCGACACCTACACCTCGAGTCCCCTATCAGGTACAGAGAAAATCGAATAAGTCGGAATACCATGGTCAATGGATGACAGGAGTCTCACAGCACAGGAAAGACCTTTAGCTCAAACTGAACGAACACGGAATTAGCCGTACCGACAAAGACGTGAAGAATTAGAGCTCATACCCTTGCGAACTTGATCGAAACGATGAGACAAAGATGGGAAATGAATATCACCAAAAAGTAAATCGTAACATCGCGAAATATGGTTTTCAGGATCCTTCTCAAAGTGAGGGTCTCGCGAGCGAGCTTTACGACCCGGAAAACAATGGAGATGATTGCGACGGCGTCTGTTGGATACATGGTGAATTTGTGTCTACTTCATTGGGGCGAAAGGCTCACCGAAGGCAAGTATGGAGGCTATGCATAAGAACCCGAGGTATGTCCCAGGGTTCTTTAAACATAGTCCCAACGCCTCAGTAGGATTATCCAGAGGTGGCGGGGTGACTGGTATCTCATCAGGAATACCCTCGTTGGTCGCAGAATGGAACGTGACCCACCTATAACGATGATGTTGTGGACGAGTGCGACAGTCAGGGAAAAATTGAGCAACCCCAGGGTCAGGAGCAGGGCCAGAAGTTTTCGATTGAGTCCGTTCAGCGCGTATGCCCTGCGATTTAGGGGTCTCAACGACGGTTCAAAGGTCAGTCGGAAGGACCACGGACCGGGTACCGATTACCACTTGGGCCGTGAGCGTAGAAATCCCGAAAGACAGGCCCTTGATGATCGAAGATTCCCAACACCTGAAGGACGTTAGTCGTACCGCTCGAACCCATGTAGTAGGTTTCATCCTCACAAAGATCGCCCCCAGAAAACATTGGCAGAGATCATGCATATAGCTAGGGTAAAACGCGTGAGAAATGGAGCATCGAGTGGGGATTTAGATCGCATGTCACATACCTACGATATCCCATGTCTGGGAAACGAAAGGAGCGTATCTGTTCTAACACCCGCCATGAGTTAACCAGGGCGTCCGAGCAAAGTTGATTCCTGACGATAAGAAAGACATAAAACACTGACAGCACTTGTCAAGCCCTCGCAATAACCCGGCAACAAGTTGGGGTACTTACACCATGTTTTCCTCCCCTTCCACACATATTTTACCTGTTGCATCAGAAGCTTGAGGGAAGAACAGATACCGGAAACAATGATAGGCCGCACCTCATCTGATAGGACGAGGAAGTAGTCGTAGAAAAACAAAGTCGCCACCGCGATCGAATAATACTGAAAAAATGGTCAGGGAAACCCCATGCTGGGTGACCGATACATACTCTGAATATTATGCTGGAGAAAGAGGTGAGTAGGCGTGGCGGCCAAATGTAACATCCTGCGACTTACATATCTTCACCAGCCCGGACCGCCTGTGGGGTTGACAACATCGCGAGTTGTCTCGAGGGAATGCGGTTAGAGATTCATAAAACAGCATGGGTATTTATGCCAAAATCCCCGCGTTAGTTTGATGGGGCTCAGGATGGGACGAGATTGAGACCGTGCAAGAGAACCTAATGTTCAGATCAAGAAACGAGACCTGCCGGCTGATGCCCGTGAGGACAAAACAGCAGCTTCCTTCTTTTGCTCGCCCAATACTGAATAGAGACGGGCAGCACTGGTGGGACATTCTGGAATGGTGGTAGCCAAATCCGTGGTAGACTGCAGATTGACGCCGCGGTCAGGCGACTGAAGTGTCGAAAAGGTGTGTGATCGTTGGGATACATTAAATCTACACATTCACTGGGGACGCCGCTGAGAACGGGGACGCGATTATCGGCAGGTTCTCGCAGTGGAAAACGGCGCACCTTACTAATTGGGTCCGTCCGGGCGACATATTGAACACCAAGAGGGGGGTAAGCGTCTGAAGAGGACACACCATCCGTAGCTAGTCCAGCCGATATCATTGCGGATTCCCAAGGCCAGTCTAGTGTTTCACCACGGTCGGAATCATTGAAATCTGTCCACTGGAGCATCAGCTCATTCTGGGTTGAACTCCTTCCGAAAGTAGATGTTCTCAAGAATGAGCATAGCGGATGTTGTGGCCACAGGAGCGAGGAGTGTGTGCGCGTGCGATCGGTGAATGTCCAAGTGGGTTTTCGCTGGCCAGGGCGCCTTCGATGGAGTGAGGCCGGGCACCATTGGCTCGCCGGCTGGGGGGACCCCGGATCCCTACCGCGCCTCTAAAGCGACGTCGAACCCAGTGATGCAGACGTTTGAGCCCCACCTAAAGAAGAAGCCACCACCCGGGACGAGGAAGACTGGTTTCCTCTCACCCCTTAGGCCTTGGCGCGTGACGTTTGACGGCGACCCCTCGGCATGGTTTGTGGCCTCCTGGACCCGCGCAAGCGATCTTCGGGTGCGCTTTGAAGAATCCTAAGGGAAAGGGCCTGGGATTGTGAGGGCAAAGAGGTTGTTTGGCGGTTCGGACAGTTCCGAGAGGATACGAGCAACGATGCAACGCATGAGTGCTGCGTTGAACGAGGCGAGGAATGCTCTGGACCCGTTAACAGGGAGTGTCCTGGTCGCTAGGTGTGCGCGTTGTCATATATGTTACCAATCGGACATACACCCGTGTCGTTGCAAGATCATAACATGAGGGACTAAACTACAGACTTGTAGGACGTGCCTCAGGCGGAAGTGTACTACACGCGACCCAGCCTCAACTACGGCTCTAGTGCGACATTATTCAAGCTTCACCCCTAACCTGCACACCTGTTTTGTGATCATCCATCCGAAGGAGTTGGGGAATACGAGTCTGTAGATTGATGGTAGCGAACTCTAGCACAAATTCCTTTCCTTCCATGAGGGATATCTCCGTTTCAACAGAGTCAACAACTATTATCGGGAACATCCCAAATAGCGAATTTCTTCCCAATCAACTGAAAAACCAGTGGCCAATCAGTACATGAGAATACTGTCACAAAACATGAGTTAAGATGGTACTCACGCTTGCCACGCAGTGGGTAGCACTGTTATACGTGACGTGGTTCCACGTCATAGGCGTGCTCTCGCACAGCAGGCGCCAGTCTTGTTCTGGCGTATCATTGATGCCCACAACCCAGGCCTCGAGACGACGGGTACCAGATCCTGGGTTCGTGCAACCCTTAATATTGGTGTTTGCCAGCGAACTTTAGTCTGACCATGGTTTCCCCGTATATACCTTGTCGGTAAGATCTTGATGCCA
>Ga0307513_10010526_pt1 | contig 11576 bp, 12 predicted proteins | sample 15_EM_MG_FD_202174 | JGI IMG/M metagenome (GOLD analysis project Ga0307513, IMG submission 202174) | Populus trichocarpa ectomycorrhiza microbial communities from riparian zone in the Pacific Northwest, United States - 15_EM | ecosystem: Host-associated > Plants > Roots > Unclassified | place... | reverse complement strand
TGCCCCCCCCCCCCCCCCCCGCCCCCCCCCCCCCCCCCCCCCCCCCCCCCCCCCCCCCCCCCCCCCCCCCCCCCCAGTAGTGACGTACGCTCCCGTAGTCTTCTTCTAAGAAACTGACAACTCCGCAATAGTATTTGAAGGTAACAACATGGCTTTTTGGGAATGCTTCCAATGGTGGCATATCAGCAAGGGAAGCAGGGAGCACACGAAGTATGTTTTTTGCTAGGCCGACGGAATTCAACTGGTCAATTGTTAGTATTCGGCTATTGACATCCGGGTAAAGACACATACCTTGAAGTAAGTCTTGAACATCAGGTTAACAATATAATAAGTCCCCCATTTTCTCGATTCCTCAATAGGGGCGCTATAATAGCGTTAGTTGGATAACCTTCCGCCCCTAAAGCAATGCGCTAAGATGTGGACATACCGGTCACTGATGCATAATGTAAAAGCCTTATTAATATACCTCGCCGCATCCTCAAGGTGTTCCGAGGTACTCCCGAGTCTTCGCGCTTGGTCATCCGATAATATAGCGACGGTTCTCAAAGACAGACAAATCTGGTACATAATGGGGAGTGTCCAGTGCGGCCAGTTCCCCTTTGTATAGCCCCTAACCATAGCTCTATTCCCCGCAAAAATCACACGAGGTCGTCAGTCGGCTATACAACAGATATTAAGCTTTCGAAAAAGGGGCGGGGACCAACAGTAAGAGATCCTTCTGCCCCTCGTAAGCCTTCGCCCAACTCACATCTGCTCCATCGTCCCGGTCCAGAATGTATGCTATCTTCCAGTAGGAGACCAAGGCGTCGACCCAAGCGGCTCTGGTATTCTCATCGCGTAAGTGGGTGAGACCGGAGATTTCGTATTCGACGTCACCACGAATTCTCTCATGATTTGTAGAGAAGGCGAATGTCCCACGGTCTGGATTCTCGGGGGAGAAGATGCTGCCGAGTAGAGCACCGTCCTTGGTGGTCAATGCTCTACGAAATGTTTTACTATTTCGTTGGTGTTAGGTTCGATGCAGCAAGAGTAGTATTTGTAGCAGTAGAATTTGCAGAAATGGGTTTACTTACTAGAGTGCGGTCATGGTGAAGGTGTCAGGTTTTAGTGATGGTTATATTGGGTGGTGGTGGTAATGGTGGTGGTAATGGTGGTAGTAACATGAGAGGTGGGACGAGAGGCTCAACCGAAGGCGTTTGGGAAGGATTGTGGGGGGGAAGTGCGACGGGAATGGTAAGTTCTAAGTTCAGACTTGGCTCCGGGTATTGCCCAAAACCCCACTCCCCGCGGTGCACCATGTTGCGCCGTCCACCAACAACCCCGAGGTAATCACCTCATCTACGATACAAGTAAGGTTCCGAGCTATATCTCCTTTCTTTTCTTTTTATTGCCAATAGGATTCCTCCATGGAAATGATTTACGCTGCTGGTCCCGAGCATTTAGGCTGCCGGTACCAGATCGGAAGCTAATTAGTAGGTTTCGGTCTCACGACGGGTAGCGCAAGCACAGTCGGTAATTCTCACTGTTGTTCTCTTACTCGCACGAGAGTAATTCAAGCCCATAGTTTTTGATAGCGGTCCATATAAGAATGCTTTTAACGTACCTGACGGCATACAGAAAAATACAGCACACCGAAAGATTTGGTGAGTGTGGGAGACATCTTAGGGAAGCGACCATGCAGGAAGATCATGTAGTAACTCTTTTTAACCATTAAATTTTGATAGTTAATTCACTTGAATTATCATTTTTTTACTGCCGTTTTGTTGTGGGGCCGTGGTGTTGCTCACCAAAATTTTCGTTCTGCCGTCAGGTACGATGGCCCGAACCACAATCCTATGAGAAGCCCTCTGGGATGATCCTGTACATTTTGGGTGTGGTGCGCCGCCAACTAATCCGGCAATCCATGCGAATCTGGGTCGCACACCAGGGTTAGCCCTAACCTCAGCAGTCCCACACCAACAACCATCGTAACGCTCACTGCCATGTGGTGTATGTACGATCAGGACCCGACTGAAACTCAGAAGGAAAAGTGACGACCAGCAACAACCATCCCCGATACACCAGTCGACTCTCAATAGACCTTCAACCGACGATAATTTAACGTGAGTAGTGGAAAAAAGAAAACAACTCCTCTGCCCCTCACTTTCTATCTTGAATTTATCCTCCGTATATACATCTACTAATATATAATCACGACAACAGCATGGGTACGTTTTACATACTCTCGTTTTCCCTTAATACATTCTCTCCCTCTCCCGGACTATTTTTTATGGAGCAGGAGGAGAGGAGGAAGGAATCAAGGAGATCGCGGTGGGCGGATGATAGCCGCTCTTTTTTTTTGTTCCAATACTTTACCCCTACTGCGGGTACAGCTATACCCTCCAGCTCACTTTGCGCTAACACCCCTTCCCTATTTCTACAGGTCGCCTATCGGAATACCAGGTTATCGGCCGCAAACTGCCCTCGGATGCGGATCCCACTCCCAAGCTCTACCGCATGCGCCTCTTCACTCCCAACACCGTCGTCGCTAAATCCCGCTTCTGGTACTTCCTCAAGAAGCTCAGGAAGGTCAAAAAGAGTGCTGGTGAGATTGTGTCTTTGAATGTGGTATGTGGTTTAGTTAAAATCCGTCCAACAAAAAAAGGGTTGTAGCAATGGGTGGTTAACGGGGTTTTTATGGAGAGATAGATCCATGAGAAGCGTCCTCAGAAGGTCAAGAACTTTGGAATCTGGATCCGCTATGACTCCCGCAGCGGAACCCACAACATGTACAAGGAGTACCGTGAGCTCTCCCGCACCGATGCCGTCCAATCCCTCTACCAGGATATGGCCGCTAGGCATCGTGCTCGTTTCCGGTCGATCCATGTGAGTCACAATCCCTCCTCGTAGGGGGTCTTTTTTGACAAAAGCCTAATGTGTTATCTTTTCCCGAAATTTTAGATTCTCAAAGTTGTCGAAATTGAGAAGGCTTCGGATGTCAAGCGCCCATACCTCAAGCAGCTCATCACCAAGGGTCTGAAGTTCCCTCTCCCTCACCGCGTACCCAAGGCTGTCGGCGCCAAGGTCTTCTCAGCCAAGAGGCCTAACACCTTCCATTAGTGTGAAGTCATTGTTATAAGGGTGTTTTGTGGTTTCTCTTGTTTTCTTCGGGTTCTAAGGTGGTTGGGATTCTGTGAACATAAAAAAAACATTCAACAGCTCATCGGGAATGGTTTTTCAAAGTAATAAAAGTTTGAAAAAAATAAATAAAAAAAGCCCCCCCTGGCCCATCGTTCTTTCCATTTCTATTTCTCCCGCGTGCGACTCGACAGAATTCAACATGGCCGGGCTTTTGGGAATTGAATGGGGAAGCAAAAACAGCAGGCGACCGGGAAATAGGAATGAAAGGAAGCCAACGAGGCGGGGCCTTTTCTCGATGGTAGACCTAACAGGGATCAGTGCCCTGTCTCCGTTTCTTTTATTTCCTTTTCCTTCTTTATATTCTGCACTTCCTATTTATTATCCTTTGGCCCTGATAGGGTCCTTGTCGAAATCATGGGAGTAACTATACTCCCAATTGCCTGACGTTTGTAAGACCGACTGGTATTGCATACCACCAAAATCCTGAGGCTCCGGTCGATTTTTTGCCCATATGCAATAGCAGTCGTTTTTACAAACATCAGGCAATTAGGAGTACGGTAGCGTGTTGGGCTGACTCTGTCCTTTTTGTCCTTCCCCTCTATAATTTCTAGACCCCTGTCGTTGTCATTAAAAAGTCTAGGCGTCACACATTGCCCCGGAAAAAAGTCGAGAGGTGTCCTCTCCAACTCTCCGAGCCCCTTTCGCAACCGACAACCAACACCTCCAGTTCCTCTTCTCTCCCTTCAACACCGCATTCTCAAACAAACTCTCTTCGACTCATTTCTTTGTCATTCTCCTAGTCTAGTCATTCTCTCTATCTATCTCTAATACGTGTTCTTTTTACTTTCTTCTGCTACCCTTCGCTTTTTTTTTTTGAAGGAAAAAAAATGGTAACGCTTCCCTCGGGATGGAATATTATAAGTTCATACTGACGTTTTTTTTTGTTTCCCACCTGACAGTCTTCCTCCCCTCGTGCGACTTCCCCTACTGGCGCCGCTTCCGGATCTGAAGGTGGTGCTCGCTCATCCAGACCCTCGTCTCCTACTCCCCCAGGTGGGCCCAAGACCGCCATCCGCCGACGAAATGCCGCCGACAGAGCCGCACAGGCGGCGAATGCTCGTCCGGCTAGCACTAGAGCTGCTGGAGCGGGGGGAAGCTCCAGCACTATGTTGAGTACGTTTTTTCTCTTGCTCCCTTTCTCTCTTCTCGATGAAAAAGGTATGAAAGCGCAGCTCGCTAACTTTGGTTTGTCTTATTCGATGGCGCTCAGAGCTCTACACCGACGAATCTCCCGGACTCAAGGTTGATCCCGTCGTCGTTTTGGTTCTCAGTCTGGGTTTTATCTTTAGCGTTGTTGCTATGCATGGTAAGCCTTTTTCCTGGTATCTTGGAGGTTTTTTTTTCTTTCGTGAACCAGTGGCTAATCGTTACCGATATTAATAGTCATTGCCAAGATCAGCAGGAAATGGGCGGTCTAAAATTGTGTACTCTCTTTTTTCTTTTTCTTTCTGGGGCTCTTTTAAAAAATGGTTGGAATGTGGATGATGGTTTGGGGGTATTTACTTGTGTGCATCAGACTACTCGACACATAATTAAGGCAAAAAAAAGCAGAAAAGCAGAAAAGCAGAAAAGCAGAAGCAGAAAAGACCATCTGGGTGCGTGCGTGCAGGCTTAGGATGTTGGGATTGGGCTCGCAGAGCTGGCTCTGCCATGATACCCAAGAACAAACCTCCCTCGAGCAGATTCTCGTGAATCCGGAACCCACGAACCATACCATAGAACTGCCTCGCGCCTATGCTATGCTAACCAGCCCTCTAAGCCTGTAAGAGACACAGTATCAAACCTCATACCCACCAACCCCGACTATGATACCACTGTCAACCCTCCCTTTCCCGTAAGGCGAAACCGGGGAAATTATTAAAACATCAGACGAGCTATGTATGATACGGTACAGTTCCTGGCACAAGAGCAAATTGACATTGCCGGCATCCCACAGCGTATTGGCGAAGGACATCTCCATCATAACTGGGGTGCTTTGCCAAGGGATTAGCCGGTGCTGGTCACTCGTGCTGGGGGTGTCTTACTTGGTGGAGTGGATGATATGTGCTTGCAATTGGTAGTAGCGCAGGTCGGGTATAATACAAACTTGCCAGGCCGGAGGGAGGAGTTGACGGAGTCTTTGAGGAGAGTACTAGAGATTGACACTTCGGGGGTTTAGACAACCTTGGAGGAAGCAGAGAATATTACGGGATAGTGAAGGATGTGCAAGCACTTATTTTCGGCAATGGTTCTAGTAAGATTGGTATTCACGGCACCTGGACGGACCAATAGAAAGGACATACCGACCTTCGCTCACCCGGTAAAGCTATCCCATCCCAGCTAGATAGCAGCACCTACCGTGCGCCATCGTTGCCCTCACACGAGCACCACCGCCCTCCTCAGTCCTCAGGCCGCCCCTTCCACCTCATCCACCCCCCCAGGCCTTTCAATTCCCGAAAGATTTTGTCTTCTCAGCCGCCCCGGCGAGAGCTTGGTTCCCCCTGGCCCACTTGATAGGTCACTTAATATCCTCAGTGCCCCGCTTTAGATTCCATCTCTGAGCAATGGACATACTGGGGGGCATTCTGGCGGCTGGGAAGAGCACTAGAAGGGATATGGTCGCCTGGATGTATTTGTCCCCGGGCCTTGGGAATGCTGGTGCGGGAAATGCGTAGGTGTGGATGATTACTGCGAGGCCGAGGTTTATTGTTGGTGGATACCTGGGGATCAGAAAGCAAGATCAGGTGGAGTAGTTAGACAACAGGTTGTAGCAGTGGAAAAATTCTTGCCTTGGCAGACACCAGAAATCCAGACTGAAGGAATAAGTATCTTAGTATGATACTTGGCCATTTATATGACATTTTAATAATGATGAAATTGCTAGTGTGTAGTTGAACCTATGTATTTATATGACTCTTAAAAGAACTATTCCAAAGGCCCTTTCTCTCTTCTCCCTTGGTCTCAATTTGGCCTTATACCATCAGATTTTTGATAAAACCCACAGATATAATACAGCAGTTGTTACATTGCAGTTGCTCCAGGTTGATGGCGTCCAATAAAACCCCCATTCCCCTCCACTTCCCCCTGATCGATCAGGGCTTCTATCCTTGTTTCGCCACCGAAAGCTTTCCGACGACCATACCCGAGTTACTGGTTAGCGTGCTACCATTATGTCTAAAATGTATTCTTACTCAAATGCTTGAGGGTCATGGGCTATCCAACTGCGTCCGCCTACTCGTATTCTCGTAATCTTTGACGTTTGTAAACATGACTGCTATTGCATACATCAAAAATTTTGAGGTTCTGGCCTACTTTTGTATGTAATCAATAGCAGTTGTGTTCACAAACGTCAGAGAATTACGAGTACAGTGCAAGCCTTTTCATCGGTGGAAGGGGATAGTTTGTTATCCGCCGCTATGCGTACAAACAGCTTCGTCATTGGCCCGGGTTTGAGCCAATGGTAGCTTTATGGCGCTATGGATGATTTCCCGGAACCTTAAATCGCTAGGCTTCTGAATTCTAGTCATCAAGAACACAATAAGTATGCTATTTTCATCAGTGCGAAATCGGGGAGTCAATCCTTCGATACGGGGAGGCAATTTTTGTCCTTGGAAATTTCAATAGCAGTCTGTTGGTACACAGATATAGCCTGCCGAAATTTGGAGGTGTTCTAAATGTCTACGGGAAGTCATCCGGTGTCTGCTCCGCACTAAATTCGGTGGACTACTAACGATACTGTATATGTTGGATACCGGTATGTCCTGTTCTAAGAGTATCGAGATTGGGCGGACTTCACATTTAAGCTCCCTCAAGGGACAACTTATGTTGGACCCACCGTATTAACTTTTAGGACGTCGAAGTTTCCTCCTTAAGCAGTCTGAGTTTCCTAGTTTGGTGGGCCGGGAGAGGATAATACCAGAAAAATAAAGCGACGCACCTCCTGAGACATATTTCTCTTATGATATCCAAGTTAATAAGGGTACATATACCCCACACATGAGCGGTTAGGGCTATCCGTCCCGCCTCTGTGACTTTTGGCCCCCATAGGTGACCGCCTCTGCCTACATGCTCGTTATGTACTAGTAATTTTCTGACGTTTGTGAACACAACTGCTATTGCATATGGGCAAAGATTCGACCAGAGCCTCAGGATTTTGGTGATATGCAATAGCAGTCGTGTTCTCAAACGTCAGAAAATTACGAGTACCAATCTCACCGCTTTGGTCCCCATATGCATAGTACGAACGATACCTGGTCGATCTCATTATTCCTCTCGCCTGTGAGAAGGGAATTCAGGGAACCGCCAAGGAGTCCGGAAAATTCATTATGCTTAAATATCACTGTGCCACCCGCACCTCTGATAGGGTCGATGGAACTGCCTCCCATCGGAGGTCGGAGTGTTTCCGGAGCTATCTTTTAGGCTAGCAGGTTCTCGGGAACTAGGGATATAAGCTTTGCGCAGTTCAAGACCCCCTGCTTGTGGGTGAGATGCTATGACTCTGGTGAACAGGCCTGGTTCTTTACCGGGCAGCTGTCACGAAGAAGCTGATTAAGAGGCAAGCTCGGCAGCTACGATTGATATTTAATCTGGCCGTAGTCTTATGGCGCTGCGAGTCCCTGTCTCATAACATTGGCATATTGAGTGAGACGACCGATATTTCGCGGATACATAATAGCCAAATTTGCACATTAACCAAAGGCCTAAGCACTCTTGTGTGAGCGTAGGAAACTAACACAGATACGGCATCATCCCCATGCACCATAACTACCGGTATCTTTACGATTACCGGCAGAAAATCTTTGCAACAGGAGGGATGGCTACCCTTCCAGGGAACCAGGGAGCACGAGACTTTTTCAGATGGCTAGCAATGCCTGAGTCTGTTGGTCAGCACTTCAGCGCTCGGGCACGTCACTGTGCTGTACATACATCTGCTTAGTCGGTGTGTTCATCGGATATACCCATAACTGGGCAATGGGGACAGTTGGCCATTTATCTTCACATTTTTGGTCATCATGTGGAGGCTTCTCGCATGTTGTGAGGATCTCCACCCCGAAACGTGGGGGAACCATACCGGTGGTGGAGCTTCGGCTGAACAGGAGGATAGCGCAGGGATAACAGGCAAAATTGGACGAGCCCCTCTCCTCCCGGGTGGGGCGTTTCTAACCATTTTTCAAAGAAGGGAACGATGAGGTAGACGCTCTATACTAGAGTGGAGTCTCTACAGATGAGCATCCAGAAAAGGGAAACCTACTGATGATACGGCCTTAAATTTTGCCTTTTTTATATTTTACTCCCCTACGGCGAGAGTTTAGGTTTTAGTGCGTGGATCGGACCCTAATCAATTATCTTCAGTCGTTGATGTGTGGCTGTGTCCGAATTCTGGTATCATACAGGTATACTCTAGACCTCAGTGTAACTCAGATCCGTTCTATTGATGCCTAGGCAAACGATGGGAAATGCATCATGCGGTAGAGTACTATGGATAGGTTCATGGAATTTTTGTTGTCTGGAAGCTTTTGACTACTGGGGTCTAGCCAGCTAAAAATACACGTACACTGGTACCCCGCTGCCAGAAAACAAACCAGGCGGGCCCCACCGTAGGGACTTTATGTGCAGACCTTATATCAAGCTATGTGTGAGCTAGCTGCATTGAAGGCAGTTGATTCGCTCACATGCGATCTACGCTCAGCAATTTCCGTAATTTATCATTTCACTAAAACTTCTAGGATTCCTGTGTACCGGCACATTCAAAGTTTGGAGTATGGACTCGCATATAAGAAGCCCTTTCTGCTGCCTCCTTCACATACCCATCCACATACTTGGATTGCTTGTTTGTCTTCTCTCCGGTTGGTACCCAATTTCTGCGGGCCCCCTTTTGCGACTAGTGTTAGCTCTGACATCACCAATAGTGAAAACCCGATCATCAGAAAATTTCTTCATTTCAGCCTTCGCACGGAGTCGAAATGGTCAACGTTCCTACTGTTAAACTTCAACCTACGGGGCAGGAGATGCCCCTGGTCGGTCTCGGTTTGTGGAAAGTTGACGACAATACCTGTGCTGACACTGTTTATAACGCGATCAAAACTGGTTACAGGTTGTTTGATGGTGCTTTTGGTACATATTCTCCTACTAACTCCTCTTTCGATTGAAGGGTTAACATGTGCGAAATAGATTACGGAAATGAGAAGGAGGCCGGTCGGGGTGTGAAGCGTGCCATCGACGAGGGGCTCGTAAAGCGTGAAGATCTTTTCATCTCGTCTAAACTCTGGAATACCTTCCACGAGAAGGAGCGGGTCAAGCCCATTGCTAAGACGCAGTTAGAATGGTGGGGTCTGGAATACTTTGATCTTTTCCTTATTCATTTCCGTATGTTTTTGCTCTCAGGGATCGTTTATACTTCCACGTGCTCATGCTAACACCAGTTTCGTAGCTGTTGCCCTTGAATATGTTGATCCCGCTGTGCGCTTCCCAAGTGGCTGGCAAACACTAGATGGTCTCATCAAACCTATCAGAACACCGGTTCAGGAGACCTGGCAGGCGATGGAGGAGCTCGTCGATGAGGGTCTAGTTAAGAATATTGGAATTTCGAATTTCCAGGGCTCCCTGATCCTTGACTTGCTTCGTTATTGCCGCATTCGGCCCGCGGTCCTACAGATTGAGCACCACCCATACCTTGTTCAGCCCGGTCTTATCCGCCTCGCCCAATCCGAGGGGATTGCCGTGACGGGATATTCCTCATTTGGCCCCGCTAGTTTCGTCGAGCTTGACTGGAAAAAGGCTTACGATACCCTCGCGCTCTTCCAGCACCCTACTATCACCAGCATTGCTAAGAAGCACAACAAGACTCCCGCAAAAGTTCTTTTGAGATGGTCAACACAGAGGGGCGTCGCGGTCATCCCTAAGAGCAATAGGCCGGCTAGGCTTTTGGAGAACTTAGATGTCACCTCGTTCGACCTGGAAGAGTCCGAGATCCAAGCTATCTCTTGTCTGGACAAGAATCTGAGATTTAACGACCCAATTGACGTGAGTTACAACAATCTTTCACCGTATCCTGTAGGCGGCATGAATGCTTACTACAACCATTTTGTTTGTAGTACTTGGGAACTCTTCCTATCTTTGCTTAGAGGGCGGCAGAAGGAAGGGATCTCGCTTTTTATTTTTCTCTTATCCGCTTCTCTCTCAGACATACCACCTCGTTGTGTGGGTGTAGGGATTTTCTTTTGATGGAGAGAGGGAAGTTAGCTTCTATTAGGATCAGGGGAAGTTTTGCGCGCATTGTGAGTAAGCTTTATAAGGAACTCGGCACATGTAAGAGTTTTAGCCAATAGGTGCCAGAAATATACATGCTTCCTCCCCCCTATTTTCCTGACCGTCTGTTACAACCAATCAGAACACACGGTTTCGCCACCCTCAACACCACGCTTTTCATCGTGAGCACACTTCGTTGATTGCGCTTTTTTGCCTTCGGGCTGGTGGTTTTGCCTTCGGGCGTTGAAGCTTTTTGGCCTTCGGGCAGTATTCCTTTGGTGGCTCGCCGGGCTTTTACTACCGGTGAATTTATTTATTTCGGTCGGTTGTTTGCCTCCCCTTCGGGTGGTGAATATTTCCCCTCCTCCTCCTCTTTTGGTGGCTCGCCTGGCCTTTGCTACAGGTGAATTCTTTTTACGATGGGTGACTCTGTTGCCCCCCCTCGTTGTTCCCCTTCCCCTGCTCCGGGCACCCAGATTGTCCCGGGCAGGATGCCCACTTCTGATGGCCGTGGTCTTATCCCGGCTGTCAAGCTTTCTTACGCCGCGCCGGGTGGGGCCTACCAAGGCCTCCACTTTGTTCACGTTTCGGGATGTCAGAATGAATCCCTTTTCTTTACTTCTGAGGTTCGAGCTATTGTTGCTCACCTCGACCTTCGTGCCTTCGACTCTGTCGAGACTGTTTGCACCGGAATAATGGCTGCTCGCGGCTGTTGCGTTACCGGTGACACCTCCTCTGAGCGTTGCCACGTCGACCGCACCTCTACTTTGGGCTTTTACGCCCGTTTCCACACCCCCGAGGGCTCCTCCCAGTCCTTCGCCCCGTCCAGCTCCCAGATTGTGAGCTCGGTTTTTCACTCGACTATGGCGTCTGATCCCATGGTCCCCTCTGCATCCTGGCCGTCCATTGACGAGGACCGATCCCAGGACCCCTTGTACGTTCCTTCTGTGGTCGAGGTTGACGATAGCCAAAGGCGTCTTCCCTCCCCTGTTGAGCGACTTTCCTCCGGTGAGCGGAAGCTGTACAGCAACTTCCGATTGGACCGATCGTCGGACGAGGACTATGCACCTCCTGCAGGTGACATCCGCCCTGAGGATCGGATCACTCAGGTGTCGTCCCCCCCCCCCTTCGTCCCTCCCTGGTCACGCCCTGGTGCCGGTTCTGGTTTC
>Ga0307513_10010523_pt1 | contig 11579 bp, 12 predicted proteins | sample 15_EM_MG_FD_202174 | JGI IMG/M metagenome (GOLD analysis project Ga0307513, IMG submission 202174) | Populus trichocarpa ectomycorrhiza microbial communities from riparian zone in the Pacific Northwest, United States - 15_EM | ecosystem: Host-associated > Plants > Roots > Unclassified | place... | reverse complement strand
AGGAATATCAATTACAATGGCTGCCAATACCATGGCAGATGGTATTCGATAGTCCTGAAACTGGTTTGGAGAAAATAGTACGGGCACGTTCCTATATCGAGCGCACCATGCTAACAGGGCCCACTAATGGGCATTCTATTGGAGATTTTACGATGCCTATAGACGGCGATATCGAGGTGATCGATTCGGCCACAGTCTGTGGTGCCACCATCGGCGAACTTACAGCCGGTTTCGATCCGGATAGTAGCAATACGACGATTCACTATATCGATGTGATTGATGCTGCCCGGCTGGAATATTCAGTGGACGGTGGCGACAGGATACCATTAATAAGTCCAGGTTCCGATGGCTTTATATTCATTCCTGGCCTGGCTGATGGAGTACATACTGTGCAGGTATGGACGGTATGCGAAAATGGTATTGATGGAGAGGATAATAGTGTGACATTCCCAGTCAGCGGCGGCGAACCTGGCCCTACTTGCGAAGTACCCGGTACGCCGATAATGAGCGATTTAACAGGAACGACAGCTACTGCAACATGGACTGCACCAGACTCACCGCCATCTGGTGGATATTTCTGGCAGGTAATCACTCCGCTTGGTGCTGTATTAAGCTCCGGTAATACCGTTGATATATTCACGAACCTGACTGGATTAACAAATGGTATCGACTATACTTTCAAAGTAAAGAGCTTATGTGAAGAGGGCGTGAGCGAATCTTCCTATCAATCAGTGGTGTTTACATCCTCTCCAGCATGCGCTCTACCCGGAACACCATCCATGTCATCAGTGGCAGATACTACTGCTACAGCCTCCTGGTCAGCCGCATCGCCAACACCTGCTGACGGGTATGAGTGGGAGGTGTTGGATGGAATAACAGTGATAGCCAGTGGCGCAACGGCATCGACGAATGTCAATATAACCGGTCTGACTGCTAATACCGATTATACATTTCAAGTGAAATCAATCTGCGAAACCGGAGTGAGCGAATCAGGATTTGTAACCGTAGACTTCACAACAGAGGCCGCAAGCTGCGCGAATCCAGGACCGGTTCTGGTAAGCACGTTTGGCATGGACCCGGGAGAGGCAACTGCGTCATGGAGTGCCGCAAGTCCCTCACCGGCTGATGGATACGCCTGGAATCTGATCAGGATATCAGATAGCGTATTGATCGATAGCGGAACTACGGCGGCGTTATTAGTTAATCTTACCGGATTAACCAGTGCAGAAACATATCAGTTCCAGGTTCAATCGGTTTGCGAAACCGGTGTTAGTTATTCAGGATTCAGAACACGAAACTTTACAATGCCATGATAAAAAAATTGGTCTTCATATTGGTTTTATGCGCGACAGCGGGAACGGCTTCGGCGCAGTTTCCCACAAAAGATTCCCTTGTCAAATTTATCAACAAGTGGATCAGAAATAGTGCAGTGGATGCATTTACGAATTTACGGCTGAATACGGCATTGATCGGAATGGTGAATCAGGCTGATAGTGCCGGAATTACGAAAGTAGAAGTATCCGGCACCACACTTCGAATTATTACAACAGGCAAAGATACCTTTGCAGTTACGCTGCCGAACGGAGGAAGCGGAAATACGAATAGTAATATTGGGTCGGGGTTCAGGATCGCCATACCCGGTACAAATAATTTAAAGACTCTTTTTGCCGGGTTATGTCTTGTTGTGGATAGCTCAACAAATAGCAATGCACTCACTTATAAGACAGATACGGCTTGTATTGCTACATATTTTTTGCGTCGAAAGGATAGCACAGCCTATGTGACACTGGCAAGACTAAGAGATTCTATGCTTATCGCAAGATCCCGTTTAGGCATAGAAGATGCCACAGGCGTTCAAGATCGATATATAAATATGCAAAAAAAGGACCTTGTTTTTGATAGCACAGGGACTATGGAATGGAGGTTTCAGGACGCAGACTATCTTTCTAACATCAATGCTACGAAAAACTTCTTTCAGCATCTCATTTTCAATTCAACAACCGGATCATCTTCTGAAATAACAAATGACGATTCTACTATCTTCATGCGGGCGCAGGGTAAAACCGTGAACCAAACAATAACAGATGTTGCTATTTCCCCTGGCATCGTTAAAGTTGATAGCAGAACCAGCGCAGTAGACACAACTACGAAGCTATTGATTCATACCCCTACCATTACATCCCCCAATTACATATTGGCATCTGATGCCGATACGACAAAGCGGGTGTCTATTGCTGACTTAACAAGGCCGTTTAACTATATAGATGTATACGGATTTTTTGGTCAATCCAACATGAAGGGGTTTAATACGGACGGTGTTACGGATACCGTACAGGTTATGCCCGGAACAGCCTACCAGTTTTATCAGGGTATTATAAAAATAGCAAACGATCCTATAGGTAATGCACAAGGCAGTAGTATGGGGCCTGCCTTTGCACGACAGTATTATAATCTAACAAGTCGTAAAATATGTCTGGTACCTGCGGCATTTGAAGGTACTTCACAAACCATTGCGGCTGATGATGGGCATGGTAATTGGGATACAACAGGTACGCTGTTTGCTATCAGCGTCGCCAGGTTAGATTCTGCCATTACTGCACTTCGTAGTGCAGGTTATACTCCAATACTCAAAGGTATTTTATGGGGCCAAGGCGAAACTGATGCGATAGGGATAAATGCCTCCCTGACTACTCAAGCGGCGTACGATGCCGCATGTCGTAAAATGATACGTAGGTATAAAGATATCTATGGTAAACAAATATCTTTCCTTATATTCAGAACAGCAACTGAAACTGTTGGTGGTGTTTTCAATTCCGCAAAAGATATAGGCTATTCACAAATACGCGCAGCGCAGGAAGCTATCGCAATGGGGGATAGCTTAACACGGATAGTTTTTTATAATGCATTCGATTTTCCGGGCCGCTCCCTATTCAGTGATCAGTATCACTACAAACAAAAAGGTTATAACGAGATGGGCTATATCGGTGCTATGAATGTTGTTTCAGGAAATTTAGGCGCTCAATTTCAGGCAGGTAACAGGTATATACCTACGGGTAATTTTGGAATAGGTACAGGAGTACCCACTTTTAAGCTTCAGGTTGTAGCAGCTTCTTCAACATCGAATGCGGCTAATTTCGTTGGTAGGTCTGGATTTAATCGTACCACACCGCTATACGGTGTTGATGTTGGTGACTCTGCACGTATCCGAACTATTACATTTGTACCTAAAGGTTTTGGTGGAGCCCCGGCCATTTTAACAACGACATTTTTGACATTTGAAAACACAAACAACATACTCATTAATCAGGGGTCAATAGCGGGAGGCATTCCTGAGTTTAGATTGGCGCTAAACAATGTAAATATAAATGAGCTATATTCTGGGGTTTATTCTTTTTTTAATTTTCAGGCACAAGCGGGGACAAGACAAAACGGGGTATTCACTACTTCCGGATTTGGCGCTTCTGCTGGGGGCGCAAAGATTGGGGGCATGCTTTTTGTTCCAGGAACCAATTTTGCGAACGATAGATTACTTGCCCAGTACGGAGATGATAGCTTAGAAATACGGATAAGAACTGCAGGCATAGGTGAAGTTTATCTAAATGGCAAAACCACTATATCAGGAAGAGTAAAATTATCAACTATTTCAGATGGCGCTGCGCCTGATAGTGTACTTGTATGGAAGCAATCTGATAGTACTATAAGAAAAATTTCTCAGGCATCTATTTCTTCCGCTGCTCCTCTTACAACGAACTATATCGGCGTAGGATCGAGTAATTTGCTCTCCGGTTCATCTGCCTATACTTATGATGGTACGATTGTTAAACAGGAGAATAGCGGTGCTATAGATGCTATCACCAGCACTACATCATTGGGCAGTACATCTGGAGCCAGTTCTGAACAATATGTTAAGGATATCCCTACAGCCGCTGATCAGCGCCTTGGTGGTTTCATGTTCGGCAGTCGTAATGGAACGACCGCCAGCAATATAACAGCCGGCCTGCAGGCTTATAGCAATGGTACCTGGACCGATAATGTGAGTGAACAGACTTATGTCACCATGTCCACATCTGCTACCAATGCCCGGCTGGAGGTCATGCGATGGACCGCCAATGGCCGCGTATCTATTGGAGGCACTACGAATCCGACTGCCTCTCTGCACCTGAAGGCGGGCGCCGCTGCGGCTGGTAACGCACCATTGAAATACCCTTCCGGAACGAATCTGACAACGGCGGAGGCAGGCGCTGAAGAATATAATGGTACGAGCCGGTTTTTTACACCTGGATCGACCAGGCTGCGGTACGTTCTGACCGATAATACTATTCCTGCAGTAGGCCAGTTCGCTGTTGGCGATGGCGTGAATTATACGAATGCCGATATCTTCCCTATTGTCAGCGTGACCACTACCGGCACGACCACGTTGGCAGCTACGGCGAAGATGACCACGATCAAAGCTGATGTTACCAGTGGTAATGTCACCATAACTATTACCCCGAATCATACAGGCCAGATATTCAATGTCAAACGAATGGACGGCAGTGTGAATACTTTGACCATTCAAATGACCAGCGGTACCATTGATGGTGCGGCAACTAAAACACTTGTCACACAATATTCAGCACTCCAGATCCAATGGGATGGAACGAATGCTATTATCCTTTAAACCTTAGATTATGAAAGTAAAAGATTTCGGCTGGAAAACATTATCGATCGCGCAGGCATTGATTATCGTGATTGTATTGATCGTTTCCTGGTCTCCAAAGTCTCATTATCCATCGCTGGTGCAATCTGGAACGCTCGATTTCCCCAATACTACCGCAGGCCTCAGCAGCGATCTGACAATGACCGTCACGGGCGCTGTTTTAGGCGATTGTGTATTGGTCGGTCCGGCTGATGCATCCGTATCGAGTAATGGGTGTTATATGGGATGGGTGAGTGCTACAAATACCGTTTCTGTTCGATATTTGAATAATTCGTTACTTGCCGGTGTGAATCCTACATCTGGAGTGTTCAAAATTCTTGTGTTCAAATGACTAAGGAAGAACTGATATCGTTTATTAATACCTATGTGCGTAATAGCGCCATTGATGCGTTTACGAACGATCGGTTGAATACGATATTGCTGGGATTGGCTATTGGCGGTGTAACGGATCACTTCGATACCTATGCCGAATTTAAGACTGCCATAGCAACGGGCCGAACTGCAGGACAGGATTGGTATATTAAGGCCCTTATTGTGAATGATGAACGAACCGGCGGCAAGAATTTTATCTATGAATATTTTCCGGCTCCCGTGAACGCGATAAATTGGACAGCATCACAAACCATTGATTCAAACCCATAGTTATGGCAAAGGGATTTCCAGTAGATACAAATTCATTAGATACCATCCTTAGGACGGAAGGAGCGTTTGTCGGGACCAGTATTGGCGAGTATTCAAATACGCCGGTATTGGGTACGGTCATGCTGGCGCAGACGTTTATATCTGGTGGTACTTTCAGCATTCATCTTCAGGATCTATACCTAGAATCAAATACTGATATTCGCGTTCTTTTGAACGTAAGGCTGGCTAATGGGTTTGTTAGCGGTAGCACCGATCTAGATGCCGCTACCTTAACTTATATTGACCTCAAGGCGGGAATTCCTTTTGTGTACAAGGCGAATAGGATGTTACTTTATAACCAGGTGCTGCAGTTCATTTTTCAAACATTCGGCTCTGGTACCTCTTCTGCTATTAAATTTCGCGTATCGTATGATGGCAGGCGAATGATTATGAACAGAAATCCATACGCGCCATTTGCGGCCAAGTTTATTGGAGATAGCATTACGGCCGGCGCCAACTCAGCCACAACAAATGACAAGCCATATGGATCATGGGCCACACGTATAACATACGATCATTTTGGTATTACTTATGACATTAAAGCCATTAACAAGGGCGTAGGTGGTACCACGGCATATGGAATGAATCAGGCTTGCCTAACCGGCTGGAGCTATGTGCCCAATGCTAATATAGTGTTCATAGCCCTTGGCACCAATCCAGACACAACAGACGAATTATTTACTACCGGAATCAATGGTATCCTGGACCGGGAGCTGATCTATCATCCTGGCGCATGGTTTATTATTTGTGCGCCGATTGTAAAAGACAATGCCGGAGAGGCGCAGAATATTATTTATCGTGGCCTACTACAGGCTATTGTTACTGAGCGGAGCAATGCCAAGATTCTTTATCTGCCCTTTGATAGTCTCGGTATTCTCCCTGGTGTAATACCTTCCGATGTCCATCCGAACCAGGCTGGCCACGATGCGATGTATGAATATGTAAGTGCTTTTTTAACCGAAAATGGAGTAACATTATGACATATCAAATTTATCCAAAGGACGCCGCAAAAGCGATTAATTTTGGACTTATAGTCATCTCATCCAGTAAGATAACATCCAACGCGCCATTAATGGTGTTTTTGCCAGGGATTGGCGGGAAGGGGAAGGGGACATTGACTGAACTCCAAAACGTTTATAACAATGAAGTGCCGAGCCAGTTAAAGGAAGGCATTGAAAAATACGGATTCATCTGCGTGGTCGTTCAGTCAGACTCGTCCTACTCATTGGGCGAAGCAAAGTTTGCGCGACAATATGCACTTGATCATATGACGGTCGATCCTGGTCGAAAATATCTTACTGGCTTATCATGGGGCGGCGGCGGCACTGCCGGAGAGCCACTCGTTTCGCTGGAAGATGCCAAATTATTTGATGCCATTGCACCAATCGCCATGACTTGGCAGGACATGGGCGCGAATCAGTTTAAAGCAAAATATATAACCGATGCGGAGCTACCCGTATGGGCATTTCACAATTTACGTGATAATAACGCAGGTACCCCACCGGCTGCTACTGTGGCATATATAGATGCTATTAACGCTTTAAACCCGAGAGTAAAGGCCACTAAAACAATGTTCTGGCAGCCGTTTGACAATCATGGAGGCTGGGGTGAGGCATATAACGCAGACAAAATACCTATTGATCCGCAGAGCCAGGGTCTTATCAATCCTGCCTGTAATCTTTATGAATGGATGCTGATGAATAATAATAGCACCAGGCTGGCAGTTCCTTCATTGACTACTCAGCCAGTGCCGCCTATGCCATCGGCCCTTAATGCAGTATTCAATATTACCGATAAGCAGACTATTACTATCAGTTCGTTTGAATTGGATGCTTCAGCAAGTACAGGGGTAAAAGCTGATTGGGATGGCTATCTATGGGGAGTAACCCCAGGCACCGGCCCCTGGTCGTTCACTCTGCAGGGAGGCGCTTATGGAGGCCCAAAGAAGACCATTACCGGCCTGAAGAATGGAACCTATAACATTACCCTTACGGTAAAAGATAAGGCCGGGAATATAGCTCAGAAGGCTATAACGATTATTGTGGCCCTTGATGGGACACAGCCAATAGTCAAGAAACCGGTATCCTTCGCGGCCGGAAAGCTCACTTTCGACGATGGCACCAGCGAGGCGGCCACGGCAGTATTCACAACGGCTGCGGGGAAAACATATACGGCATGACCATAGACGACCGCATAGATAAGATAGATGGTCGGTTGGCAGCTATTGAGCGTAAGCAGCACCAGATATTGAATATTGCGACTGGTATCGCTATCGGCATGGTAGTGGCCGCCCTGGTATTTGGTATCATAACGCTCAAAGAAGCTAAAGAATTCATAAAATGAGAAAGCTGCTAATCTTTGGACTGATTATTTTCTCGGCTGGCTGGGCCATCAGGTCTACTTATTTAATGAAATCGGTGGTCAATAAGCCTATAGGTGGCGTCCTAATCACTATAGGACTTCTGCTAATGGGAATATCAGTAAGCAGGATGATAAAAAAATAGTATACTTAAATCGTAGAATATGGCAACAAAATTGAGTATTCAGGGTGCGGTCAGGCCAGGTCCCGCCTGGTGGAGAAATCTGGAACGGGGCTTATTGATAGTTCTCATTCCGGCCACCGTCGCAATCATTCAGACATGGGGTTTTGCGGATGAATTAAAGGCAACGCGATTAACTCTGATCATCAATGTGGCACTGGTGGCCATCGTTAAATTCATTGGTATGATGTTGGTAGATACGAATGATGCCTACATATCCAATCTGCCACCCGAAGTGCAAGAACAGGTGGATATACCGCCGGTTACAAAATAAACAGTAATTTGTTCCGGGATCAGCAACTCTTCGGAAACTAATTACTCATCCACTAACGGTTAAACTATGGACAATGGTTTATTTGGCTTTGTTAAAGAGCATATCAAAGAAGCTCGCATCGGAGGTTTTTTGGGTGGCCTTACAAGCGGCACTCTTCTGTTTACTGATGGCGGTAGCTGGACTAATTTGGTAGGAGAATGGCTCGTGAGGGGATTTTTCACGGTGCTCATAGCCATTCTGTCTGCGATAGCAACGGCATGGGCCAAGGATCTTTATCAGAATTTCAAAGACAATCAAAAACAAAAATCGGATCAATATGAACAACGAAAAAAAGACAAAGCCGCATAACGCATTGAGAGAATTAGCCGACTGGTTGGATGCTTATGAAGAGTGGTATAATAAGCATTATGGCGAAGGGGTCGCAACTACGCAAGATGATGACGATTCTGGCCCCAATCCTCCAACACCCCCACCGCCTCCTATTAAACCAGGATGGTAAAACGAATTATCATAGCCTTAATAATTGCTCATTTTCTGACCGCTGCCCATTGTCTTATATGGCTGCTGCCCGGAAATTTGGCCACTATTAAGGCTAACTTTTTTATACAGAAATCAGCCATGCCAAAGGGTATGGAGCTGATCTGGTATTATAAATTCCTTTCTGAATTCATTCTTCATTCTGTCACTTACTGCTGCTTTGCCGCCCTGGCATATCAATATTCCCGGAAATTATTCTTTGTAGTTGGCATCTGGAATCTCTATCACTTCGCCGATTTCATTATGTTCCTGATCAATAATAACACATGGTGGTGGTTATATATTCTGTTTGGAGTATTGATCATTATGGCCATCATTGTTGCCTGTAAACCGATTAAGGAAACTGGCCGGGTGGTGAGCATGCAATAAAAAAGCCCGCTGTAAACACAGCAGGCTAAACTTAAATGCTCTAAAATATTTAATTCTCCCAACCGTCGCAGGTATGGCCACCGTGCATAGAACATCTTTCAGATCCTATTGAAACATAATTCCTGCAAATCATTGGCATCCACCATCCATTGGGCATAATCTGGATATACGATACTCCGCATTCTATATACGAACAGAAGTCGCATTTTTTCTCCGCTAATTTTGATTCGGTTTTGGGGTTGATAGTAAAGCTCATTGCAAGCATCACTATAACACTGCAGATAACGATAAGGAATTTTTTCATTGTGTATAATTTAAGGCCAATATAATAAACCGGCGCGACAAATAATTACGGTTTCCCGTAACGGCAATAAAAAACCGGGCGGCTACGTGCCTCACCCGGAAACGATTGACTGGTACTTTCTGCAGGGCTAAGATACGAAAAAGCCGCCAGTCACCCAGCGGCTTCAAACCACGTAGAGCACCGCGCCCCGGCCGCATGGCAAGGTATTAACGCGGATCAGTTTCGCCTGCTGGATTCAAACCAACGACCTCCTGCGAAATGGATGCAGGCGCTCTATCAGGCTGAGCTAAGGCGAAAATATTTATCTGAGCATTCCTTCAAGCTGCTTGATAGTTTTGCCCTTCAGGGATTCGTCCTGCTTGCTGGCAATCAGTTCAAGAATCTTTTTGTTATGCTCTTTGATTTCGGCGGCTTCAGATAACGCCTGAGCTTCATCTACTTTCGTATTGAGCACATCAAGTATAACATCGAACCGCAGTTTGGCAGTCTTATCCTTGACCGATGTTTTTACCAGGAAAGACTTTTTACCGGATTCCTTGTGCTCTATTTCGAGTGATACCGCCAGGGCATCCAGTTCGTCAATAGATAGATCCCATACTTGTTCAGTTGATAGCAGACCTTTATTGGTCTGAAATCTGAGCTTTTGCTGAGAGGCTAATTTGTAATTTTCCATGTTGTTAAAATTTAAGTTTGATAACTCTCTTATGAGAGCCTTGTAGTTTAAGTATCAATTCATCCCGGACCGTTGCATTAAAGCCAAGTCCAGACAACTCCTTATTGGTAGACTCGATCATGTTAGTAGCGCCCAATACCTCCAGCACCTTTCTGTGCTGCGCCAGTTCAGGCAATAGGTTTTCATTGTGAAAGCTCCGGATGGATACGGGCGATTTACAGCCATCCAGCATAAAGAAGTAGTGTTTGTTACCTACATTGTTATCGCCCCAATGATTAGGAGACAAGCATACCAGATTGACTTTATGGAACTGGTTTGTTGCCAGTCCGTAGACGTCTTTGGATGACCCAGTGCTTTCTGACAACAAATGTTTAATGCTGAATTGCCCATTTTTTAATGTCACTTCTGCGACCTGGATATTGCCCGCCACCGGCTTATTATATTCATAGCAGTATATTTCTCCATCGAATTCGATTTCGGCTTTAAAGCCTTTTGAATTCCTTGCGTTGAACTGGTTGACCCATAGCCTATAAACTCCGTCTGTCATTTTGGCTTTAGAAATCCAGGTGATGTTTTCCACAGCTAATTTCCCGGCCGGATTGGTGTTATCAACATCAAGTTGCCCGGACATAGTACTTCTCTGGCCACCATGATCTTTACGAAAGGATGTACTATATCCTATATGAACATTATTGGGTTCACAAGCCCAGGCATCCAGATCAGAACTATCGCCTGCGCCTTCATCATTCCATGCAAGACGAAAATTAAGGACACCCTCCACATTGCCGCCAGCATCTTTAACAGCCTGTTTAATCTGTGATTTGCCCGCCAGATTTCCATTGAAGGTCCAGGAGTAGTTATTACTCCACTTAAATATCGCCTTTGATTCTTCTTTGTTAGCCGTAGTAAGGGAAACCATATTACCTGCATGGCCATTTAATAAAAACGCCTCAATTGACAAACAGGATGGTAGTATATCCTTCATAAACTTGTCAATGCCGACCTCTTCAATGCCATCGAATTCATTGCGTTTATGTCTGGTAGCATTGGATTTTACCTCGTCGAATATTGACACCGATTTAATAGCGCCATCGCCGACATTACTATGTAGAATTTGCGACGCCTTAATATCATCCATATTTGCAAAACGTCGATCAAATGATTCTGTATACCCGTTCTCTTCCACGAATGCTTTGGCCTCTTCGATCTGCTTTTTGGTGATCGGCGCAGTCACCTTCATGTAGTTGGCCGGGTCAACACGCTTATTCCAGGACTGACATGCTTTATTAATTTCTTCGCCCTCTGATAATTCAGCACACAGGACGCCGATCAATTCATTCCTGAACTTGGCGAATGGCAGTTTGAAAGAATTGGCCCAGCACCAATTATCTCGCTGACTGGCCGCAAGGCTATTGTACTCTTCTTTCAGCGGTATAACCTGTTCGATCTTATAAAGATGAGTGGCGCCGTCTAATAATGAGCCCTGATTGATCAAATCCGAC
>Ga0307513_10010522_pt1 | contig 11580 bp, 8 predicted proteins | sample 15_EM_MG_FD_202174 | JGI IMG/M metagenome (GOLD analysis project Ga0307513, IMG submission 202174) | Populus trichocarpa ectomycorrhiza microbial communities from riparian zone in the Pacific Northwest, United States - 15_EM | ecosystem: Host-associated > Plants > Roots > Unclassified | place... | reverse complement strand
AGTTATGAAATAAATTTGCCTGGGAGTTATGAAATAGTTGCCCAATAGATATGAAATGAAATGGCCAGACAAGTGCTCAAGGGAATGAAAAATGCGAAGGGCAAGGAATGAAATACACCCCCCAAGAAAATGAAAAATGCACAGAGCAAGAATAAAATAGCCCCCAAGGAACAATGAAATGCCTAGGCATTTCATATCATATTTCTCTGGGGGGGATTGAAAAGACTGTGCAGGCAACTGCTTATATTTTATCATAAAGGGTGGTAGGTACTAGTGGACACCCACGGCTTTGCGCACCATTTCCCATCTGAACATCCACCGTATCTCCGACGTTCTTTTCATTGTCATGGACATCTTTGCTTCGCCCGTTCAGCATCACTTGTACCCAGCAGCCACCCTCTATGCCTGCTTGACTCATGAGGGCGCCATCCGTGATGACCCAGCTAACATGAAGGACCAACCTAGTCCTATCAGATTCGACATTCTCGCTCGCGTTTATAATGCCGGCGCTCGTGGAACCCGCCATTTCGCATACTACGTCAACATTCCCTCCAACCCTGCTGTTACTAATGGAGATCGTATGCAACCCGATGAATGGAATATCACCCCGGCTCAGCGCGGTATCATGATCGAGAACCCGATCTACCAACAGCTTCTGGAGGACGACGTGGCCTGGACCCTCCGCCGCAAAGCCACCATCCAGGTGCAAATCGAACAGCGCCAAACCGTTCGACTCCACAAACGTGACAGCGATGCGATCAAGCAATTTACCGCTATTCATCGGACCAAGGCTGACTCCAAATTAAAAGGCAAAAAGAAGGCCCTCGCATCATCGTCCATTACTACCCTCGCCTCGCTGCCTATTGCTGCCACCGTTCAGCCCGTTGCTTCCAGCTCAGCCACCACCCTCGAGTCCCTTCACTCTCAGGCTCCTGTCGCTTCGACTTCTACCGACTTTACCTCCAATATTTCCATGATCAATCTGAACGACCCTTTCACTTTAACTGCCAATGAATTGATTGCCACCTTCGATGAGGACGCCCCTTTTGAAAACGACGACACTTGCTTCGGTGACCTCCCGGACACCACCTTGTGACGATAGACATTATTCGCACAATGTCTGGAGGGCGGGTGTAATGTATTGGTATCTTTTACATACCTCACACATTCCCTATCTTATCTTATCCATCCGTATGTAGCTTATTCCCCCTGATTCCCTAGCTACATGATACCCACCATATTCGAACCAACTTGTACCACGTTCCTTACTGTTGACTTACTCGTTGATTAGTTACTTAGTTGATTAGATCCTTGCCTGGAGTATATAAGCGCTACCGCAGTATCTAGTCTTCAGTGAATTCTAAACAGTTGACCCCTGTCATCTTGAGTTCCTCTTTGTGTCAGTACCACCATCGTCATCACTACCTGTCACGACGGTCACTACCGCCACAAATGGCGAGTGCGCCTTGCTTCAAAAACGATAGGATGGCATCGAATCAGATTAGATCAGTGCTAGATCACTCACCTATGGCAGGATGCGATCAGGTGCTCCAATGAGGCCAATACAGACATAGAGCGCAATGGTGAATTATTGAAGTCTCGCCTATAGTCTGTAAATGATCCTGTACAACACCATCAACTCAGAAAGATGAAAATACTCAAGTGCTAACCAATGGGAAACTAAAGAATAAATTTGACAATAGGCACCAAAATGAGTGATGCCGAAGAAAGTGAATCAAGTTCGACTCGCAGGGACAACTGCGAAAAGACGTGGGGATTCAAGCAGAAAATGAAGTAATGGATGCACAACACGATCTTTGACATGAGAATCAGGTGGGGGAGTGGATGTGGATGGGAAGAGGATTGGAGAGTGTGGCAGTCAGCGATCCAAGGATGACAGCTAACCAATGGGAAAAATTGACCCTCACGAGTCAGTGGAGATGGGACAGTGGGCCAAGAAACGACACCTGACTGAAGTCATCATGGTGTGGTTAATTGCATGCCCAGTAAACTGACGACACCAACCACATGAGGGAAATAGCTCCACGGAAGTACTAGAAAAACAAAAAGGTCCAGAAGATGAAGACAAAAAAAAATTGGGTCCCTGCGAGAACAGAAAATTCAGTGCGAGAGAGAAGAAGAATTATTGGAGATAGCAGCAGGGTAGGCACCGCCCAACTGACTGGCAGATGATCACACAATACAGGTAACTCGGATGGATAAACCACGCAAGCATTGGGGGTAACAAATGGAAAAAGAAAAATCAACGCAACTCCTCGACATAAGCAATGATGGGCCCTCGAGATCTAAACCTGGTATTATGCCAAAAACAGGGCAAAGAACAGGATCCAATATTGGTCATCACCATGGGACATCAGTATGGGGAGGGTCGAGCAGAAAATGCAGCAATGGGTTAGCGAGGTTATTTGGAATAAAAATGGGGCGGGAGAGCAGAGGCGAGTGGATCAAGGATTGATGGAAAAGAGGAGTGATGAACGTTATAGCGAACCGATCACGAATGAATCCATTCTTGTTCGTTATTGAATTGTATGCAAGAAAAATACTCTGTGTTCTGCATAAAGGAGTTCCCAGGTGGTTGTGGTCACATCAAAATTCTAAAACAGCATGGCCCTAGAAAGGAGGACAATAAGATAAAAAACAGGGGGGGGGGGAAAGAACAGTAGGATATGTACAGCTTACCTCGACTGCAAGACAAATCCACCTGCATCCGGGATCCAAGGTCTAGCGATGTTATTTATATCAACATCGTGAGCGGCAATATCAATTGAAGGTGAACATACCAGCTGCCTCCACGACACCACGGAAAAAGCCCATCACGACTGGGATGACAAATAGAACACACCACCTGTAGTGTGGTTGAGATGTCACTGGGTGCGACGAATGCCCAGAATCCGAGTGACAGCAACTCATGTGGTAGAGATAGCAGCTCATGTGATAGATAGCAGTGGCTATGAAAACAGTGAGAGAATTGCATAGCGCCAGGGAGAGATGGAGAAAGCAGAGGCAGGTGGGGAGTTGGAGCTGTAGAAGGTGGGTGATATGGCGGCTGCGCAGGAGAGACTGAGGATGAGGTTAGAATAGGAATATGAAGTGGAATGGAAGAGATAGACGTGCATTGGAATGGCAACGGTGGCAACCTGCGGTCACTCGCTCTTGTGCATGAAGAACCCGGGTAGATTTTCGTATGTCTGAGCAAAGCCTTTGAATATTATAGGTGATCTAGAGGGAGGATAATGGCCATGGCCGTGCAAGTAACCAGAACGATTGTCCTGGAGCTGCCTTCCGATGAAAAAAAGTGCTGCAAAACAAATAGAATAAGGGGCAGATATGTTTATATAGATGGTGAAAGCGGACCTAAGGAAGCGGGCAGTCTTTGATCGTTGAACTGCTCTGCGCATTCCTGGGTTCCTTTTCAAAGGTATCAACCTCCCTCCACCTCCGTACAATCCGGATGTTTGCCTTCCTCGAGAACCCCCATGTCCAAGTGCTTGATGACGTTGTGAGTGATTTTCTTGACATCCATGGATTTTCCAGCGGGAATTTGGGTGGGCAGGAAAGAAAATATAGAGCATGGAGAGCACTTGCTGGCAATGGCCAAGATAGAGAGTACTTTTGAATGTATGGCAACCATAAGGAAGGGAGGGTGGCGCAGCGATAGCAAGCTTGGGGAGATAATGAGAGAGATAGAAATGTCATGTTGCATGGTCGTTATTACCTTCCATAGGTTGCGCCGCTTTGTTGAGAAGTGCTCGTTGCTTTACATGGTTTACAGGAAGGTCCGTTTGGTGTTGATGGCAGCTGGTTGGGTCGTATTTGTTGATTATGTAATTCACTGCCTTCTACCAAACAATGATATCTCCTTCTTCAACCCGAACTTCAATTACAACATCCTGCACCCCGCCTTCCCAGCTACTCCTTGTCTCTCGCCCTCCAGTGCAGTGCGACGTAACAGTCGACCCACAACAACTTGAATAATATTTAAATTTGGAGAGGAGTACACTGTGAGCAAGCAAAAAGGGAAAATATTGGTGTTCCGTACCCCAAATGGCGAGCAGAAACGAACGAAAGCAATCTGGCATATCCTATGCAGAACAGTAGAAGAGGCCCCGGGAAGCTCTCCTTATGTCTGTGCATCAAAATGCCCCCAAAACGGCCTCAAATATGCTATTGTGGACAAGGATGTCACATTCCCACGATGTGATGGTATGTGACTCTGCTAAAAATGTGACATTTTGTTTGCATTTTGTAAAGCTATTTCGCCGTCAAAGCTCTCATCGGCAGTCTGTTGCCAGAGTGCACTAAGGGCATTTATTACTTGCCCCTGTACCTTCATCCCGCACTGGAAGAGGGCAATACAATCGTCATAGTTGAATCAAATTTTTCAAATTTTTCATATTCCTGCCTGAAGCTGAGCCTCATAAGTCAGCGTCATCCATGTTGAAGTTATCCAGACATTAATAACCAGGAACCCAAGTGCGATCTTCTGTTACAATGGGATATGTTCATCATGATTGCAATTTACCATTTTGTGCCATGATTTTGCACCACCAGGGGCTGTCCCTCAATTTTTTTTCTTTCACATGGCCTCAAATATGCTATAAATGGACAGGAATATCTCAAAATTTTCGGAAATTGGTCTCAAATATGCTAAAAACAGAGAAGAATATCGCTATTTTCAGCCTCTCAAATATTCTATTTTCGCACAGACATAAGGGGAGCTTCCCGGGGCCTGGTAGAAGACGGTAGAAATAAAGATTTGTCATGTGATCACCCACCACAAACGCGAAGGAAGTGCACCTGTTACACCGAAGCCCAGCCTTAGATCCATCCCTGAAAGACATTTTAATAATGGAACCCGAAGTGTCGCAAAGGATATGGATACAACAAGGGGGTATTCAGATGGCGGGAAAGATGTATTGCATGAAGTGCTCGTTATTGACGTGGGCAGACAGACGGTAGATGAGGGGGAAATCATGGAGTAGAAGTTTGTGCATGAAAGAAGCCATCCCAAAACCTTTCTCCTCGTGTTGTGACTATCCGCAAACAACAAAACTGGATCTCCTCTCATGAGCTCATATGGGGGCCAGGTGTTACGATGGATCTCTGGCACCATCGAAACTATCAGATTCCCAAGTGCGTCTCCAACCTTTCTCTCTTTCTCCCTTGTCAATTCCTCCATCCATACCCACCCTTCCCTCTGCCATCCCTGTGATGTTTTTGATGTTTCTCATCGCGCATCAAATTAATAATTTCCTTTGATTTTTATTCAGGCTTCAAGTTACATGGATCAAGATGACCTTGTCTTTCTCGAGAATTTGATTTGCGCTCGAGTATTAACTTGGCCCCACCATTACGAAATGGAAATGGAAATAGTATTAGCTAAGTTGGGACCTCCCTGGGCCCGAATGTGAAGAAGGACATGGCTGGCGAATATCGAGTGGAGCACTCGCACAATTCTAGGTGGGATGAGCATGTGTTTGAAGAAAAATTTACTGCTTACGGTGTCAGGAGCTGTAGGTACTGTTTCTGGGATTCCAACGTCAATTAAAAGACTAAGGAGAATGAGAAAAGTGAAAGGGAACTCATCAACTCACAGGGAGGGTTTGGACGAGGATGGCGTTGGTCAATGAGAGGATTAGGGAGCCATATCAGCGTCGATTTCGTTTATTCTCGCCATAAGACCTCACCAAAGAGATATAGGTAATATGTAACACCTATGCTCACATTTAGTGGATTTATGGGCAACTATATCGCAGGAACTTACCGTCGCTGTATACTACTTTCATCAAGGTTCCCCCGGATCGATCTGAGATCACAAATATGAGATGTGGTAAACCCATCGTCAAAACCAGGATGGCTTACATTCTCGGAGGGTAGGAACTAACATGAGTGCCAACATAACTACCTTCCAATCAGATGAGAGATATTAAATGTATGTATTAACTTACGAGTGTCCCAGAAGGCCAATTGAACCCATGAAAATGTAAGATACCTGATGCTCATAGAGTGTGTCATGAAACACCCCTGGAATCCTGGATATGGCGGATCACCAACTACCATGAGATAAATGAGCTAGAAAGTCAGATACAAGAGCCTGGCTACTTACACTTCATAGAATTGACAAAGACGGCATTGAGGATATAAGTTGGAAACCAAAGAAGGACATAGAGGCTTGGAAGAATAACGTGGGTTTCGGTCCCACACGGCCCATGTCCGTAGTGTGAGGATCACTGTTATCTATCAATTAATACGATAGTAGAAAGTGGGAAATGAAAGTCAGGCCTACTATCAGATGCAGAAAATCCAATGGCTGTTAATACTGGAAGAAAAATGCACCTCATTTCAATGAATCCCAGGTCAAATGTACGAACCTGCAGATGGAGGGCGCATCTTCTGACACACCGTTTTGGTCAACCCCGTTTTCGTTTGAGCTGAAAAGGATGAGCGTAAGAATATAGGGAAGGTGCCAGACTGACCATAGAGAGTAAGCCACATGGTATCGATAAAGGGCAAGTAACATTGAAGAAAGTACAATGCCTTCACAAAACCCCACTTCGATTTCCAAATGAGATCGACCTCCATTCCAAAGGTAATGATGTAATCCCAAATAAACAGTGCAGAAGATGTGACTGCGGGGAAAATCAGAAAGTCAAATTTGATTTTCCAAAGACAGCACTGACCGGCGAAATTCTGGACATAGGACGCTGGATCAACTCTACAAAAAGGGGCACAGCAGAACACTCACTGCCACCAATCTCAGAGCATGTGAAGCCATTTGATCTCCATCCTCCATGATGATGGAAAATTGACCTCACGTTGTGGAGTTCAGGAGCGGGAAGGAGGGATGTCATTATTCTTGAATGGTGGGCTTTATGTTCCTTGCAATCTAAACCAGGGATGGTGGCAGAAGGTGCCATCATTACTGGTCGGACACTTCAATTAATCATGATGTTGTCGGGAGAGAGACCCGAGAACGCTTGGCTGCATGATGAATGCTTCTAGCCTCAACAGTGCCTTGCATGTCATTTTGGAGTCCCAATTTTGACCTGCTGTTTGCGTGGGACGTGCACTTGATGCCGGTTCCACTGCCATTCCCTCTTGCACACATCCCTGTCAGATTCCTGCTGCCAAGGACGAGAAAAAAAAGGAGGATTTTCTTTGAGAGAAGCAGCGCAAGAGCTCCATAGATGATTTTTGGCACTGAAAGAGAGGGGTGCAGGCACCATCGGAACTCAAAGACAAGGGCTGCCAGAGTTGCTGACTAAGGCACCATCAGTTGTCAAGCTCACGGCGCTGCAAAACAATGTGCAAGACACTGTAAGCAGCCCTTTGTGTTTTAATTATTTGCTAGGAACTGAGTACTGACTATGTATAAATTTATGTAGTAGATTGACACAGGTCAGAGAAAACTCGGAATTTGGTGGGAATGGCGATATGTCGTGACCCCAATTCAGTTTTATTCATAAAGCTAGGGTCGGCTATATCTCCATACATAAGTATTGCGCTTAGCCACAAATCCTTTTATGGGATTTGAATGGGATGTCATTCCGACATCTCTACTTATAAATCGCCACCACATATCTGAAGATTGGGAAGAATCTATGTAATAATCAAATATCTGAATGTTCTGTGTGGCTGGCGGAGAGCGGCGAAGTTGACTAGTACTGACTTCTCTCTTTCCATTCGAATTTTCAGGTGTATTATGCGAGCTCTGTCTCGGTTGGGGTCATGGTTAGGGGACATGTGCAACCCACGGTCCGCGATGCACAAGAAATGATGACCGGATGTGTCATGGTTTTTTTAATCAGGGGAATCAGGCTACTTGACCATGCGTAATTAGGCAAAAGGGCGCCGACAATGTACACGCATAAAGGAGGGGAGACGAGGCATGCAAAAACGGAAAACAGAGCAAGAGTTGAACGTGAAGTCAGGTTTATTGTGGTTTCTCCTTCAGCGCCTAGAATTGCTCGACCTCATTGAAGATCCAATGAATCTATCTTGAAAATACAGCCTCAGCAGGCCTCAGCCCCTCTCTTGATTGTGTTCGTGCTTTGAAGGATAGGATGTGGAACACAGATCAATTTATTGGTCTTAAGGTCCAGGAAACGCCGAAACTGTGGATGAGTCTACTCAGTTATGGTCCGCGTTCCATACACCATGTTAAGCCATGCACAATGATGAATTGTTAAAGATGCAATGGAACCCCTGATTAACTAGCATGAAATCCCACATAACGTGAGTGACTCGAGATGAAAATCCCCAAGCGGTCCGACCAATGGATGGGAAATCAAGTATAAATCTGATCCCTCCAAACAAGCAACACTGGGCTCTGTCTAAAACTGAATAATGTGCGATTAACGGAACAAGGGTAAAGAAAAATATGTCTGTTCATTAAATTTACCGCCATATCGACATCCAATTTCTGTTGCCTTGTTTCTTAACTCCACTCTTTCCTAGCATCATATCGCACCCAAGCCTTTCAAACCATGTACACCACCAGCAAAGAGGCATGAAGATATCCTGTACCCCGCCCCTCATGCCTTTGTTGCCTTCTACGTGGGTCGGGTAAGGTTATAACCGTTTCATACATTCTCTGCCAGTGTTTGTGGTGTGTGTGCAGTGGATAAATATTCTCCACTGACACTTTATTTGAGCTAAAAATTGTACCCCCTTGTCCCACTTGGACTCGAGGTTGATCCTCCTTAATTCTCGTTCCCCCTTTCCGTTTCTCTCTGCTTCCCAGCCCGTTAGCTGTGAAGGTATTCCCACATACCGCAATTCCGCTGGGCTCTTGATGTGTGGCTCCAATATATGTCTGCGACTACAAATTCGTGTTGAGTTACTAGAACCGCTGCTCGTGATATGGATACTGGTAACTGATTTCAAGCTTCATTCGTTAGGGGTACACATAGTCTAGTCACAGGCAGAATCGAGGAGATACATATACTCATTGAAAATGTCGAACAACAAAAATGAAAAACAGATGAAAAACAGATCTTTGTTTAAACGAAAAAAGGCATGGTGAGAACTAAATATATACACATTGAACCACTCAACAGCGCCGACCAGGAACGACAACAGGGTCAACCTGGCGCAAAAGTACGGAACTGAGGTACTTGGGATCATCCATCTCCCTTGGACTAGTTTCTGTCCAAAGCGAAAAGGCCTCGTGAACACAGACAACGGCCTCTTCATCTGCATAAACCAGCTTCCCTGCATTTCGAGAGTGGGAGAGATGAAATGTAATACCGACTACACAATCGCAGATGATATACCCAACCAATGATATTACATCGAATAACAGAAACCGACGAGGGTCCATAGAAGTGCGGAAGCAGGAACAACTTGGCAGTATATTAAATAGAATAAAAATGTGAACTGGTAACTGGGAAAGTGACGGCTCCAGGAGGCGCCGGCAGGCTATCGAAGATTATTCCTGGCCTTCCTTATCGGTTGCCATTGAATCATAATGCCCTGAGCGTAGTCACTCAACCTAGCTTATGTACCACCACCAACTCGTAATGTAGTCCAAATCTGCGGCCTGCTCCCCATACAAAATGAATGTGGAGGGGAGGAAGGATATGGATATTAACCTTTGGTTGATAGCGGTGCATTTGTGCTGGTAAGTGCAAGTGGATCACATGAGGAGGGTCGTAAGCACAAGGACAAATGGTGAAACGGACATGCGAAAATGCCGGTATGCAGCCCGATAGGAAATATGCAACAAGTTCGAGAAGGGTACGGTATCAACCAGGCATGAGGTGAAGCCTGAAGTTGGGAATTAAAGACGGTGACTCAGTGGTACTGCACTATCCTGTGCTTCCAACCCAAATCCCTATGGCCATGTATCAAAATTCAGAAACAGTAATGAACTATAAAGGAGGAATTAGGAACTACAATGGAATTTGGATAAGAAAGAGAATGGTGTTGCTTATCTTAATAGTGCGACAGGCCATGGCATCATCGCAAAGATATTTCCGACAATGACAAAGTTCATTTGCGTCTCATGATGGAAGCTCTAGGGGGGTTATTTATATTAGATAACAAGTGATCATGTCGATCAAGCAAGAATATACACAAGCGCCTCCACAACACCGTTGACGAAACACGCCATGACGGTGACGGTGATGGCCAACATACCCAACACACTACCCGCACCCATACGTCAGCTCATGTAATATATAGCGGCAGTTGTGAAACCAGTCAGAAAGTTGGATGGTGCCAGCGGCAGATGGAGGATGGAGACGGGTGGGGGTATTGGAGAAGCAGAGATGACCACAGGGACATGACGGGGTCTCCAGGAGAGACTGAGAAATTGTGAGAATGAAGTTAGGACGAACATGAACAAGAAATGGAAGAAAGAGATAAGGTAACATCGTGGCTCGTAGATTTTGGTGCATCCAGAGGAAGTCTTTCAATCTCAAACGTCGGAGGTCGGCAACGACGATAATGGGCAAACCCATCCAAATAAGAACGAGTACCCGGGCGTCGTTTTCCGACAGGTATAACCGGTATATCATAGAAAAGACCTGATGAAAGAAAGAAAGACTGAGAGGTGAAGCAGCAGATATGAAAATGGAGAGTGAAATTGAACCCAACGAGGGGGCTTCGTGGCGGGCATGAACAATTCCTCATCAGAGTAAATGCTCCCCTTTGCTATGTCAATTTGAGGAATGACGTGCATGTAAGATGGGAGATAGACATGTTGTAAGAAATCAATGGGAGGACCAGAGGGTAATAAAAAGAACCTAGGACAGACAAATCTGTCGTCCCTGAGTGGTTGATGATCGGCTAAGAACGAATAGAAAATAATAGATACAACCCCTTCTCAAAGCCCTCTTACATGACGAAGCAAACGATAAAGTTACCCAGCGCTAGGTGCCTATATTTGCCACCTTCCATTTCAATTCGCTGGGAGAGTGCCCAAGGAAACGAAGAGAATACATGAAGGAAATGCAATAGACGCTGGGATGATTCACGTGCATGATCGAGGGGCATTTTATGGATCAAGGTGGAAGTACGAAAACAAGAAAAGAACGGGTCAAATTGAGAGCACACCAGAAACCAGGGGATATTACGGTGTCAGGCTTGGTTTTTGTTTGGAGTGAAGTTCAATTCAAGATGCAGGACAACTCTATAACAAACTAACATAAATATGACATGTCCTAGAAGATCGCTACTGTGGCCCACAGCTCCCCAGAGCTTGTATTAATTTTCCATATCCCAACACCTGATCTAGGCTTAGACAGGGATATTGACCACAACCTCAAAGCAGAATAATGACTTCACCTGACTCACATGACCCATTGTGACTCACGTGACTCATCACGACTCACCATGACTCCTTATGACTCCTTATGACTCTTATGACTTCTTATGACTCACCTATGACTCCTTATGACTCTTATGACTCCCTATGACTCTTATGACTCCCTATGACTCCTTATGACTCACCCATGACTTGTTAATACTTAGTAAGACTCATACATGAGTCAGTTTCTTAGATAGAATGAGTCAGAGTGGCAGTGCCGCCGAGACTTTTGTAGAGTATAAAAGGGA
>Ga0307513_10010520_pt1 | contig 11581 bp, 9 predicted proteins | sample 15_EM_MG_FD_202174 | JGI IMG/M metagenome (GOLD analysis project Ga0307513, IMG submission 202174) | Populus trichocarpa ectomycorrhiza microbial communities from riparian zone in the Pacific Northwest, United States - 15_EM | ecosystem: Host-associated > Plants > Roots > Unclassified | place... | reverse complement strand
TCTCGGGCGCACTCGAGCAGATCTCAGGCCAGGCTTTGCGTGCGGGCGAAATCATCCGGCGCATACGCTCCCTGGTGCGCAACGAGGACGTGCGGCGCGAGGCCCAGGACATCAACGAACTGATCCGAGACGTTCACGGTCTGCTGGCCAGCGATGCGCGCGTACATGACGGGCGCCTGGCGCTCGATCTGACGACACCGCTGCCCAAAGTGACCGTTGATGGTGTGCAGATCCAGCAGGTGCTCATGAACCTGGTACACAACGCCTTCGAAGCCCAGGGCACCGAACACGACGGTGCGCCGTTCGAAGTGCGCATTGCGACCCGTCCCACGGATACCGGCGACGTCGAGGTGTCGGTGAATGATCTGGGACCCGGGCTCGCGGGCGAACTGGAGCAGAAGATCTTCGAACCGTTCTTCACCACCAAGCCCACCGGCACGGGGCTCGGGCTCGCGATCAGCCGCTCCATCATCAAGGCCCACGACGCGAGGCTGGGCTATCGCGCCAACGAGCCGCACGGGGCATGCTTCTACTTTGTCCTTCCCGCGCATCAGGAGACGCCGCCATGAAAGATCTGCCGCAAACCGTGTTTGTGGTCGACGATGACGATGCGGTGCGCAACTCGCTGCGGATGCTGCTCAAGTCCGCCGGCTTGCACGCGGAAGCCTCCGCGTCCGCGCCGGAGTTCCTCGCGACTTACGACACGGCGCATCCCGGGTGCCTGGTGCTCGACGTGCGCATGCCCGGCATGAGTGGCCTCGAAATGCAGCACGAGCTCAACCTGCGCGGCGCCACCATTCCGGTGATCTTCATCACCGGACACGGCGACATACCGATGGCGGTCGAAGCGATGCAGCATGGCGCGTTCGATTTTCTGCAGAAGCCGTTTCGCGATCAGGAACTTCTCGATCGCGTTCAGCGGGCTCTGGTTCGGGACACCGAATATCGCGCGCGCCTGCGCCACACCGACCGCATCCGCGAACGCCTGGCTTCGCTCAGTCCGCGCGAACGCGAGGTCCTCGACCTCGTGGCGCAGGGCAAGGCGAACAAGATGGTGGCTGGCGACCTAGGGGTGAGTCAGCGCACCGTGGAAATCCACCGCGCCCACGTCATGCAGAAAATGGAAGCCGGCTCGTTGGCCGAGCTGGTGCGCATGATGATGGCGGTCGCTTCCTGAGCGGAAGTACGTATTTTACAAACGGCGCCCCGATGCAATGCTCCGCGCGCGATGACGGGAGCACACGACAAGGGAGCAAACGGGGAAAACGGTGGGTCCAGACCCACGCGCACCATCATTGTCGCTGGCCAATCTTCCGAGCGGACTCGCGAGGTACTGCGGGCGCTGCACGGCTTCACCAATGTCATCTGGCCCACTTCGCTCGAATCGGCGCTCGCCCAGGCCAGCTCAAAGGACGCGGGTTGCCTGGTGATCGCCGACGACTTGCGCGAAGAACCCATCGACGAGTTCCTGCAGGAAGCACGCGAACTGCAGCGCAATCTGCCGATCTTCGTGATCACCGAGCCGGATGACGTTGCCGAAGCGGTATCGGCGATGCGCCATGGCGCCACCGCGGTCATCGAGATTCCGCCGTCTTACGCCGCGTTGCGCGAAGAGGTCGCGCGCGCGATGCAGTGAACGCATCGCAGCACGGACACGCGAGCTTCACATTCACCCTCGATGATCTCGGAGTCCGCCGCAAGTGGGCGCGTAGGAATCCTCCGTATTGACGCGCGCAGCGCTCAGGCGAAGACTCATCCGACAGACATCCCCTACCAACGTCACGCAGAGCGAACCATGTCCGCACAGCTCGCCAATGTCGTTGCTCTCACGCTCCCCGTACCCGCGGCGCGCGGCCTCATTCTCCATGTGGACGACGATGACGCGATGCGGCGCTCCACCGCTGTGCTGCTCCGCTCGGAAGGTTTCGAGACACGCGAGGCAGCTTACGGTGAGCAGGCGCTGGCGCAGGCGGACTCGCTGCGCGGTCGCCTCGATGTACTCATCGTCGACTACCAACTCGGCTTCGGCATGACGGGCACCGAGGTCGCCGAAGAGTTCGCGCGCTTGTTAGGTCACGCCGTGCCGACGATCATCCTCACGGGCGATCCTGCCAACGCCGAAGTCCCGTGGCTTGCGGATGCGCCCGTGTGGCTCGCACGCAAGCCGTTGCTGCCGGATACCTTGTTAGCCGCGTTGCCGCCGCTCGTGGCTTTCCGGCGAGCCGTGGCGGACGCCATTCGCCGCTAGCGACGCCGTTAGGCGGCGCGCGTGGCGATCAAGTGCGCTGCGTGTACAACGGCAGAACGCGCGGCAAATTCTTTTCAATGTCCTTGATGCGGTCTTTCGGCGCCGGATGCGTGCTCAGAAATTTGGGTTGACCCGAACTCTCCGCGGCGCTCATTTTTTTCCACAACGTCAGCGCCGCACGCGGGTCGTAACCGGCGCGCGCCATCAGCTCGAGGCCGATCTGATCTGCCTCGGATTCCTGGTCGCGGCTGAACGGCAACTGGAACGTGACTTCGGCAACCATGTTCGCCATGTTGGCCGCGCCCTCACTCACACCGGTCACCGCCGCGGCGCCTGACAGGACCAGCTGCTGCGCATAGGCCCGCGACACCCGCTCGCGCGTGTGCTCACGCAGCGCGTGCGCGATTTCGTGGCCCAGCACCGTGGCGATTTCGGCGTCGGAAAGATCGAGGCTGTCGATGATTCCGGAGTACACCATGATGCGGCCGCCCGGCATGCAGTAAGCATTGAGCTCTTTGTTCTGCTGCACATTGAATTGCCAGTTCCAGCCGGCGGCGTCGCTACGAAAGGTCGGCGTCGCCGCGACGACCCGGCGCGCGATGGTGGTCACGCGCGCGAGTTGGGCTTTGTTGGTGTTGAGAACGCCCTTGTCGCGCGCGGCTTTCAGTTCGGCTTCGTAAGCCTCGGCAGCGCCCTGTTCGATGGTGGCGCTCGTCACCAGCATCTGCTGCTTGCGATCGACTCCGACCGCGCCCGAGCTCGTTGTCTTGACCGTTTCGCATCCGCCGCCGACCAGCAGCATGGTGGCGATGACGGCTATCGTTTTTGTGGTGTTCATCGCCTGATGCTCCGCGAGCGTGATTCGGCTAACAATCAAAAACTGCCTGCTGAGAAGTTAGGACGGATGCGAATCCAGTGCGGGTCTTCTCCTACTGGCAGTTCGAACGACCCCGGGGTTACGCCTGGGCGTGTCAGCGGCGTGTTAGGCCTGTGAACTCCGTCGCAAAACGTCGCACAAATCACACAGACGTGAAACGGGAGTGTGTGCACAATTCACGCCGATGGACCGATATATGCGAGTGAAAACATAGACTTCAGTCGCATGATCCCGGTGGAGTTGCTACCGGTGTCATTTTTGTGGGATAAAGCGCGTCAGCAGCTCCTTGTCGCGGCTGCTCATGCACATCGTTCAAAGTGTGCGTCCGCCTTGCTCAAGGCGCACGTCTGGAGGGACCTGAGATGTCCGATTCGAGCAAAAACCCCGGCAAACGTGCCGAAATTTTCCGCGTGAGCAGCCTGCTCACCGCCACTGCCATCTGGAGCTTCGCCAACGGCGCGGCCGCCCAGGACGCCACTCCGACCGAGGCTCCCGAAGGCGCCGAGACGATCGAGGAAGTGGTGGTAACCGGTTTCCGCGCGAGCCTCAATAAGGCGCTCGAAGCGAAGCAGGCGCAGGTCGGCTCGATCGACATGATCGTTGCCGAAGACATCGCTGATTTTCCGGATCTGAACCTCGCCGAATCGCTGCAACGCGTTCCTGGTGTGGTCATCGCGCGTGACGCTGGCGAAGGCCGCCAGATTTCCGTGCGCGGTCTCGGTCCGCAGTTCACGCGCGTGCGCATCAATGGAATGGAGGCCATGAGCGCGAATGGCAGCACCGACGCGACCGGCGGCACGAACCGTGGTCGCAGCTTCGACTTCAATACTTTCGCGTCCGAACTCTTCAACAACATCACGGTGCGCAAGACCGCGTCCGCTGAAACTGAAGAGGGCTCGCTCGGCGCCACTGTCGACCTGCGCACCGGCCGGCCGTTCGACTACGACGGATTCACCGTCGCGGGTTCCGTGCAAGCGGGCTACAACGACTTGACCGAGGACAGCGATCCGCGCGCCGCATTCCTCATCAGCAATACTTTTGCCGATGGCAAATTTGGCGCACTGTTTTCGGTCGCGTACTCGGATCGGAAACTGGCGGATGACGGCTCCAGCACCGTACGCTGGCAGCCAAACGCCGGCATGGGAACGCTCGACCCGCTATACCCGATTGCCGACGCCAGCAAACCAACGCTTGCGCAGATCCGTGCTGCGTTCGTGCCGCGCATTCCGCGCTACGACCGGTACGAGCACGATCAGCAGCGGCTCGGCATCACTGCCGCATTACAGTTCGCACCGAGCGACGCAACCTCGTTCAACCTCGACGCCCTGTACTCGAAGTTCGATGCCACGCGCGACGAAATCTTTCTCGAGGCGCCGGCGTTCAGCACCGGAGGCGCAGACACGGCTGACATCAACCCGGTCGACGCCGCGATCGACGCCAACGGCTCGCTCGTGTACGGCGTGTTCAACGACGTGGACGTTCGCTCCGAAGCGCGTCACGACGAGCTGAGCACGGAATTCATGCAGTTCTCCCTGGAAGGCAAGCACTCGTTCAGCGATGCCTTCAACATGCGTGCCCAGGTGGGTTTCGCCGAGGCGAACCACGAAAACCCGGTGCAGACGACTCTGCTGTTCGATGCGCTCAATATCGACGGCTACAGCTTCGATTATCGTGCGAACAGCCGCCTGCCCCTCATCACGTACGGCACGACAGATGTCGCCAACCCGGCGTCCTGGACCCTCACGCAGATACGCATGCGTCCGCAGAGCACGATCAACAGCTATCAGACCGCCGCGCTCGACTTCGAGTGGGTGGCATCTGATTCCTTCTCGCTGAAGTTCGGCCCGCAGTGGAAGAACTATCTCTTCAAGTCCACCGAACTGCGTCGCTCCAACGGAACGACGGCCAACATTGAAGGGGTTCGTCCGGTCACGGCTCCGATCGCCGACTACAGCTTCCTCACGCACTTCGGCAACGGCCTGAACATGCCGGCCGGCAGCGTCACGACATGGCTCACGCCGGACCTGATCGCCGCGGTCGACGCACTCGATCTCAACAACCCCGCCCTCTACCCGATGGGCATCCAACCCGTGCTCGCCAACAACAACCAGGTCGAAGAAGACGACCTGGGCGCTTACGTCCAGGGCGATTTCAAGTTCGAGCTTGGCGCTCACACGTTGCGCGGTAACGTCGGCGTGCGGTACGTCCAGACGGACATGACTTCGCAGGGTTATGTGCTCGTTTCCGGTGTCCCGACCATTCAGGAGGCAACGCATGAATACGACGACGTGCTGCCGTCGTTGAACCTGGTCTACGACCTCAGCGAATCGCTGCTGTTGCGATTCGGCGCCTCGGAAGTCATGACTCGCCCGAACCTGGGCCAGGTCACGCCAGGAGCCGCGGTCAGCGTTTCAGGCAACAACCGCACTGTGACGGTGGGTAATCCGACTCTCGACCCGTTCCGCGCCAAGTCCTATGACATCGGCGTCGAATGGTATTTCGCGCCCGAATCGCTGTTGTCGCTCGCGCTGTTCTACAAGGATGTCGACAGCTTCGTGCAGACGCTGCGCGATCAGCGTCCGTTCACCGGCAATCCGTACGGCCTCGACGACAGCGTCGCGATCGCGGCTTGCGGTGCGACGGCGGGCTGCAGCCCTGCTTCGATCTGGGACTTCAACACTCCGGCCACGACCGAAGGCGGCCCGGTAAAAGGCTTCGAAATCAGCTACCAGCAGCCGTTCAGCTTCCTGCCCGGCGTGTGGAGCAACTTCGGCGCCATCCTCAACTACACCGGTGTCGAGTCCGAGATCACGTACCTGACCGTATCGGGTGCGGTAGGTGCGACGCCCATCATCACCGAGGTGACGGACGACCTCACTGGTCTCTCGAAGGACGCCTATAACGCCACGCTGTACTTCGACAACAAGGTCTTCAGTGCGCGCGTGTCGGCGGCCTACCGCTCCGACTACCTCACGACGGTGCCGGGTCGTAACAGCAACGATGTCGAAGGTACGGCGGAGACGATGAACATCGACTTCTCGACCTCGTACAACATCAACGACAACTTCTCCGTCTCGCTCGAAGCGCTGAACCTCACTGATGAAGTTCAGGACCAATGGGTGGGCAGTACCTCCAATCGCCTGTCGTACTATCACCACCAGGGAACGCAGTACTACCTGGGTGCCCGCTTCAAGTACTAGTTAGATCGGGGAGCGCCGCGTACTCGATGCGATCCAATGGGGGCAGAAGAAATTCTGTCCCCATTTTTGTTTGCGGCGGCATACTCCGCCCATGAAGTTGCCCCAAGAGTTGTTGATGAACCGGCGAGAGATCATTCTCGCCAGCACCATGGCTGCCCTCACCTCCGCCGCCTCCGCGGCGCGTACGTCCGCTGCTCCCGAGCCCGGTGATTCGGTCATCGAGCTTTGGCCTGGTGGCCCGCCGGGCGGCGACAAAGTCACGGTCCAGGAAGAAATCGTGGAGCGGCTGCCGGATGGCCCGCTGCGCGATCGCTTCGTGCAACACGTGACGCGTCCGCTGTTGACCCTCTTCAAGCCCAAGATCGCCTACAACGGCATCACGTTGCTCATCGTGCCGGGCGGCGGTTACGTGCGCGTGGTCATCGACAAGGAAGGTGTCGAGGCAGCCGAATGGTTTACGCAGCGCGGTTTCGCGGCCGCCGTATTGCGTTATCGGCTGCCTGCGGATGGGTGGGCTGACGGCGCGGACGCGCCCGTGCACGACGCGATTCGCGCCATGCGCCTGCTGCGGGCGCACCCGATCACAGACTCTGCCTCGCGGCGCATCGGCGTCATCGGATTCTCGGCAGGCGGGCATCTCAGTGCGCGCCTGATCACGGAGCCGGGACTCACGTACGCGAGACGCGACCGGGCAGACGACCTCGTTGCGCGTCCGGATTTCGGCGTGCTCATGTATCCGGTCATCGCCACCACGGGTTCGCATGCGCATGCCGGCTCTGCACAGCAACTGCTGGCCGCGGGAGTGGGCTTTCCAGATCTCGAACGCTATTCGCCGCATCTCAATGTCGGCGCGCAGACTCCGCCCACCATGCTGGTGCACGCCGCGGATGACACCAGCGTTCCGGTCGAAAATTCGCTGCTGATGTACGACGCCTTGCGCAAGGCGCGCGTGCGCAGCGAACTGCACGTATTCGATAGCGGCGGACACGGCTTTGGACTACGCAGCGTCGCCGGCAAGGACGTGGCCGCCTGGCCGACGCTGGTTCAGAACTGGGCGACCAGTGCGACATCCTGAGGTCATCGACCGCCGCCGGCGCGGCGTGTTGGGAGTGGGCGCCGCGTCTTTCGGCCTGGCTGTAATGACCCCATTCGCTCGCGCGGCAGCCACCGCACCGATCGTGCGAACCACCGCCGGACGCGTGCGCGGCACGCGCGACGGCGACCTGCAGATATTCCGCGGCGTTCGCTACGGCGCGGATACCGCCTCCCGCCGCTTCATGCCGCCGGCTGCGCCTGTGCCCTGGCGTGGAATCGCCGATGCCACCTCCTTCGGTGCGGCCAGCATGCAGCCGGGGACGGAAGCGAACCAGTCCGAAGACTGCCTGTATCTCAATGTGACGGCGCCGCTCGCGAAACCCGAACGGCCGCGTCCGGTCATCGTCTACATACACGGTGGCGCTTACTCGAGCGGGTCCGGGTCGAGCCTGCTGTACGACGGCACCAACCTGAGCAGACGCGGCGACGTGGTCGTGGTGACACTGAATCATCGGCTCAGCTTGTTCGGGTATCTGTATTTGCAGGGATTTCCCGATTCCGGCAACGCGGGAATGCTCGACCTGGTGCTGGCGCTGCAATGGGTGCGCGACAACATCGCGGCATTCGGCGGCGATCCCGGCTGCGTTACTTTGTTAGGCCAGTCGGGTGGCGGCGCGAAAATCGCCACCCTCATGGCGATGCCGGTGGCCGCCGGGCTGTTTCATCGCGCAGTCACGATGAGCGGCCAGCAACTGACCGCCTCCGGCCCGCTGCATGCGGCCGGGCGCACGCGCGTGCTGCTCGACAGGCTCGGGGTCCCGGTGGAACGCGCGGCGACGCTCGCGAGCCTCACCGCGGCGGAACTGTTGCGAGCACATTCGGGATCCATCGACCCGTACATCGGGCGCGGCAGCGTATACATGGGGCCGGTGCTCGACGAGCGCACGCTCACGCGTCATCCGTTTTATCCGGATGCGCCGCCGCAGTCGGCGGGCATACCGATGATGATCGGCAATACCCATGACGAAACCCGCTCGCTCATCGGACGCGGCGATCCCGGCGTTTTCGCCATCACCTGGGAAACGCTGCCGCAACGGCTCGAGGCGGAATTGCGTGTCGACATTTCCGGAGCGCTGGTCGTCGCCGAATATCGCAAGTGGTATCCGCACTATTCCCCCGCGGACGTCTTCTTTTCCGCGACCACCGCCGGGCGTTCCTGGCGCGCGGCTATCGTCGAGGCGGAACTGCGCGCCGCGCAGGGCTCGCCGGCGTTCGCCTATCAGCTCGACTGGGGCTCGCCGCAGGACGGCGGCAAGTGGGGCGCGTTCCACACGCTGGACATCCCGCTGATGTTCGGCACGTTGACGGCGCGCGAGTCCCTGACCGGCGACGGCGAGGAAGCGCGGCGCGTGTCTTCAACCATGCAGCAAGCACTGCTGGCGTTCTGCCGGACGGGCGATCCTAACTACCAGGGCCTGCCGCGCTGGGAGCCCTACACGCTGCCCCGGCGCGCCACCATGGTGTTCAACGCCGACAGCAGGCTCGGGGACGACCCGCGCGGAAACGAACGTCAGCTGTTCGCCAAGGTGCCCTTCATCCAGCAGGGCACCTAGCGCCCGCCGGTTGGCGCCGTGGCCTCCATGACCCCCGAAAATGCGAGTGGCGTCTCAGCGGCGGAAGCCATTTGCGCGAACAATAAGCCCCTGGCAAATCCCGGCGATATGACATGAAATGTCCCCTCGAAACATTGAAAATGACACCGGTTTCCCTATATAACACCCGCTGCAACCGAACGCTGAATAAAGAAGGTTCATAAATTGGTTTCCGTTGTTTCCGACCTCGCGTTCGACGCCAAAGGGGTGGCTGCCGAATTCGTAAAAGCCCGCCGTTCTGCTGGCTCGTTTACGCAATACCCCGGCACCCAGCCGAAAGACCTCGATTCGGCATACCGTTGCCAGGACGAGGCCATCTCGCTTTGGGACGACTCCATTGCGGGCTGGAAAGTGGGCTGGATACCCGAGCCACTCAGCCAGAAATACGGCGCACAGCGCCTCGTGGGACCCATCTTCAGCGGCTCGGTCAAACATGCCAATGGCAGCGCCTCCGTCGAAGTGCCCGTATACGCCAACGGATTCGCCGCGATTGAGGCCGAATTCGTGGTCCAGCTGGCCAAGGACGCCCCGGCCAACGTCACGGAATGGACTACCGAAACCGCGCGACGTTTTGTCAAAGCGATGTACATCGGAATCGAGATTGCGAGCAGCCCGCTGGTCAATATCAACGACTACGGCCCCGCAGTCGTCGCCAGCGATTTCGGCAACAACGCCGGCCTGCTGCTTGGCGCCGAAGTCACCGACTGGCAGACGCGCAGTCTCGAATCCCTGAACTGCGAAACCCGCATCGATGCGAATGTCGTAGGCCGCGGGGGCGCCGCTGCCGTCAGCGGGGGCCCGCTGGCCGCCCTCGCCTTCGCGCTGCGCTGTAACGCACGCCGCGGCCGGCCGCTGCGCGCCGGCGATTACATCTCGACCGGCGCCGCCACTGGTGTCCACTCCATTGGAGCAGGACAATCGGCCGAGGCAATTTTCACCGGCGTCGGCAGCCTCAAGTGCGTCACGGTGCCCATGACACCGGTGACAGATCGCTGATTGTTAGAGGACATACCTGCCCCAGCCGCGTCCGCTTCCGTACAATCCTCACCATGACCCGCAACCGGAAAAAAGCCGCGGGCAATCGCGGCGTCCCCAAGCTGGCGGTCCCTGCAAAGGTGACCGGCATCAGGCCAGGTCGCAATGCCACCATCAACGACATCGCGCGTCTCGCCAGCGTCTCGAAGAAAACGGTCTCGCGCGTCATCAACCAGTCGCCGCTCGTGCAGGAGGCCACACGCGCGCGAATCCAGGCGGTCATCGACAAGTTCGGCTACGTTCCGGATCCGCAGGCGCGCGGCCTGGCGTTCCGCAAGGCTTTCCTCATCGGCCTGGTTTACGACAATCCGAACGCGCAGTACATCGTCAACTGCATGGAAGGCGCGCTCGATGCCGTGCGCAATTCCGAATATGAAGTCGTCGTGCATCCCTGCGATCGCAAGAAGCCCGACTTCATCACCGGCGTGCGCCGTTTCGTCGAGCGCCAGAAGCTGCGCGGCGTGATCCTGCTGCCGCCTGTATCCGAAAACGATGAGCTCACGCGCGCGCTCACGGCCGCCGATTGCACGTACGTACGCATCACCTATGCGCAGCTCGACGATCCGTCGCGCATGGTCATTTCCAATGACCGGCTCGCGGTCGCGGAAGTGGCCAATTACCTCGTTTCGCTGGGTCACAAGCGCATCGGCTACATCGCCGGCCCTCCGGGATTCCGGTCCGCGGTCGAACGTCTCGCGGGCTTTCGCGAAGCACTCGTCGCGCGCGCCATCCCCTTTCCCGCCGAGCTCATCGTCGAGGGCGGCTACACCTATGAGTCCGGCGTCGCCGGCGGCGAGAAGTTGCTGGCGCTCAGCCCGCGCCCCACCGCCATTTTCGCCAGCAACGACGAAATGGCCGCCGGCGTCTATCGCGTGGCCAATCGCCTCGGGCTGTCGATTCCCGGAGATCTCTCCATCGTCGGTTTCGACGACGGGCCGCTCGCGTCACGACTGCTGCCCTCGCTCACCACCATTCGCCTGCCGATCCGCGAGCTGGGGCGCCTGGCCGCTAACAAGATCCTGCATCCGGAAACCGCTGGCGGCACGCACGCCATGGTGACTCCGCTCGAGCCGCACCTCGTCATCCGCGACTCCTGCCAGCCGCCGCCGCGGTAAGTTCACGCATTCTTCACAATTGACGGCGTGCCACGCCCGAATGACACCGGTTTCCGCGCCGTCGGAAGACGGGGTAGAATCGCCGTCCCCATCGAGACCCCGCACGAGAGAATCATGAAGTTCGAGACGCGACACGCCGCCCACCAGAGCATCATCCAGACCGCCGACACGTCGAAGCTGCGCGGGCTTTTTCACGTCTCCGGCATATTCGTTCCGGATGAAGTGAACCTCACGTTCAGCCACATCGAACGCATGATCGTCGGCGGCGTGATGCCGGTATCCAAGGCCATCGGGCTCAATGAAGTCCCGGCGCTCAACAAGGGCCCGTTCCTCGCGCGACGCGAACTCGGCATCATCAACGTCGGCGGCCCGGGCAAGGTCACGGTCGACGGCAATTCCACGGCGCTCGCGGCACGCGA
>Ga0307513_10010518_pt1 | contig 11582 bp, 12 predicted proteins | sample 15_EM_MG_FD_202174 | JGI IMG/M metagenome (GOLD analysis project Ga0307513, IMG submission 202174) | Populus trichocarpa ectomycorrhiza microbial communities from riparian zone in the Pacific Northwest, United States - 15_EM | ecosystem: Host-associated > Plants > Roots > Unclassified | place... | reverse complement strand
CCTTCTGTACCAGGGACTTGTCGACTAGCGAGGCCAGCAAGTCCAGCGCGTGCGCCGCCGGCACGTCCGGCGACGTGCCCACCGCCTCGACGTCGTCGAGCGTGAACCGGCCGGCGAACACACACACAACCGCCGCAGCAGCGTCTGCTCGGTCGCGGTCAGCAGGTCGTGGCTCCAGTCGATGGTGGTGCGCAGCGTCTGGTGGCGCGGCAGCGCGGCGCGGCCGCCGCCGGTGAGCAGGGCGAACCGGTCGGTCAGCCGGTCCAGGATCTGCTCCACCGACAGGACCCGGGTCCGCACCGCCGCCAGCTCGAGCGCCAGCGGCAGGCCGTCGAGCCGGCGGCACAGGCTGACCACGGCCGCCCGGTTGGCGGCGGCGAGCTGGAAGCTGCCCGCGGCGGCCGCCGCCCGTTCCGCGAAAAGCAGGACCGCCTCGTTCTGCCGCAGCCGGTCGAGCGGCAGGTCGCCACCGGCCGGCGGCAACTCCAGCGGCGGCACGGGGAGCACCTGCTCACCCGGCACGGAGAGCGGCTCCCGGCTGGTGGTCAGCACCCGCACGCCCGGCGCCGCCCGCACGAGGTCGGTCACCAGCCGGGCGACCGGGCCGAGCAGATGTTCACAGTTGTCCACCACCAACAACAACTTCTTACTTCGCGCGTACGCCAGGAGCAGTGCAAGTGGCTCGGTCGCGACCTGATCGCGCAGGTCCAGGGCGGCCAGGACGGCGTTGCCGAGCAGGGCCGGCTCGTGCACGTCGGCCAGCTCGACCAGCCAGGTCCCGTCCGGAAAGCCACGCCGGAGGCCGGTCGCCGCGCGGATGGCGAGGCGCGTCTTGCCCACCCCGCCCGGCCCGGTGAGGCTGACCACGCGGGCCTCGGTGAGCTTGCGGCGCACGTCGGCGAGCTCTCTGCGGCGGCCGACGAAGCTGGTCGCTTCGGCCGGCAGATTGCCTGGGCGGGGCGCGGGTCTGGCCATGGTGGGCCCCCACCCTAGCCGGTGCGTTCCCGGCCGCATCACGAATTCGCGCGATGTCCGCGGGCCGGGCCGCTACCTACGCTGAGCCGGTGACGGACCTGGTCAAGCAAGTGGAGTGGAGTTGATCCGTATGCCGGAACAGGCGCGGCTGGCCCGGATCGCCGGCCTGTGCTATCTGCTTGTGATCGCCGGCGGGCTGTTCGCCGAGGGCGCCGTCCGGGGCTCGCTGATCGTCGTCGGTGACGCGGCGGCGACGTTCGACGCCATCGCCGGCAGCGAATCGTTGTGGCGCTGGGGTCTGGCGGTGCACCTGCTGTACCTGATCCCGGCCGTCACCGTGAACGTCCTCGTCTACGAAGTGTTCAAGCCCGTGCACCCGGTCCTTGCCCGGCTCGCGGTCGCGTTCGCGCTCGTCAGCGTGGCGATCGAAGCCGTCAGCCTGCTGCACTTGTTCGTGCCGCTCGTCCTGCTCGACGAGGGTGGTGCCTTCGGTGGGCTGGCCGAGGGGCAGCGGCAGGCGCTGGCGTACCTCGCGGTCCGGCTCTTCGCCACCGGTTTCGGGCTCGCGCTCGTGTTCTTCGCCGGCTTCTGCGTGCTGATCGGGGTGCTGATCCTGCGCTCGCGACTGGTTCCCCGGGCGATCGGGGTGCTGATGATCGCGGCGGGGGCGAGCTATCTCGGCAACACCCTGGCGTCCGTCCTTTCGCCCGTACTGTCGGACTTGATCTTTCCTTGGATCTTGCTGCCGAGCCTGCTGGGTGAACTGTCGCTGGCGTTGTGGTTTGTGATCAAGGGAGTGCGGGCGCCGGACTAGGTGCATCGTGGGCGGTCGCGATGATGGTGGAGCGGAGCCGGGCGAGCGCCTCGTGCCGGGCGCCGGCCAGCGACGGTTCGGTGGTCAGCTCGGCGGCTCGGATCGGGGCGTGCCGGGGGAGGCGGGCGGCGGCCGTCACGATGGCCTTGAGGATGACCGGGTGGCTGCCCCAGGATCCGCCGACGATGATGAGCTGCGGGTCGGCGAGCGCGACGAGTGCGGCGACGACCCCGCTGACCGCCTGGCCGAGGGCGTGTCGCGTGGCGGTCGCCGGCGGGCCGGAGCCGGTGGCCGCGGCCAGGAGCCGGTCGACGTCGATGGCGGTCGAGCCGGGCTGCCGCAGGCCGAGCTCGCCGAACACCTCGATCAGCCGGATCGCCTGGCCCTGTGGCCCGGCGGTGACCAGGTGCGAGACCTCGCCGGCGAGACCCGCGTGGCCGCCTCGCACCGCGCCGTCGCTGACGATGGCACAGCCCAGTCCCTCGTCCAGGAAGAGATAGGCGAAGTCGTCCGCGACGCCGGCGTGCGCGCGCTCGGCCCGGGCCGCCCAGTTCACGTCGTTGTCGACGGTGACCGGCCCGTCGACGTACGCCGCCAGCGCTTCGATCGGATCGAGCTCGCCGAGCAGGAACGGCGCGTCGGGCAGCTGGATCAGCCGGCCGGTGTGGCGGTCCACCGGGTCGGCGGCGCTGACCACGGCCAGGCGCGGGGTCCGCTCGCAGCTGCGCCGGGCATCGGCCGCCGCGGCCCGTAAGGCGGCGGCGACGTCGTCCGGGCGGGCCGGCCGGTTGAGCGCCCGGTCCGCCCGCGACACCGGATCGCCGTACGCGTCGACGCATTCGGCCACCACGCCCTCCGGCGCGATGCTCACGGCGAGCGCGACGCCGATGTCGCCGGCCAGGGCGTAGTACGAGCCGACCCGGCCCCGGCCGCGGCCGCCCGGAGTCCGTTCCCCGGTGTCGACCACCGAGCCCGTCTCGGTCAGCCGGCGCACGCTCTCGCCCACGGTCGGCTTCGAGATGCCGGTCGCGGTGGCCAGCTCGGCCCGGGTCAACCGGCGGTGCTGCATCAGGGCGCGCAGGACGTGCTCGTCGGTCAGCGAACGCAGCAGCTCGAGCGAGGGCTTGGCGGGATCCATCCGGCCATTCTAGGCAGGAGTCTTGCCTAGAAGGTTTCGACACGCTATGGTTTTTCTAAATAAGGAGCCCTGACTAGAAGGAGAGTGCACTGTGTCGGCCCAATCCGTGTTCGGAACCGCCGCACTTCCCGCCCTGCCGAGTTGGCCGGAGCCGCCCGCGGATCGCCCGGCCGCCATCAGGCAGATCAAGGCGGCGCTGCGCGCCCGCATCGCGGCCTCGGGCCGCACGGTCGACGAGGTCTTCGCGGTTGTCGAGCGGCAGGTCAAGGCCGAGGTCGAGGACATCACCGCGGCCCGCGAGCGCGGCGAGGAGATCTGGCCCGTGATCGAGTACGCGGATCTCGCCGCCGGCACGGTGTCCCCGGCCGCGCTGGCACTGCTGCGCCGGCGCGGCTGCCTCGTCGTGCGTGGCCACTTCCCCCGGGAGCAGGCCCTGGGCTGGGATCGCGACATCGTGGACTACGTCGACGGCAACCGGTTCTTCGAGAACTACCGCGGTCCCGGCGACGACTTCTTCGGCAGCGTCGGCTCCAAGCCCGAGATCTACCCGATCTACTGGTCGCCGGCCCAGATGCAGGCCCGGCAGAGCGACCGGATGGCGCGGGTCCAGGCGTTCCTCAACAGCCAGTGGAAGTACGAGTCCGAGGGCGTGCGCTGGTTCGACCCGGAGCGCGACTCGCTGTATCCGGACCGCATCCGCCGCCGCCCCGAGGGCGCCGACTCGGCCGGCCTCGGCACCCATCTCGACCCGGGCACCCTCGACCTGTGGATGACCGCGGCGTATCAGAAGGCGTTCCGCCACCTGTTCGACGGCACGGTCGAGCAGTACGACCCCTGGGACGCGGCCTACCGCACCGACGGTCCGCAATATCCCGGGACGACGATGTGCTCGGCCTTCCGGACCTTCCAGGGCTGGACCGCCCTGTCCGACATGGACCACGACCAGGGTGTGCTGCACACCGTGCCGATCGCCGGCGCGATGGCCTACCTGATGCTGCGGCCGCTGCTGGCCGACGTGCCCGACGACGACATGTGCGGCGTCGCTGTCAACCAGGTCTTCCCCGCCGGCGAGAAGTGGCACTCGCTACTGCTGTCGGCCCTCAGTGGCATCCCCGACGTCCGGGCGGGCGACTCGGTCTGGTGGCACTGCGACATGATCCACAGCGTCGCGCCGGTGCAGAGCCAGCGGGGCTGGGGCAACGTCATGTACATCCCGGCGGCGCCCTGGTGCCCGCGCAACGAGCGCTACGCGGCCGACGTCCGGGAGTCGTTCGGCACGGGCTCGAGCCCCAGCGACTTCCCGGCCGAGCACTACGAGCGCACCTGGACCAACCGCTTCCAACCGGCCGACCTGAACGAGACCGGCCGCCGCGGCCTCGGCCTGGACTAGCCGGCTCGGCTCGGGCTGCGCGGTTCGGCTTGGGGTTGGGTGGTTCGGCTGGGCTGGGCTGGGCGGCTCGGCTAGGCGGCTCGGTTTGGCTGGGTGTTCAGATCAGCGTGGCGGTGAGCATTTCGGTGAGCCATGCCTCGTAGGCGTCGGCCGTCCAGCCTCGGTCGGTCGTACACATTCGATAGACCTGCGGTGCGATGAGCACCCAGCAGGCGTCGGCCGCCTGTGCCGGGTCGACGCCGGGGCGCAGGTGGCCGCTCGTGGCCAGGTGGCCGACGAAGTTGGTGGTTCCGGCGATGCGTTCACGGCCGGTCTCCGCGGTGATCTCCGCCGCCTCGGCGCCGCCGGAGCCGAGTTGGGCGGCGATCGTGCCGACCCGTTCGGCGATCACGCGCGCCAGGTGGGCGTAGGCGGCGACCTTCGCGTGCGGGTCGCTCTGGGCGAGCATCGCCAGAACCTCGGGCCGCTGCGCCAGCGGCACGGGCTCGTCGTCGCCGGCCAGGGTCACGTCGTAGAGCGACTTGACCAGCCCGCGCTTGCCGCCGAACGTCTTGTAGATCGTTTCCTGGGACACCGCCGCCGCCTCCGCGACCGCCCGGATGGTCAGATCCGCATATCCGGCCTGAGTCAGCACGCGCCGGCAGGCGTCGAGGACAACCGCACGGCGTTCCCGGGCCTGCTGCTGACGGCGAGAGTTGTCGTACGTCCGACGTTGCGCTGGCACGCCACGATGCTACGGTAATTCCACTACAGTCGTACTGTATCTGAATTGGACCGGGGGATCCCATGGGCTTCGGGCACGTCTATCTCACCGCTCTCACCGTGCTCGCGGTGTATCTCGTCGGCGTCTCCCTGATGACCACCCAGGTGAGCTACCCGCTGTATTCGTCCGTCCCGGCCGATGCGTTCGTCGCGTACCACGCGCGGTACAGCCGGCGGATCCAGCCGGTCATCATCGCGCCCGGGTTCCCGACCTTTCTGGCCTGCGTGGCCTTTCCGTTCGTCCGGCCGGACGGCGTTCCCGGCTGGACCGCGGCGCTCGTCGCCACCGGCGGCCTTGTCGCCCTGGCCGCGACCATCACCCTGGCCATCCCGTCGCACTTGCGTTTGCAACGCGAGGGCTTCGGCGTACGGGCGTACCGCAGGCTGCGTGCCGCCGACGGGATCCGCACGCTCGGCTGTGTGCTCAGCGCCGTACTTCTGGTCTGGTCCGTGTTCGGGATCTTCGGGCCGCGCTAGCGCGCAGGGGTCGCCTGGGGGAGCGTGTGCGATTAGGCTTGCCTAACTTACGGTCTCGGGGGTGGCGGGTGGCGGACGAGTCGCTGGCGGATCTGCTGGGTGGGCGCCGGGCGGCGATCGACGCCACGGTGCCCGCGGCCGGGTTCGTCGTCGGGTGGCTGGCCGCGGGGCGGTCGATCTGGGCCGGCGCGGCCGTCGCCGTGGCCGGGGCGCTGCTGGTGTCCGGCTGGCGGCTGCGACGCGGCGACAAGCCGCGGGCCGTGCTGATCGGGCTGTTCGGCGTGTGTCTGGCCGCCCTGATCGCGCTGCGCACCGGGCGCGCCGAGGACTTCTTCCTGCTTCAGCTGCTCAGCAACGGCGCCAGCGCGCTGGCCTGGGCGGTCAGCATCGTGATCCGCTGGCCGCTGCTCGGGGTGGTGGTCGGCGCGGTGCTGGGGCAGAAGACGCGGTGGCGGCGGGATCCGGCGCTGCTCCGGGCGTACCAAAGAGGCAGTTGGGTGTGGGTTTTGCAGTATGCCGTGCGGGTTGCGGTGTTTCTGCCGCTGTATGCCGCCGGCGATGTGGTCGCGCTCGGCGTGGCGCGGGTGGCGCTGACCTGGCCGCTGGTGGCCGCGTGCCTGGCGGCGAGCTGGTGGATCGTCCGGCGTGCGCTGCCAGCCGAGCACCCGGGCCTGCGCCATCCGCAGACCGTCGTGCCTAGCGGTGCCACTTCTGGTTGAGCCAGGCCCACCCGGTTGTCCGGATTTGATTGATGCGGCCCCGCTGACCTGCTGAACAATGCCCGTTCCGGCTAGACCTACCGGGGCGCGGTGCCGTCCGGTCCCGTTGCGAACTCTAGCGGGAGGACTTCTGGTGAGACGCATCTTCGGTCCGGTTCTTGCATTGATAGTCGCGACCTGGGCGGTCACATTTCTCGCCACCGCACCGGCCCAGGCGTCGACCGCGAGCGCCGCGACGCTGGCGGCCGCGAACATCGGCAAGTCCGCCGGCACGTGCGCGAACAACCCGACGCACAACTCGCTCGGCGGCGACCAGTTCGAGCACAGCTGCGCCGGCGGCTACTCGGGCGGGCCCGAGTACTGGTGCGCGGACTTCGCGAAATGGGTGTGGGCCAATTCCGGCCTGAACACCTCCGGGCTCACCGCGGCGGCGCAGAGCTTCTATTCGTACGGACAGTCGCACGGCACCTTCCACAGCACCGCTCAGCCCGGTGACGCCGTGGTCTTCTCCTCCAGCCCGGGCGGCTACGCCAACCACGTCGCCATCGTCACCGCCGTCAACTCGGACGGCTCGCTGGTCACCGCCAACGGCGACTGGGGCGGCGAGAGCGGCAGCATGGCGCACTTCGCGGTGACCTCGTCCGTCGTGAAGATCACGATCCCGGCGTCGGCGGCGTCGACCGGGTCCTGGGTCAGCGCCGAGGGCTACTACATCACCGGCATCGTCGGCGCGTCCGGCAGCGGCGGCTCCGCCCCGCCGGACGGTGACGGCAACCCCTACTCGGCGGCGTCGTTGTGCGGCAGCGGCTACGGCGTGGTCGACTCGCATCACCTCACCGACGCGACGATCTACCTGACCTACAACGACGACCTCGGCAAGAACTGCGTGGTCACGCTGGCCGATGCCGACGACGGCGCGGTCACCATGAACGCGACCCTCGAGGTGCAGGGCGGCAGCTCGACCAGCGATCCCGGGAGTTATCACTGGTACGCCGGTCCGGTCTCGCAGTATGCGCCCAACTCCTGCGTGAAGTGGGGCGGGATGTACAAGAGCAGCAGCTGGACCAGCGACTGGAGCCACTGCGGCAGCGGTGACGGCTCGCCAGCGCCGTCGACCGCCAACCCGTACGGTGCCAGTGCGGTGTGCGGCAGCGGCTACGGCGTCGTCGACCACCACGCGCTGACCGGTGCGACCGTCTACTTGCTCTACAACGACAGCAGCGGCAAGAACTGCGTGGTCACCTTGGCCACCGACGTCGCCGGGGCGGTGGCCATGAAGGCGACGCTCGCGGTGCAGGGCGGCGCGTCCACAAGCGACTCCGGCACGTACACCTACTACGCCGGCCCGATCTACGAGACCGCGCCGGACTCCTGCGTGAAGTGGGGCGGCACGTACGAGAGCACGTCGTGGACCAGTGACTGGAGCCACTGCGGCTGATCCGCCGATCGCACAGGTCCTGCCTTTGCCGGGGCCTGTGCGATCACCCCTGTCGATTAATGTGGTCCAGATCCGAAAACCTTGATGGCCGCTGCCCTCGGCGGCATGATCGGCGTGCGCTCTCGGAGACGAGATCGTCACGATCTGCCATACGAGGGGGCAGGATGGCTCGTCAGGAAAAGGCGGTGGATCCGGGGGCCGGGCCGCTGCAGGCGTTCGCCTTCGAGCTGCGGGAGGTCCGCGCCGAGGCGGGCAGCCCGACATACCGGGCGTTGGCCAAGACCGCCGGATACAGCGCCGCGACCCTGTCCGAGGCGGCCAGCGGCATCCGTAAGCCCACATTGGACGTGGTGCTCGCGTACGTCGGGGCCTGCCACGGCGACGTGGAGTTGTGGCGCAAGCGATGGCACGAGCTGCAAGTCGCCCTGGCGCCACCGGCCCCCGCTCTTGTCGAGATCGACCCGCTCCCGGAGCCACCCGAGGCTCCCGAGGCGCCCACTCGTCCCGCGCGATGGAAGCGGTGGAAGCTGGTCGCCCTCGCCGGCGTGGCGATGCTGCTGGTGGGCACGATCGGCGCGTTCGCCGTGGTGGCGGACCGCGGCAAGTCCGGCTGCCCGCAGCGGCCGGCGCACGCCGCGTTCACGGCGGAGACCTATGGCGCCGGGGCGCGCGTCCACGAGGGAGCGGCCCGCGACGCGCCGATCGCCGAGACGATCCCGAGCGGCTGCACGGTCGGCTTCGTCGGCTACTGCCTGGGCGAGAAGATCCACGACAACACCGGCGGCTCGCCCGACATCCGGTGGTTCAAGCTGCCCGACGGTGACGTCATCGCCTCCGGCATCATCCACGGCAACCCGCCGGCCGGCCTCGCGCCGGTGCGCTGCGCCGACGACCAGCCGGGCCCGAGCGCCATCGCCTTGACGGTGGCCGTGGACCGGACGGTGTCGGGCACCGTGCGTCTCACCGCCTCGGGGACCCGGCTGGACATCGTCGGCTTCGCGGCGCTCTACCAGCGCGACGACGGCCAGTCCGCGGAGCTGCGCTGGCGGCAGATCGGCCTCACCGAGGAGACTGCCGACCGGCCCGGCTTCGGCGTGCCCTGGAAGCTCGACGGAGCCACCGCCGGGACGGAGCCGGTGCTGATCGCCGCGGCCGGCTGTCTCGGCGGCGACGGGCCGACCGGGGTCGTGGCCGCCCGAGCCGCGGGGCCGGGCCAACTCGGGCCGAGGTTCCCGCCGGTCGAGCTGACCGACCAGCAGCGGGCCGCCGCGGCGAGCGCGGCCTGCTCGTACCCGGCCTAGCGGGTTTTTGGGGTCTCCGCGGCGTGTTCGACGTTGATTGATCGGTCGCTGACCAGGTGCCGGACATTCCGCCGGCTCGATGCAATGGATCCGGACCGGCGGCCGGGCCTACCGGCCGCGTCCACAACGGAACGGAGACCTGCAATGACAAGCAAGAGGCGGCTGGGCGGGCTGCTCGGTGGGGCAGCGGTGGCGACCGCGGCCGGCGTCGCCACGGCGCTGATGCCGGCGGTCGCGGCCAACGCGGCGGGCCACCACGTCGGCACCATCGCCGGTGTGGAGTCGCGCTGCAACTCCTCGGTCTACACGCTCTGCCTCTACTACAACAGCAGCACCACGACCGCGTACTGGGGCACCTCGAGCAACGTGTCCAATCTGGTCAACGACACGTTCTTCAGCGGCACCGGCGCGGGCTCGGGGCAGGCGGTCAAGAACAACGCCGCCGCCGCGTCGTGTGACCTGCTGTCGAGCGGCAAGTGCTACATCTTCTTCAACTCCAACTACGGGGGTAACTACGACTATCTGAACGGTCAGGAGACCGGGCAGTTGTACTACACCTACAACGAGGACGCCTCCGTCAAGGTCGTCTACTGACCCAACGCCCGGGAGGCGGCGCGGCGCGCCGCCTCCCGCACGTCCGGACGGAGTCTGAAATGAAGCTCACGCTGGCCGGCCTCCTCGCGTCGGTCGCGCTGCTCGCCGGGTGCACCTCGGCCCCGGCGGCGGCTCCGATCGCCGCGCCGGCCCCGCACGACGACTTCGTCCTGCCGGCCGACGCCTACGCGTTCACCGTGCCCGAGACCGGCGAGATCGACCTCGCCCGCGCGCTGCTGGTCGGGCAATGCATGACCCGCTTCGGGTACGCCTTCGACGCGGCCGCCGCGCGGGCCGCCCTGACCCGGGCGGGCAGCGGCACCGTGGCCGATCTCGGCTACTACGGCAACAAGCGCCGCTACGGCGTCACCGACCGCTCGATCGCCGCCCGGTACGGCTATCACCTGGTCTCCCAGATGACCAGCGCGGCCCCGGCGGGCGCGCCCGGGTTCGGGCAGTTGACCGCCACGATGCGAGCGGTGCTCACTGGCAAATCGGCGCCGGGCCGGGTGAACGGCCGGCCGGTGCCGGCGGGCGGCTGCGCCCGTACGGCGGCGGACGCGCTGTCGCCGGACGGGGTTCTCGGCGAGGCCGACGTGGTCGCCGAGGTGGGCGGACAGTCCTATCGCGACTCGTTCGCCGACCCGGCGGTCGTGGCCGCGTTCGGGCGATGGTCGAGTTGCATGCACGACAAGGGCTACGCCTACCAGACGCCGCGGGACGCCGGCGCCGAGTTCGACGTGAACAACTCGGCGGTGCCGGCCGCGGAGATCGCCGCCGCCGAGGCGGACGTCGCCTGCAAACAGCAGACGAACCTGGTCGCAGTCTGGCACGGCTTCGAGGTGTCCTTCCAGAACGCCCGGATCAAGGACGACGCCGCCGCGTTCGCGACGGCGAAGAAGAACCACGACGCGCGGATGTCGCGGGTGGCCGGCGTCCTGGGCGGACCGTGACGGGAATCGGGCCGGCCCGTGCCAGCATGAGTTGTGCACTCCGAACTCGCGGGTACCTTCGCGCATCCGGGCGTCGCCGACGCGTACCGGCACCGGCCGCCCTATCCCGACGAGGTCTTCACGATCCTCGACGATCTGATCACCGACCACCCCCGCACCGTGCTGGACCTCGGCGCCGGCGAGGGCGCGCTGGCCCGGCCCCTCGCCGCGCGGGTCGAGCACGTCGACGCGGTCGATGTGTCGGCGGCGATGGTCGCGGCGGGACGGCAGCGGCCCGGCGGCACCCGGGCGAACCTGCGCTGGATCGTCGGCGCGGTGGAGACCTGCCCACTGGCCGGGCCGTACGCGCTGGTGACCGCGGGGGCCAGCCTGCACTGGATGGCGACCGGCCGGGTGCTGGCCCGGCTCGGCGGGGTGCTCAGCGAGCACGGCGTGCTGGCCGTCGTCGAGCACGGGCCGCGCGACGTGCCGTGGGGCGACCGGCTGACCGAGGTGATCGCCCGGCACTCCCGCAACCCGGACTTCGACCCCGGCTACCGGGTCGCCGACGAACTCGGCCTGACCGGGCGGGCCGAGACCGCGCCGGTCCGGTTCCGGCAGCCGGTCGGCGACTACGTGGAGCAGTTCCACTCGACGGCGAGCCTGGCCCGCGAGCTCATGCCCGCGGCCGAGGCGGCGGCCTTCGACCGCGCTGTCGAGGACGTGGTGCAGCCGTGGGCGGTGGACGGCGTACTCGAAATGTGGATCGTCGCCACTCTGACCTGGGGCCGGTTGGCGCGCCCGGAACTGGTGAAACGGGCATAGTTGCGGTGTGAAAGAGGCAGAGATCCAGCACCCGGCCCCGACCTGTCCGACGAACACCCGGCTCTACTCCGAAGGCAGGGTGATCGCCGAGGGGTTCGGCGCCGAAGAGGTGGCGGCGAAGCTGGCCGAGTATCCCGAGGCGGTGCTCTGGCTCGACCTGTTCGACCCCGACCTGGGCGATCTGCGGGCCGTCGCGGAGGAGTTCCGGCTGCACCCG
>Ga0307513_10010517_pt1 | contig 11582 bp, 8 predicted proteins | sample 15_EM_MG_FD_202174 | JGI IMG/M metagenome (GOLD analysis project Ga0307513, IMG submission 202174) | Populus trichocarpa ectomycorrhiza microbial communities from riparian zone in the Pacific Northwest, United States - 15_EM | ecosystem: Host-associated > Plants > Roots > Unclassified | place... | reverse complement strand
TGAATTGGTCCCTTTTGTCCACATCATCTAGAACAATAAGAGTTCTTCTGCAACATAATGCATCCTTAATCTTCAGAATTCCTTCATCTTCATCATTTATCTCATCAACAGTCTTTTTTAGGATGTCAGAAAGAAGTTGCCTCTGCAGGCAAACTATATCCTTTGATCTAAAATTTGATAGGAAGCTCTTTCCTTCAAATTTATGAATATTCTGATTAAAAACACTCTTTGCTATGGTTGTCTTCCCAACTCCACCAATTCCATAGAGTATAGCAATGGCAGCATCATGGGACCCATCTTGCAACCATGAGTTGATATAATTTGCTAGAGGATCTCTTCCAATGAAATGAAGGGTACATGAAACATTTTTTTATCCAATTTCTTTGAGACCTTCTCCACAATAGATTGGACAAACTGTGCCTCGTACCTACATCAAAAAGTAAAATACAATGTGCGATAATTAGTAGGCTCTCTATAAGCAATAGAAATAAACAACATTCAGCTAAGAAATTAAAGCAAGTTGTGTGTCAATGATTTGATAGTTAAAACCAAATCGTGATTGAAAAAAAAAACAAAGAAGAAATCATGAGTATTTTATTTTATTTTATTTTTCTTATATGTTTTCTTATCAGTACATAACTGAAAGAAATTAAGAGTTCACTACCAGCATTCTAGTCTTATGCTATATGTAGTTTCATCAAGAGATACAACTTACCCATCTCCTAAATCCATTCCAGCTAAATCTGCAACTTCCTTCAAAGCAATCCCCCACCCCTTCACCCGCTCCATCTTCTCCTTGTAATGCTTTTCATGTTCCACAAATGCAGCAGCAAAGCTCCCTGTTTGATTTCTGACTTCAGATGGATCCACATCATAGAATACTGGCAAAACTATTCAGTCATCATTCCTCTTACGTTCCATGATCATTACAAGTTCATCGAGGCACCATCTCGACGAAGCATAGTCTTTGGAGAACACGATTATCGATATTTTCGATTGTTGTATTGCCTTCTGGAGCTCGAAATATATATTCTCTCCTCTCTGAATTTCATCATCATCTCTAAATGTGTGAATCCCTGCATCAACCAGGGCCTTGTAGAGGTGATCGGTCAAGTTCTTATGGGTGTCTTCACCTCTAAAACTCAAGAACACTTGATATTTATAATTAGAAAACCGGGAAGAGTAGGATTCTTGATATTTCCCAGGAGCCATTCCGATTCTAGCAAATATAAGACTTTTCCAATATCTGAACAAAAAAAAAAAGAGTTGCAGGATTAATGTCGATAGTTCAAGATCGACAGCACACCAATAAGCTGAAGTATTCATATATTATTATCTTAATTTTTCTATAAAACAATTTTCAAGTTATTTCCCAGCTATCAACTCCTCAATGCCCTCTCAGAAAAATATTTGTACATATGATAAATTAAATCTCTATGCTGAACCAGCAAAATCGGTTGATGAGTTACATTCCACAATATAACATAATACTAAAAGAGATGAGCATAGTTACCTGCAATCATCACTTTCCCTTCGCTGATGTTCTTTTATCAGTTCATCAATTTTCTGCTTTTAAATCAACCTTAAAAGTCTCTGTGGTATGGCCATTTCCGCGTTAGGACTTTTTTTTTTTTTTTAATTTGCTCAAATCATGGTGAAGTAAGAAAAAAGTTAGAAAATAAACTCCACAAGTTGATGGCTAGTGATATCCTCAAGTAAGAACCAAGTTAGAAAATTCTAATTAAGAGGAGAAGTTGATGGCTATAAACATCATTTCTGTTTCGCTCATTTTTCTCAAATCTTTTGCTTCGTGGTTGGTATCACTGTATTCCTTTAACAATATTTTTGCAAAAGTCAGGGCTCTGAGAAGACCAAGATCCTTTATCTTAAGAAAAACAGAGTTGCAGGATTGATGTCGAGAGTTCAACATCGACAGCACACCAATAAGCTAAAGTATTCATTTATTATTATCTTACTTTATCTTTAAAACAGTTTTCAAGTTATTTCCCAGCAATCAAATCCTCCATGCCCTTTCAGAAAAATATTATGAACCAACAAAATCGGTTGATGAGATCATCAATAATTAGTTTCTGACAGTGAATTAATCGAAGTGATTCTCAGTTACAGCAGAGTTATATTCCACAATATAACATAATACTAAAAGAGATGAGAGAGAGAGAGAGAGAGAGAGAGAGAGAGATAGTACCTGCAATCTTCACTTTCCCTTCGCTGATGCTCTCTTATCAGTTCATCAATTTTCTGCTTTTAAGTCAAGCTTACAAGTCTCTGTGGACCTTTTTCTTTTTTAATTTGCTCAAATCATTTATCACCCGTTTAATTACTAGGGCCTGTAATTCTTGTTATAATTACCAAAAGGGACATTAGACACACACAAAACACATAATCCCTCTCATCAACTCACACGGTTCTTCTTACTTCACCCACCAGTAAGAAAAAGGCACGTGCACGATCAAGGCTCTTCATATCTGACTTGGAAAGTTTACTAGCCTGTAATTCTTGTTGCATCATTTGAATTCGATTCTAGCTTTTTCTTTCTGTTGAAAGTAAATAGACACATTTGCATTGAATTTATTTATGATTTGATGCTGTAGTTCATTTTGATTGTCTTGATATAAATATCTTTTAATGTCAATGAAAATCTGATATTTATATTAAAGTTGATTTTTAATTTTTTAATTGTTATTATTTTTTTCAATTTTGTTCATTAATATTTTATTTTATTTTTATGTAAAATTTGATCTTATTTTTCTGATTGCTATTTGTTTTCTTTTCATTATTTTTTGATTGATTATTTTATTAATTCCATCCCTCAATGTTTTATTAATTGGGAATTTAATTTTGTTATTTTTATAGGTTTACCTTCTATCAGGTTATTTTTTCTCGTTTTTTCCCTTTAACATTGGATTATTAGAGATTTGAGCTTTGTTGTTTTTTTTTCCCTACAAGGTTATTCTGGTTTTAGAATCAAGTTATGTATTTTTTTTTCCTTTTTTTTTTGTTATTTCAATCTCAAGTCATTTTATTATTATTTTTTAATTTGATTTTTTTTCAATTTTATCCTTTAATATTTGATTGTTTAAAATTAAGATTTACATTTTTTTTATCAGGTTGTAGCATTCTCATTTGTTTTTTTTTGCTTCATTATCAAATACTATATATTTCTATAATATTGGCAAGCGTTTTTTTCCTAGTTGATCGTTGCGAATGTTTTTCTTAGTTTGATTTGTTTATCATCCTTATTTATTTATTTTTAATCGTATTATTAAATTAACTATGATTTTTTTTTTGTTATTTCAATCTCATGTCTTGAGTCGTAGTGTTAGTGGGTAAACACAAGTCTTTTTGTTTTTCCATTGTTCTTTTAGATTAGATTTTTTTTCTTGATTTTGCCCTTCAACATTGGATTATAAGAGATTTGAGCTTTGTTCTATTTTTTTTTCCTACAAGGTTATTCTGGTTTTAGGATCAAGTTATGTATTTTTTTCCCTTTATTTTGGGTTATTTTAATCTCAAGTTATTTGTTAATATTTTTTAATTTAATTTTTTTTTCAAATTTATCCTCTAACATATAATTCCTTAGAATTGAGATTCATATTTTTTTTTATAAGGTTGTCGCATTTTTATTTGATTTTTTTGCTTCATTATCAAATACTAGGAGGATATATTAATGTAATATTGGCAAGCCTTTTTTTCTTAGTTGATCATTGGTAATTTTTTTCTTAGTTTGATTTGTTTATCATTATTATTTATTTTTTTAATTATATTATTAAATTAACCATATATTTGTTGAAGTAAATCAAATTAATAACCTGAGACTTTGATTTTTTTATATAAAAAAAAACACGAGCATCACCTTAAAAAAACATATTTTTTTTACATTGAAATAAACTTTGCCCTGGTAGTAATACAATACAGGTAAATAGTCCAAAGCCTCTGTTAAACTGATTGGAGCTCTAAACTAGGTCTGAATATATGTGTTTGATGTCCTTTGTGTGATCATCAGACAATTTATGAAAAAACTATATATATTTTTTATTACTATAGGTGTCCGGGTTAGCTTGCGTGCATCTCGACTGTTGTAACTCATTTTTGGGTCCCCGCACAAGAAAAGAGAAAATACAAAAAAATAAATAAATAAAGAATAAAAATATATATATATATATATCAAAAAAAGATATAGCAATGAAAAGAGGATGCGAGAGCGCCCAGAAAATGATCAAAAATTGGTTGAGGAGGTTAAAAAATACAAAAATTGAAATTTGACAGTATATCGTTGACTAATGAGAGCCTTGTTGATGAAGCAAATTTGATTTGAGGAGGAAAAGTCTAAAATCAGATATTTATGGACTCAATTTAATTTATTGAAGGTTTAATTAAATTTATTGAGGGTTTGATTGTAAGAAAAATTGATTCGAAAGTCAATTTGGGTTTTAATTAGAAGAAATTAAAGTGCTGGGGTCAAATTATAATTTGTTAAAGTTGATTTACTTAAATCAGGAGCTTAATTGCATAAATATAGAAGTTTGATGGCCAATTAGAGACTTGATTGAAGAAATCCAAAACCAAGGACCAAAATGCAAAAGCGCACCAATTGAAGGACTGACTTAAAAACTAACACACTTTGGCGCCGGTTTCCATTTAAATGAAACGGCATGTTTTGGAGACAACGACGCCGTTTCATGCATTTTCCAATATATATATATATATATAAAACAGTGCCGTTTTTAGACGGCACTGTTTCTCCTTCTTCTTCCTCGGACGCCACTCGCACCTCCTCATGATGAGAAGAAAGAGAAGTTGTGTCCCGCAAGCGACGCCTCCAATGGCCACCTCTCCCGGTGCCGTGACAGACCAAGGGAACTGCGCGCTCCATGCATGTGCAGAGATGGGACGGGGCAGGGTCGGTCACGCTCCCCCTGCCCCTATAAATACTGTCCTGAAAGATGGAGGGGGGGGGGGGGGAAGAAAAGAAAAGGAAGGGACTCAAAAGAGAGGGACATACAGTTTTTTTCGAGAGAGAAAGGGGAAGAGAAAAGTAACAAAAACAACAGAAACGAAACGAAAAGAAAAAAACAGGGGAGAACAGAGGAGGAAAGGGAAGGGGAAAGAAAGAAAAAGAACTAAAGAGAGAGTAGAAAGCAGACGAAAAAGTAGAAACCAGAAGGAGAGGCAGACGCGGGGAAGAAAAAAAAGACAGGAGGAGCAAACCAACGAGGGGGAAAGAAGACACTGAGATTGTTGTCTCTGCACCTAGAAGAAGAAGGATACAGCAGCCACCGCGGGTCAGCTTGGGGGAGGAGGAAGAACGAAAAAAAGACAGAAGGTGCCTCTACACTGTGAAGAAGAAGAACACGGCAGCAAACACCGGTTGCAGCGACAGCAACAACCATCGATCGGCGCAGCAGCTCCTCACTGCACAGACACCACGTTTGGAAGAAGAATCACAGGGGTTCCCAGCCGTCGCTGCCTCCACCACAAGCAACAAGAGACAGCAACCATGCTCCCTCATTCCAGGCAACCTTCCTCCCCCTCTCCTGTCCATTTTTTGGTTCGTCTTCATTTGCATGCAGAACGTGAGCAATTCACGTTCGGCAGCAAATGAAATATAATTAGGTGGTTACTGTGTAGAGATCAGTAATCATCTAATTATAATTCACTGGTTACTGTGCTCAGCACAATAACCAACAACCAGCCTTTTGTTCTTTCGGGTTAGAATATCAGCCCAGCACACGCAGTTGGGCTGAGTCCAGCCCTGTTGCTGTGGCTGAAACATCAGCCCAGCCCTATAGAAAGGAGGCCTGATTTCATTTTAAGGCTTGATTTTGGCCCAGTTTCTTTTTGGGCTGGCCCAACCCAGTAAAAAACATTCAAAAATAATTTTAAGAAATTCAGGATTTTCCCGCTTGTTTTTTTAACGTTATTTTTATTAATATCGGTCTGTATTTTTATATCCTAAAGATACAAATCTGGTATTAAAATATCCGGTTTTAAAAAAAAACGCGTTGTTTCATTGCCCAAAACAAATTTTTTTTTTTGTTTTCATGCATACGACCAAGTCTCTCAAAGCTAAGAAATCATATTGTATTTTTATACAACAAAGAAAACTCAAAAAAATATATATTACATTTTAGCATGCATTTTGGCTTTAATAACCAGTTTATTAAAGTCATGAGAACTTAGCCAATATTTCAAAAAAAATCAAAAAAATATTTTTTTTTGTTTTAATATCTGAGATTACGAATTTATATGTAAAACATATTCTTGATATTAAAAAGATAGTTCTTTTATAGACATTAGATCGGTTAGGTTTGTACCCCATAAGATAAGAACCTCCTTACTGAGGAGGGCTTTTCTTGAACCATAAACGGACCAACATGACAAGATCTTAGATTTTTATCAGATAATAAAACAATGCACCTTACCTTAGGTAGGGCGTATTTGGGGTGCTAATACCTTCCCTTTACGCAACCAGTCTTCGTACCCAATCTCTGAAACCAGTTAGGGTTCCTAGTGACCAAAATACCAGGTGGCGACTTCCATTCTATTTTTTTCACTAATAAAAGACAAGAATTCTTTGTCTCCCCATATTTGCCAAGATAGACATACCACACCTGATAATGAGGGTGGTGGGTGATCGTCGCGACGCCGCACACGTACAACATCGACTAATCCCACAGACCCTGAAGTTAACAACCATGTAAATCTCTAGTGGCCATCATATTAGCAACCATAGGGCTCGAACCTGAAATCACAGGGGAGCAAACCTTTTAGTCTCAAGCTCTTATCATTGGACTACCTACTAGATGGTAACGGGAAATAAAAAAACAAAAAAACTACTTTTATTTGTTGTGGTCTTGGATAGAGTAGTTGCATTGAAAGAGGTGACCTCGCTCGCTGTTATGTTGTTATTTGTCACATTTCTCTCTGCAAAAGGCAGAGCAAGAACATCTAGGTTACTGTTATCCTCAAAATTTATTTATAGGCAAAATCAAAGATTACAAGATCTTTATCATAAAAAAAAAAAAAGGAATCATAACATCCATAATCTCTTTCATTCAAGGGATTACGTAACTATATAGACTTATTCTAAGTCAAACAAATATTTAGCTAAACTTAAACATAAAAATCAGAACATAAAAAATAAATACATAAATATCGATAAAAACTAGCTGATAACAGTTTCCTCCCTTTCAGTTGGCTACGATCGTAACCGTATGTATATGAATATGGAAAATAATCATGTCCATTTAAACTCTGATTCAGATGAAGCTTCTCCACATGTATTTGAGTACTTCTGCAGCATGCATGTTGCAGATGCTCCCATTGATCTCACTGCAAACCATGAATAGACATCTCCTGGTGGATTGTCACAGACACATCAAGTTAATGAAAAGCAACGTTCCTATTAGATTGATTTGGAATTGAAAGTGCATGAAGAAGACATCGGGAAAGATTTGTTGCACAGAGAATCTGATGATGGCCTTCTTAACTACTTGGATGAGGAAAAATATGATTTGGTTTGTGAGGGTGGTGCTATTTTTACACTTGTCTAAGGATGATCCCAAAGTCTTTGTTGTGGTTAAGACTGTTGAAGATGGTAGCTGGACAGAGTCACAAATCAAATTGGCCAGATTCATACAAAAGAACGATGCAAATTCTGTACACTGAGTGCCAAATTAATTTAGGTTTAAAAAACCTTTCAATATAACACCAAATCTAAGAAAAAATCAACTCAGCTCATCATTATTTTCACATTTAATTTCTTTTCAAAGAAACACATAATAATTTCGTTATCAAAATCATAACAGTCGCTGCAATAATAATTTCTAAAAATATGAGAAGCTATCTCTGCTTTAGCTGCTACATGTACATCATCACTAGTGTTTGATGAGCTGCTATCATCATCAGTTCCTTCCTCTTCATGCAGCATTCGTACACCAACCCTCTTTATTTGAACAACCGTATCATCTGAAACACTGAATTCATCACCGGTATCAAACGCAGGATCATTGGACCCAAATTTCCAATAGCTTAGCCATAACAATTCAGATTTTTCAGCCGAAATTCTATCAGAAAAATCAAGGGGTAAAAAACCCAGACTCTACCCTTGGTATTGTTTCTGATTTCAAGATAAACATGAAGATACGGATTGGATACTGGCGTAGCAGAAAACCATGTGAATAGATTAAAGCCACATATCCGGTGTGTAGCAGGTGAGGATATTTTGAATGACAAGTGCTCTTCAAACTCTTTCTGAATTAGCCCTTCCTCATAAAACTCCAACATCTCATTTTCATCATATTCAAGGACAGCATTGAATCTGTTGCCCTGAAGTTCTATCTGTTCCATCAAAGCAGAAATTATAAAATGAGCAAAGGGAAAATTTTCTAAATATCCAAGAAGTACAAAAATGTAGAGTTGAAATACAGTAGAATGGGCGAGGGAGACCTGAAATCTCCATGTCTGCATTTGAACGCTGACCATTTCCATTATTCTCAACAAGTGTGAGTCAACCTTTTGGATTAATTTTAGCTTAATCAAATCTTGGATGTGAACTAATTGATCACAATCACGAGCTATGGTAAAAGGGATCAGATTTGCAATTCTTTGCAGCGAATAACAATAGGACACGTCTAACCCAGCCAAACTGGATGGAAGCTCTAGGAGTGTTTGAAGCATTTTGCATTCCGCTAATGAAAGGTAATTGAGTGTACCAATGTCCTTAATGCTTGGTGGAAGAAAACAAATTGGAGTTCTACTAAAATTTAGTGTCATCATAGAGTATGGCAATGTAAACGAGGTAAATCTGGAATTTTTCATTTCTGAAAACCTGGAGGGAAAGAATAGCTTCAATGGAAGAGATGTAATGTAAGATGTGCTTGCAACAATTCTATCACTTTGATGCAACCTTCATCGCTGATGATGCTATAAATCCATATTCAAGCTCTCAAGTTTTGAGCAACCACACAAAACAAGCTCTTCAAGTGAATTCAATCTACTCATTTCTTTTGGAAGTTCCACAAGACTTTTATAATTCTTCATATTTAAGATCAGGAGACAAAGTAAATCACCAATAGATTCATGAATCTGGACTAAATGGATGCGGTTTTCAAGTATTATCTTTTCTAGGCCTGGGGATCCTGAGAAGTCTAGGGTTCTGATGAGGTCATGCGAGCTACGCAGATCAAGAACTTTCAAATTTGGAAGAGACTGTGAAAACAATTACATGTAGAGGTTATCAATCGAAAATAGGAGGTATAGCTATATAGAGAAAGACTAGATACATACCAGTTTGCCTTTCCAAGCCAAAATTAGACTACTTTTGGATAGATCAAGAATCACACGCTTCTCCTAGCAGAAGTGCTGTGGTATGGATCTCAAAGAGAATCCATGCCAACATAACCAAATTAAATTCTTGGGGAAGTGTTCATAACTTCCATAGAACTTCATGTAATTTATTTGAAGAAATTTTATATTTTATATCTTTCTAAAAGCATCCGCGCTTAGGATGGAAGACAAACTTCTTTGGCCACTTTGTATTTGTTCCCCTAAGAAAAACTTAGAAAGCCATTCCTGAGAGAGTTTTGTACGAAGATGACATTGTTGAAAGAAGTTTTGTACGAAATTATTTTGTGATTGATGTATTTTTAATTATTTTATTTTATTTTTCTGATTTTTCTATTGCATTCTAAATGTGATTCACTAAATTAATTATTTGAAAATTTAATGATTTGTAAAAGACCATTTTTTCGAAAAACCTATATTAAATATCATGTCAAGTTACTCAACCATCTTAAGCAACTAGCTAGCTTCCACTAACATCATTGAAAACTATATTTCTTTCAATCTAAAATTTTAAACTAGTTATTAAAATTGAAACAAATTTTTACACTTTGCTGCAAAGTAATCAAGTATAAGCCCACCAATATCATAATATTTGTTTAAAGATTTAGTTGTTAATTTTTTAAAAAATTCAATGTCTTCAACCAAAAAAAAAAAAAAACAGACAACTAATTTAGTCATCCAATTACGACAGCAAAAATGGGCTTTCGGTACTGGTGGAAAAAAAACTATAAGAGAAGAAGAAGAAGAAGAAGCAAGCAAGAGATTGTATCTACACTTGGCCTGAGATCGTTGATGGTGGATTAAAGATATTCTGACTCTACACTGTTCACCTAAAAAAACATAAACAGAGAGAATCTGATCTTTTGATGACTTTGGAGTTATAATATTTTAATAAACATAGGTATATATGTTTTCAAGTTTACAAGAATGAAATCTGGGATATATGCTTGAACATAGGTATATATGTCCATAGGGACCAAATCCTAGTAACTAAAGAGCTTGTCTTTTGGTACACAAAATTAAGGACATTATATATATATATATATATATATATATATATATATATATCACTGCTTTAATTAATCACTAATTAATTCCAATTAAGCTAATCAAGTCCTATTAATTTGAATATTTTATTCGAAGAGAAAGTCTCGAGTTTTCTTTTCTAATTTTATTTAAAAATAAAATAAAATATTACTCTATTTCTAAATCTCTAAAAACACAGGACAAAGTTTTGTTCAATTACAAGGACTAAGATATAATTAACTGGAACTTATATTGAGGAAATGAATCCAATCCTTTAATGGATGGTATTTGATATTGTGATAAAATTATTTTTTATAGTTTTTTTATTTAAAAATATATTAAAATAATATATATTTTTTAAAAAATATTTATGATATCAATATAATGAAATGCACAAAAAAATGAAAAAAATTACATAGATACATCTTAGAATTATATAATTTGGTACATAGGTATATAATTTGGTGAGCAGCAACAAGGGGATGATGATCAGCTGGAGAGAACAGCAAATAGGGATGGTAATGTCCTCATTGATAATTTTCATTAATCTGCAAAGCTCTGATTCTGGATGTTACTTTTAGTTGTCTTGAGGTAGTGTCATCTTGTAGAACATCTGTTGACTTTGTACTTTTTGATGCTTTATGTAATACTTCCTCTGTTCCTCCTTTCGCTTTCTTTACTCTGACGGTTTCTTTCCTTTTGCTTTCTCTCTGGTTTTTCTGCTCAGGATGAAGACGATGGTGATGAAGGCGTGAGGTGCTGCTGGTTGAATGGAAGCTCCCTCCTCTGTGTTTTATCGTTTTCGTCTCTGTGTTAGGCTCGTTTGCCTTCCCTGATTCTGTTTCTCATCATTCGTTCCTTCTCACCCCCTGTATTTTTTAGTCTTCTCCTTCGTTCCCCCATGTTCTCTGTTTCTTTTTTTCTCTTCGTTCCTCCCTGTTCTCTGTTTTTATCTTCGTCCCTTCTGCCTCTCTTCCCTTCATGTACTGTGTTTGCTCTGTTCTTGCTCTTTGATCCCCCTCCTTATTCTTTTTTTGTAAAAAAAAAAACCCTCCCTATAGCAAGAGAATGCCATGCGGTTACCCAGATAATAAAGAGCTTATGGGACTGTTATTGCAGAAGTTTGAAATTCTACAGAAGGTAACCTTGTGTATGTGCAACAACACAGGTCGAGCTTTTAATACCTCCAT
>Ga0307513_10010516_pt1 | contig 11582 bp, 7 predicted proteins | sample 15_EM_MG_FD_202174 | JGI IMG/M metagenome (GOLD analysis project Ga0307513, IMG submission 202174) | Populus trichocarpa ectomycorrhiza microbial communities from riparian zone in the Pacific Northwest, United States - 15_EM | ecosystem: Host-associated > Plants > Roots > Unclassified | place... | reverse complement strand
AAATGTTTTTAATATTAAAAGGACTCATTAATTAGTATTAAAAATATAAACTATAAGAATTACGTTGCAATTAACTTTTTAAATAAAAACTTCAGAGTACCAGGGAGCAATATTCTATTTCAATTGAAAAATCAAATTCAACCCAATTGAATTATTATTTTTTATTTTAAATTAAATTTTATTTTTTTTAACAAATCTGATTAATTTTCAGTTTGGTTTATAATATTTTTTTTATGTTTTCTTATAGCCTATACCCAATACTTGCGTGAGAATTTTAACCAACTCAATTTTTTTAAGCCAAAATCCTACTTTGGTTTTGTTTAGTATTATAGTTTAATCGTGCTTTTAATTTAAAAAAACTTTTTAGTTTTGAAGTAATTTTTTGGTGTTTTAAATTATTTTAATATATTAAAGTTAAAAATAAATTTAAAAAAATAAAAAAATTATTATTTTAATACATTTTTAAGTAAAAAATATTTTAAAAAATAATCTGTCACGCTTACAAATAATCCATTCATCTATACTTGTTGGTGTACAAGAGTTTTTTGTGGTCAACAATATTTTTATTTTATTAGTAATGAATATTTGTTTTTTATTGATGTTATTAAGATGGAATGACTTTCCAGCTCTTTTATAGAAGTAAAATGATAAAATTTAGTGGTATAAATACCCTTGAATCACTTAAATAAATATTTATAATTTCTCTATTATCAGCATATACATATAACATCATTTTTTTTTACAGAGTATTTATTTCATATCAAAACAATAACAAACAATATTATTATTAGGATTTAATATTTTATATATATATTTATATCATCTTATTTCTAATAAGATATCAATTTAAGTACATGAAAGTATCTAAACACACTAAAAGAAAATTGTTTTGGAAGTACTAAGATTTCTTCATCAAGTTATTATTTTTCTTAATTATAGAGAATATATCAAATAGCAATAATACTTAATTAAAAACTCGTTATCCAACTATTAAAAAAAATTTTAGGGCCCGTGAGATTAGTTAAGGTACACACAAGCTGACTCGGACACCCACGTTAAACTAAAAAGAAAAAAAAACTTCATTTCTAAACATCTATTTTAGAATACCATAAATGTCTAAGCAAGATTTCATCTTGTACTTGTATTTAAATTCCCATGCCTTTAAGTTATTTATATAATTATAAAATAAATATTGATTGTCTTCTTATAATTTATATGAGTTGGTTAATGTCATTTGGGTCAAAGGAACGACTCTATATTTGTATAATTATTAGGTATGATTTGAGGTTTGATTTGATAAAGTATATAAGTCAACACGCTAGATGAACCGTGCCTAGTAACGAAAATATTCGGTTTAGAACAGGTTATGCTTTTGATAAGTTCGATTAACCGAAAACGGAATCGAAATATTGAAAACCGAAACCGAAACCGAAAGCCGATAGCTCACCCCGGCGGGCACGCATCAAAAGTGGTATAACGTGTCAAGAAAAAGAGAAGAGACTGACTGTTGAAAATCTAGTCCAACCTCAAACAGTGTTAGATTCGCTTTACAAGATATCAACGGTGGAGAGGTCGGTCTCCTAAAGACAAAGTCAAAAGAAGTGAACAAGAAGAGAGAATTCAGTTCAGAAGAAATCCGAAAGACGGAGAGAGTACCTCTTGTTACAGACTCTCTCTCTCTCTCTCTGGTGCGGCAAAGCTAGTGGCAAATTCTGATACACTTTTCACAAGGTTTCGCTACTATATCTCTGATTCTCTTTTTACATGTGCTTTTGGCTGTGTGTGGTGTGAAACGAACAAAATGTGAGCATTTTCTTACACTTTTATGCATAGCTAGGCACAAATACATGTGCTTTTGTGTTAAAGACTTTGGTTTTGATGTGGGTTTTTTATTTAAATGGGAGCTAGTTGGTCATTACCTTAATTGTCTCTGCTAAATTTGGTTTAGCATTAGTAGAATGATTCTCTTTGTTTTTGTTTTAAATTAGTAAATTCAATCAAGAAAAGGTTAATCTTTGCTGTCAAGGGAAGGTTTGAAGAGAGTGGAGTAGTACTTTATGTTAGCTAGAATTATAGGATTTTGTCAAACATAAAGGATGTGATTGCGAATTGTGGAATGTGAAAAAGGGATGGTCTTTTTTTTCTCGGGAAAGAAGAGAGCATAGGATTTTGCAATATGTGGATATTGGTGTTGTGGAAATTAAGAGTTTCTTTTGCACCGGTTTATTAGTTTAGAGTGGCAATTTAAGTTTCCGGGACAGGATTTTTGTGGTTGCAATCGTATAACATGAAGGGAAGTTTCAAGGTATTAAGAGGGGATGACAAAAGTTCTGGTTGATAATGTATATGAAGGGAGAAGATTGTGTGGGGATTTTGTTGTTGCAAGGAAAGGGAGATAGTGAGTTAAATCTGTTGGTTTTTTTGCTGTTTTGTACTTTATATGCTTGTAAATAGTCTTTGTTCACAAGTCTCATCGTGACATTTAAGCTTTCTTTTGTAGAATCTAAACTCATGGTTTCCTTTGTCTAAACTTCTGCCAACTGTAAGGCTCTATACATCACATATTCATATATATTATCATTATCATCATTGACATTGAAATTGAAGAAATATTAGGATTACTAGGTTTCTGATTCTATTTATTTATGTGTGTGTTCTTCGTCTGAGGTCTAGACCATCTTAAATTTGTTGTTTTTAGGATACCCACTGAACCTATATTTATTTTCAAACGCGTTTGCTTATGTGAGAGAGACATTTGTTTTGAGTTGAGTTTTAGAGTAGATGGCTTTTTCGCATAAGCTAGGAGATTGTTGGAATCATTGTCTCTTCTAAATTTTGTTTGAAGTTTTGATCTTTAGCAATGGCACCTAGTGAATGAGGGAGGAAATTGAAGAAAACAGGGCTGTACTAAAGAAGCAGAAGGTGGGTAAATTTATGGAGGAAAAGCAATTGGAGAAGCTTAAGGGAGTGGGAGAGAAGAAGGAACAGGAAGAGGAGTTGGGTATAGTTAGGTTGGTTCGAAAAGACTTTTGTTTCAGCAGTGGAGATTTCTATTTTTTCAACTATTCCCTTCAGTTCTGGCCTCCCAATCTTAATGTCAAAAAGTTTGAGCACATGATGCTACTGTAGTTGCTTAAACAGGGTCGTTCAGAACCTGAGAAAAAGATTGGTTGTGGCCATGCTTTCTGAGTCCATTTTCATCCAGTGCAGAAGAGTTGGCGCTTCTTCCACATTTGAGATGATGGCTTTGTTGATGATCCCAGTTTTCTGAAGAGTGTGGATAATATTCTTCCCTTGCCAAATGACATGAAAATAAATTCTGATGCTAACACATATTTAGGTGGTGGTAAGGGTCACAAAGGGATGGGTGGTGGTGTAGGAAGAGGTAAACCTAGAAACTGATCATTTCCTTTGATTTACCTGGGGGGAGAGGTTTCATAGCAGCAAAATGAGGGTTGCTGTCTTCAACTTCCCCTTGTCTGCATGTCGATGTGCTTTTATAAATAGATTCATGTGGCATTAAGTGGTTTCAGTATGTTCCTCATCACTGAGAGATATCCTTTGTACCTCGATAAAATCTTTTGATTCACCCCCCCCCCTCTCCTCTTTGTGAGTGTGTGTGTGTGTATGCATGCACCTGTGTACGCCTTTAGCTCCTTCACTCTCTTGTCCTGAATGAAAATAATGATGTATCCAGTCTCATGTATGTTATTATGTGAATAAACATGATGTGTTGACTTTTGTGAATTTTAACTTGCTCCAATGCATACTCTGTTCCTTCATTGTCTTGTTGATCTTATTCATTTTGGATCACAATTTAACTATTAAACCTTAATGCTCCTTCACTCCCAACACACTCATGCATGCGGACATATTTGGCTACTTGATCTTTTGAGGCTGTCATGTTGCAATGATCAAGTTATGTGATTTACATGATTACTTACTAAAGGTAACATTTGTCCATATTTCTTTGGTGCCTAAAGCTAATGTGTTATTAAGATATTGTACACAGAGTTTGTAATTGTTGTACATCTTGGATGGATTTATACTTATGAACAAGATGTGAATTTACCCAATTTGGAATTGGAAATCCCCAACTAGTCTATGCTCAGCTTTTGCTGCACCATCAAAGTGCATGTGTACTGGGAAGCTGTGCATAACTGTAAGCATGTTATTAAGAATGCGGTGTCCTAATGCTCCTCTATCACTGTCGTTCAGATATCATGGATCTTCAATTGCCAATGGAAAAGGTATCTTTTGGCCTAAATTCCACTGAGGAAAATAACAAGATAAATGTTGCTCTTGTGGCAACTGGCAGTTTCAATCCTCCAACATTTATGCACCTGCGAATGTTTGAGCTAGCAAGAGATGCATTACAGTCAGAGGGATTCCATGTCATTGCAGCATACATGTCGCCTGTTAATGATGCATACAAGAAAGCAGGCCTCATATCTGGGGATCATAGGTTGCAGATGTGTCGCTTGGCCTGTGAAACTTCAGATTTCATAATGGTTGATCCATGGGAGGTAAACCAAAGCACTTCCCAACGTACTTTGACTATTTTGCAAAGAGTAGAGGGTTCATTTACTAATGGCACGAAGATGTCCAGAGAATCTCTTAAGGTCATGCTTGTTTGTGGTTCTGATTTACTCCAATCATTTAGTATTCCTGGGTTTTGGATTCGTGATCAGGTGAGAACCATATGCAGCGACTATGGTGTGGTCTGCATAAGTAGAGAAGGGCAAGATGTTAACAAGATTATATCTGATGATGAAATTTTGAATGAAAACAAGGGTAATATTAGAGTTACAAATGATCTTGTTCCAAACCAGATCAGTTCAACAAGAGTTAGGGAAAGCATTTCAAGAGGGTTGTCCATAAAGTACTTAACTGCAGATGGAGTGATTGATTACATTAGAGACAAAGGTTTGTACCGGAACCAAGAGGACAAAAAAGATGATTTCTAATCATATCACAGATTTGTTCATCAACTATATGTAAGTCCATATGTTGAGCAGTCATAATTGCTTGATAGACGAAGCACCGAAACAGGAAAATACATCTGTAAGTTTGGTTTGTTCAGATTTATCACAATCTAAATTAATCTTTTCTTTTGAATCCTATTTTCGTACAAAGAAATACCATCCCCCGTCATGTTATGTTTAATGCTATGGTTGATCCTTTTCTGCTTGTTTGAATATGGGGGTGTTCTTCGTTTGTGTCATTCTCCTTTGTTCCGAATCGAATCATCAAACTTTAGTTCATGCTGTTTTCTGGATTCTTTGTTATTAAGATGAATTCATCAGGATTCAGTTGATTAACCCGCAAGTAATTCTGACCAGGTCAATAGTTTAGTCTCAAATGAGACCGCTCGTGTTGAATTCTCTACATCTAAATGATCATCTTAAGATACGGCATTCTGGAGCCAACTCACCCATCAATCTGGATGTAGATGGCTTCAAAGTGTTCTTCTTTCCTGGTTAAAGTTTTGGATAAGAAAAGAATTACGCGTGTTGAATGACGACAGGTCCATGGATTCAAGAACAGGGAATTCCAAGAAATACGTCTGGAGAATTGTATGCATCCCATACAGCAGCAGACTAGACCCATATTGACCAGGACCAGCCTCTCTTTTCCACGACCCCGTCAAGGTGCCTAAATCGAAGACTTGAAGACTCAAACTCACAGTTTGATTGGCTTGGTGATTTGCAAGTTGGATTCGGAAAGTATCCCAAGCCGCCTGCCCCATGTCTCCTCTCTCCTAGCAAAAGCCATAATATAGCGAAATTGAAAGATACAACTTGCAATAACTCGTCAAAAAGAAACAGTGCAATTGGGAATAGCTTTTAATTCTTTATTTACGTGTTCGCACATCCACAACTTGGTCACTATCCACAAATTGTCATTAAAATTATTTGTCATTTGCAAGAAGGTGCTCCTTCTATAATCATATTTGTTAAATCTCTTCCTGTCAATCCCAAGATTTTTAAAAATATAAAATAAAATCATTTTAATAAAAATATTAACTCAAATTGATCCAAATTTAATTATTTTTTTTTAAAAAGTTAGTCCTAATCAAGTCCCACAATTATACCTATAAGCGTTCACGAAAACTACTATTATTCTTGCAATTTAATTCCCAAACTACAACTGCAACCGTCCTAGTTTTTCTATTTCGATTGCAACACAAGAAGTAAAAACTAGAGGAACAAATTACTGTTTGAGAATGTGGTTGTGGTTGCTTTTTAAAATGCTTTCTACTTAGAAATATATCAAAATAATATATTTTTTATTTTTTAAAAATTATTTTTGAAATCAGCGTATCAAAATGATCTAAAAACAAAAAAAAAATTAATTTAAAATAAAGAAAAAAATAAAAAAATTTTAATTTTTTAAAAAACGCTTTTGAAACGTAAAAACATTTGGACAACTTAATATTATATCCGAGCATAAAGTTTTGATTTTCCTTTTCTGTTCTGTTTTTTTAGAAAATAAGTACTATTCTATGTTGGAACATTTTTTTTTATATCAAACAAAAACTTTCTAAGAACTTATCAACCAAAGAAACTTGCCAAGCTTATTTATAAAATAAGGTGTTGGTATGATTATACTTCATTGCCTTGGACAAAATGATTGGTATACTTTCCAAATGATGTCATGGGAATTTCAATTCCTACGATTAGGCATGGTTTAATACAAGTGGCTAGATGCATAAACAACTGTAATTTACAACATTAATTTCTTTATCCAATAATTTCTTTGAAATTAATTTGATTTTAATTTCTTCTCGCTCTTTCTTTCCGATAAAAGGTTATTTTGATCATCTTACCCAATAAACAATCCCTATAAATTTCGTAAGATTTATAATCAAAACAATTAAAATATTATTTTTTATTTGACTTAGCCATTCTAGTTTTATTAATATAATATAATTATTCAAATAAAAAATATTTTAAAAAATAAAAATTACCCCAATAACAAATCAATATGTAGAATGACACGTGGGAATTACCCAACATTTAATATTGATGGAAGAGCGATCTGTTAATTCTACAAGCACAAGCTACCCCGGGAGCTGTTTCAAATCAAAGTTCTTACCATTAGATAAGCAACGGCATAAAAGTTTGGTGAATGAATTAAGCATGCGTGAAAGATGTCATATATTGCTGATTTGCTATTTTATTTGTGTTTATGATTCTTTGACGTATGGTTTGGTAGACTTAACTAGCAATTACGTGAGCTAACGCAAACATGCATGTGTGTGTATATTGAACATTCAACCTAATTACGTGACACATATATTTACCTTACCATAGGATTAGAAATTATATATTTCACAAAATAAAATAATGTAATGTAATTCTGATAAAACAAAATAAAACTTGATTTAATCCTGAGAAGTGTAGTTTAGTTAGTTAGACCCTAAATTTGCTTTTTAGAGGTCATCAATTCGAGTTTCATAAACCTCACGACTACTAAAGACTTACATGGTTGTTAACTTCAGGGTCTCGAGAGATTAGTCGAGATGTGCATAAACTGGCTAAGATACCCACAATTACCAAAAAAAAATAATAAAGAAAACTTGATTTCAATTTCACCCACGAAACCTGTCATGTTTTCTTGCTACGTAATAATTAAATAAATAAATTAGAGTAATTAAAACTCGTTTAAACGAAATCATAAGCTACTGTGCAGGAAAAAATAATTAATAAATGCATTCCAAGCTGGAGATATGGTAAAGGAAAACAGGAATTTAATTCAACTTGGACTATATTTAGATCAGGATAGTTTTTTTTTTGGATAGCATCATGGAAGAGTACATGGTCAAGATAAGAATGCTTTCTTCGAGGGAATTTCTCAACATTGTTGTTTTATTTCAAGTCTTACAAGCTATTAATTAGAATATATAGTAATCTCTTGGTTTCTTCCAAAAGCAGCCATGGATATGGTTCTTAACTATATAAAACGTGAAAAGCACATATAAAATTGCTTCTATTATTTTATGTTGGTGAACCACACCAATACACGTAAAAAGAAGGATAAAAAACAGGAATGCCTGCATGAATTCCAAAAGGGCTGCTATTCAAGCCACCAAGAATCCTACCAATTTTCTTCGTGGAACTTGGAACAAACAATGTGAGAAGCATAGCTATTAATCTTGATTCAGAGGTTGATGCGGTGCAAAATCCATCTAACTGATTAGACAAATTAACTCAGATTAATTTATTTATTTTTAAATTCAAAATAACTCTTAATTCATATAAAAAAGTCAATAAATTTTGATGTAGTCGACCGAGTCCTAAATCAACTCGAATTTTTTACTAGATTACACCAAACCATACAAAAAATAATATAAAAAAACGATATTGTTATGTGCTAAAATGAAGCGACAAGAAAGCTGCGAGGAAGAGGAGAGGGATGATAAACATGTTCAAAATGTCGTACTGGGCACCAACACAAATATGGGGTTCCAATTTGGCCACCTCTCTTTGTGGATAAAATTAATGGAGCTACCATGCATTAACTATGATGTTGTGCGACGCACTCACCTTTGTAAAATACCTTGGACTTCTTCTAATTTACCTAAAAAATGTTTAGGATATTGATTTTGTTTTTGAAATGTAGACGATGAAGGTTTTATTTATAAAATGTTCTGGTGGTAGCTTTAATTATAAGAGGAAAAAAAGAAGAAGACGTTGATCACATTTATTTTATTAATTAATTTCTTTCTAAAAACAAATTACCAGAAAAACTAAAAGTTAAAATCTGACATAATCAACCATAAATGATTCACATTAAAACTAAGAATTTATGGAAATTTTAATTTTTATATAATAAAATAAATTATCAAATAAGATATTATTTATTAAAAAAAAAAGAATTACTTTCAGTTTCCCACATGAAATCTGAATTTTAATAACTAATTAGGAGAAAATCTAGAATATCTTGATTTTTTTTATTATTATAATTGAAGCCGCCTCTACGATTTGTCACTTGATTGCTCCCTTCAACAATTGAACGATGACCTTCTTTTTTTTTAATTCTCCATTGAAATTATTTTTATATTTCCTCAAATCAAATTGGATTTGATGAACATAATAATTGAAATCTTCAAAATAAAAAAAGTCCATGTGGGTGCGTGTAGTACAAAGTCCTTGAAAGAAGTAGGTCACTCTCTCTTGAATAAACACGCGGTAAATCTATCAGAAGACTAGCAATAGGGTAGCTAAATCATTAAATGAAGAAGAAGACTTTTATCGAAGTGATTTTCATTTTTCTTTAAAAAAGCAAGTGAACAGAACCTGCAATGAAGCTTCCACATGCGTATATTTCACTATAAATACCACCACACAATCATACCTTCCTCTCACAATAATTCCTTACACAAACAATTGTCTTTATATTCTTTGTTTACGCCAAGAGACGAAGCAAGCAAGAAAAAGAGAGAAAAATGTTGCATAGCATTATTGATGCCATTACAGGTGATCATAGTAATGGTACTAAAAAGATGGTGAAGAAAATCAAAGGGACTGTTGTGCTGATGAAGAAAAATGTTCTGGACTTCAATGATTTCAATGCATCAGTTCTTGATCGTGTTCATGAGTTCTTAGGCCAAGGAGTCTCTCTGCAACTCGTTAGCGCTGTTAACAGTGATCCTTCTGGTGAGTCGTTGATATATACTTCTTTATTTTGTTGCTTTTTCAACCTCGAAAACCATTTTTTGTGGGATAATTTGAGCCTGAACCTCTTCAGGAGCCATCTTTTTATGCTTCATTCTCTGTAGTTTACTAGTATCCATGCATGAACGTACTTCACCTTGGATGAAGTAAAGCAAGCAAAATTGTAGCGTATCAAGGAAATCAGATAAGAGCAACCAAGATCATGTTCATGATCTGCTTGTTAAAGACTCATCAATTAATTACTTCTTAACGACTTGATTAGGAATGGATCAACACTTTTTAATATATTGTTTGTGCTTGAAAAAAGTAGAAACTTGTGCATAAACACCACAGGGAGCAGACAAGTTGATTTGGTAAGGCACGAAACCCACTACTGCTACTTTTTGACATGTATGGATGATCATGTTGAGGACTAGGGGCATAAAGATTCTGACATTATATATACCTAAATGCACTGTGCTTGGAGTAAATTTCAAAATCGAAATGAGGCCAAACCAAGTCACAGGCATCACCTCAAGTGGACCTTTTTTTATTTCGTTTATATAATCTTTTTGGACCTGCTATTATTTATATACTGTACGTGATCACATATTCATAATTATGGCTTAGTTTAGAGATTGAATCGAGTCGAGTTTTCATTTAAGTAAGTTTGAATATCGAAGTGATTCAGTGAGTTGTGTACGATCTTGAATTAAAATCAAGAAATAATAAAAAATAAACTAAAATAAAATTGTTTTGAATAAAAAAGGTAGATCTAAATTAACCCATGAGTTGATTACTGATTCAATAATCTAAACTTCTTTGTGAATCGTACCTGAAGCTTGAGTCAATTATTACAGCTATATATATTTTACCCATTCCCCTTCATCTCTCTATCTACGTTGCAATATATCTTATTCTAATTGTTTTTGTATAATTCTTGGACCTGCTATTATTTTTATATTGTCAACATGACCATATTTATTCATAGGTTTACCCGTTCCACCTTATCTTTTTCTTTATTACATCCTCGTGCATATAATTTATTACACCTTGGTAATAATATATTGGTGTTATACCATGTCAGACAAGAAATGGAAGTGATTAAAATATTGGTAAATGCAGCCACTTGCAGGTTTCTGGAGAACAAAAAAGTTGACTCCTTTATAAATCATAATTAGATATAATTGCCTTTGTAGTAGATGGGGCATAAGGCTTATCGAGGGACTTGATTGGCTGCTCTTAATTGTAGAATTACAGGTTGATTTAACTATGAAGTAAGGGATTACTCTATTACTTAGTTCTTAACCTGAAGAGAAACCTCATGCTTTTTTTATTAATCAAGATAAGGTAAGAATATTATTTTCAATACATGAACATTTGCAGATGCCATATAGTATTTGTCGTCTTATCCAACTCCATGCATCATTTGATAGTGATTTTGACAAGCATAAATTCACCTACCTTTCAACAAACCGCATGCCACAACCTACCTCGAAACGAAATTTCATTGGAAGTGAGATATTTTGTCTTGCATGACTCTATATATCCACCATAATTGTCACATCCAACTTAGTATTGAAAGTGAAAAGGAGATTAGGTTAATGAATTCTTGAGTTAATTTGAATCGATTATTATGTTTTTATCAAAACGATGTTTTTTGTTTTTTACATTTCTTAGTGTTTGATGCGGTCAGATCTATTGAGTTTGATCAGGATCAATGTAGATTGGCTTGAAAAAATGTTGGATCATCATGGCTAATCATAATTAACTAGCCCATCATTTGTAATTATAATAACAGTAAATGGACCTGCAATTTCCTGAGATTATACTGTAATTAGCTATCTAAAGTGGAATTTGGTGCCTTTTGTAGAGAATGATTTGAAAGGGAAGCTAGGAGAGCCTGCATATTTGGAAGAATGG
>Ga0307513_10010515_pt1 | contig 11583 bp, 22 predicted proteins | sample 15_EM_MG_FD_202174 | JGI IMG/M metagenome (GOLD analysis project Ga0307513, IMG submission 202174) | Populus trichocarpa ectomycorrhiza microbial communities from riparian zone in the Pacific Northwest, United States - 15_EM | ecosystem: Host-associated > Plants > Roots > Unclassified | place... | reverse complement strand
AAAGCCCCCTCCCCGCCCTGGGCCCCATCCGCCTGGAGAAGCCTGGGCGATGCGCCTCTTATCGACCGCGCGACCCGCGCAGCTTGGATTTCCGGATCAGGCCCTCGTACTGGTGCGCCAGCAGGTGGGACTGGATCTGGGTGACGGTGTCCATGGTGACGCTGACCACGATCAGGATCGAGGTGCCGCCGAGATAGAACGGCGCCTTGTAGAAGCCGATCAGCGCCTCGGGCAGCAGGCACACCAGGGTGATGTAGGCCGCGCCGATCACCGTCAGCCGGGTCAGCACGAAGTCGAGATATTCCGCCGTCCGCTTGCCCGGCCGGATGCCGGGCAGGAAGCCGCCGTACTTGCGCAGATTCTCCGCCGTGTCCTCAGGATTGAACACGACCGAGGTGTAGAAGAAGCAGAAGAAGACGATCAGCGCGCCGTAGAAGACCATGAACAGCGGCTGGCCATGCTGGAGCTGGCCCACGACGCCCGGCAGCCACTGCGCCCAGCTCGGCAGGTTGGCGGTCGCCAGGAAGCCCATGGCGGTGGCCGGGAGCAGCAGCAGCGACGAGGCGAAGATCGGCGGGATCACGCCCGAGGTGTTGATCTTCAGCGGCAGGAACGAGGTGTCGCCGCCGAACATGCGGTTGCCCTGCTGGCGCTTGGGATACTGCACCAGCAGCCGGCGTTGCGAGCGTTCCATGAAGACGATGGCCAGGACGACGATGATGGCCAGCGCAATGATCATGAACATGCCGCCGCCCGAGAGCGCGCCGGTCCGCGTCATGGAGAACATCTGCCAGATGCCGCGCGGCAGCACCGCGACAATGCCGGCGAAGATGATCAGCGAAATGCCGTTGCCGACCCCGCGGCTGGTGATCTGCTCGCCCAGCCACATCAGGAACAGCGTGCCGCCGGTCAGGGTCACGATCGTGGAGACGATGAAGAACAGGCCGGGGTTCTGGACCAGGCCGGGGCTGGCCGAGAGGCCCGTGGCGATGGCCGAGGACTGGAACAGCGCCAGCACGACGGTCAGGTAGCGGGTGTACTGGTTGAGCGTCTTACGCCCCGCCTCGCCGCCTTCCTTCCGCAGCTTCTCCCAGGGCGGATAGACCGTGCCCAGGAGCTGCACGATGATCGAGGCCGAAATGTAAGGCATGACGTTGAGCGAGAAGATCGCCATGCGCTGCACCGCGCCGCCCGAGAACATGTTGAACATGCCCAGGATGCCCTTGGCCTGGCCCTCGAAGGCCTGGGCGAAGGCGGCCGGGTCGATGCCGGGGATCGGGATGTAGGTGCCCAGCCGGTACACCACCATGGCGATGAGCGTGAACCAGATGCGCTTGTGAAGCTCCGTCGCCTTCTGGAAGGCGCCGAAGTTCATATTGGCGGCGAGCTGCTCGGCGGCCGAAGCCATTTAGAACCCCAACTTCATGGACCGGTCGTACATAGGGCGTCCGCCGTGCGCTGTCATCGCCGTCCTTGCCCTCTCCGGCATGGGGAGGGTGGATGGCGCGAAGCGCCAGACGGGTGGAGCGTTTTTGCAACGCCCCCCACCCTGGCCGGCAAGCCGGCCTGCCCTCCCCGTCACGGGGAGGGAAAAGGGTCAGGCTTCTTCCGCCACCGGCTCGGGACGGGTGGCCGTCAGCTTGCCGCCGGCCTTTTCGACCGCGGCCTTGGCCGAGGCGGTCGCGTGATAGACGGTGATCTCGAGCTTCGAGGTCAGCTCGCCCTTGCCCAGCAGCTTCACGCCGTCGAGTTCGCGGCGCAGCACGCCGGCGGCGACCAGGACCTTGCCGTCGATCGGCTTGGAAGCGTCGAGCTTGCCCGCCGCGATCGCCTGCTCCAGGCGCCACAGGTTCACCTCGGCGAAGTCCTTGGTGTTGGGCGCGTTGAAGCCGCGCTTGGGCATCCGCATGTGCAGGGGCATCTGGCCGCCCTCGAAGCCGGCGATGGCGACGCCCGAGCGCGCCTTCTGACCCTTCACGCCGCGACCGGCGGTCTTGCCCTTGCCCGAACCCGGGCCGCGGCCGACACGCATGCGGTTCTTGGTGGAGCCCGCGCGCGGGGACAGTTCGTTGAGCTTGGTCATGTGCCTCTCCTTGGAGATCTGGCGCCGGGGCGAAGCCCCGACTCGGCGTCAATAAAAGACCAGCTCATCCCCGCGAAGGCGGGGATGAGCGGCGTGTTCTACCCCTCGACCACTTCCACCAGGTGGTGGACCTTGGCGATCATGCCACGGACGGAGGGCGTATCCTCGAGGACCGAGGTGCGGCCGATGCGATTGAGGCCCAGGCCCACCAGGGTGGCGCGCTGGTCTTCCTTGCGGCGGATCGGGCTCGCGGTCTGGCGAACGGTGACTTTGGCCATCTGGCTTATCCTTCGACGTCCGCGGCGGCGACCGAGGCCGAGGCCCCGTCCGTCCGACGGCCGAGCACGTCGCTGACCTTCTTGCCGCGTTTGGCGGCGACCTGACGCGGAGAGGCCTGGGCCTTCAGCGCTTCGAAGGTGGCGCGCACCATGTTGTAGGGGTTGGACGAGCCGACCGACTTGCCCACGACGTCCTGGACGCCGAGGGTTTCGAGGACGGCGCGCATCGGGCCGCCGGCGATGACGCCGGTGCCGGGAGGCGCCGCGCGGACCATCACCTTGCCCGCGCCCCAACGGCCGGCGCCGTCATGGTGCAGGGTGCGGCTTTCGCGCAGCGGCACGCGGATCATCGACTTCTTGGCTTCCTCGGTCGCCTTGCGGATGGCCTCGGGCACTTCGCGCGCCTTGCCATGCCCAAAGCCCACGCGGCCCTTCTGATCGCCGACCACCATGAGGGCGGCGAAGGAGAACCGGCGGCCGCCTTTCACGGTGGCCGCGACGCGGTTGATGTGGACCAGCTTCTCGACGATGTCGCTGTCGCGTTCTTCTTCGCGATTCCGACGATCGCCGCCTTCGTTCCTGCGAGCCATGATCGTTCCTTAGAAGTTCAGGCCGGCTTCGCGCGCGGCGTCCGCCAGGGCCTTGACCCGGCCGTGATAGATGTAACCGCCGCGATCGAAGACCACGTCCTTGACGCCCTTTTCGATGGCCCGCTGGGCGACCAGCGCGCCCACGCGGGCGGCGGCGTCCTTGTCGGAGCCCTTGGTCGGGCCCTCGCCTTCGAGAGTGGAGGCCGCGGCCAGCGTCACGCCGCGCTCATCGTCGATGACCTGGGCGTAGATATTCTTGGCCGACCGGAACACCGACAGGCGCGGACGGCCGTTGGCCAGCTTGCGCAGGCGGATACGGGTCCGCTCGGCGCGCTTCTTGGTGGAGTCACGAGGAGAAAGGGCCATGGCTTACTTCTTCTTGCCTTCCTTGCGGCGGACCTTCTCGCCGGCGTAGCGCACGCCCTTGCCCTTGTAGGGCTCGGGCGGACGGATGCGGCGGATGCGCGCCGCGGTCTCGCCGACAACCTGCTTGTCGATCCCGCTGATGCGGATTTCAGTCTGCTTGGGCACGGCGAAGGTCACGCCGGCCGGGGGCGGAATGTCGACGTCGTGGCTGAAGCCCAGCTGCATGGAGAGCGCCTGGCCCTTCATCGCCGCGCGATAGCCGACGCCCACCAGTTCGAGCGCCTGCTCGAAGCCCTGGGTGACGCCCACCACCATGTTGCTGACCAGGGTGCGCGAAAGGCCCCACATGGCCTGCGCCCGGGTGGTCTCGACCTTCTTGACGAGCAGAAGCTCAGCGCCTTCCTGGCGAACCTCGATCTCCTCGGCCACGGTCCAGGCGAGCTGCCCCTTGGGGCCCTTCACCGTGACCGTCTGGCCCTCGATCGTCACCGTCACCCCGACGGGGACGGCGATCGCCTTCTTTCCGATCCGCGACATCTTAGTAGACCCTGATGAGGACTTCGCCGCCGACATTGGCGTCGCGGGCGGCGGTGTCCGACATGACGCCCTTGGGCGTCGACAGGATCGAGATCCCGAGACCGTTCTTCACGGGCTTCAGGTCCTTGATCGCGGTGTAGACGCGGCGGCCGGGCTTGGAGACGCGGCTGATTTCCACGATGACCGGCTGGCCGTCGAAGTACTTCAGCTCGATCTCGAACTCCGGGAACGCGCCCGGATTCTGGACCAGATGATAGCTGCGGATGTAGCCCTCGTCGGCCAGGACGTCGAGAACACGGGCGCGCATCTTCGATGCGGGCGTGCTCACCTTCGACCGGCCGCGCATGGCGGCGTTCTTGATGCGGGCGATCATATCGCCGATGGGGTCGTTGACCATGTGATCCTCCCCTTACCAGCTCGACTTGACGAGGCCGGGGATCTGCCCGTTGGACCCGAGGTCCCGCAGGGCGATCCGGCTCATCTTCAGCTTGCGGTAGTAGGCGCGCGGACGTCCCGTGACCTCGCACCGGTTACGGATGCGAACCTTGGACGAATTGCGCGGCAGCTCCGCGAGCTTCAGCCGGGCTTCAAAACGATCTTCCAGCGGCAGGCTCTCGTTGTTGGCGATCGCCTTGAGTTGCTCGCGCTTGGCGGCGAACCGCTTCACAAGCTTCTTCACGAGTTCGTTGCGGTTGACGGCGCTCTTCTTGGCCATTTGTTCTTTCCTTCCCGTCCGTTACGCGTTGAACGGGAACTGGAATTCCTTGAGGAGCGCGCGCGCTTCCTCGTCGGTCTTCGCGGTGGTGGCGACAACGATGTCCATGCCCCACATCTGATCGATCTGGTCATAGTTGATCTCGGGGAACACGATGTGCTCCCGCAGACCCATGGCGTAGTTGCCACGGCCATCGAACGAGGTGGGCTTCAGGCCCCGGAAGTCCTTCACGCGCGGCAGCGCGATGGTGACCAGCCGGTCCAGGAACTCGTACATGCGGTCCTTGCGCAGGGTGACCTTGGCGCCGATCACCATGCCTTCGCGCAGCTTGAAGCCGGCGATGGAGGTGCGGGCCTTGGTGGGCACCGGCTTCTGGCCGGCGATCGCCGCCAGGTCGGCCATGGCCGCGTTGACCTTCTTGGAGTCGGCCACCGATTCGCCGATGCCCATGTTCAGGACGATCTTGTCCAGCTTGGGGATCTGCATCTCGTTGGTGTAGCCGAACTGTTCCTTCAGCGCCGCGCGGATGCGCTGGCGGTAGTCGGACTTCAGCCGCGGTTCGTAAGCTTGCTCAGCCATTGATCACCTCGCCGGTCGTCTTGGCGACGCGGACCTTCTTGTCGCCTTCGACCCGGAAACCGACACGGGTCGGCTTACCCTTGGAATCGACGATGGCGACGTTGGACACGTGCATCGGCGCTTCCTTGCTCTTGATACCCCCCTGGGGATCGGCCTGGGTGGGCTTGGTGTGGCGCTGAACCAGGTTCAGGCCTTCCACCAGCACGCGGCTTTCCTTGGGGAACACCTGGACGACATTGCCCTTACGGCCCTTGTCCTTCCCGGCGAGGACCACGACGTGGTCCCCCTTTTTGATCTTTGCAGCCATCACAGCACCTCGGGGGCGAGCGAGATGATCTTCATGTGGTTCTTGGCGCGCAGTTCGCGGGGAACCGGGCCGAAGATCCGCGTGCCGATCGGCTCGCTCTGCTTGTTGACGATGACGGCGGCGTTCTTGTCGAACCGGATCACCGACCCGTCCTTGCGCTTGATGGCCGAGCTGGTGCGCACCACGATCGCCTGCAGCACGTCGCCTTTTTTGACGCGGCCGCGCGGGATCGCCTCCTTGACGGAGACGACGATCTTGTCGCCGACGCCGGCGTAACGCCGCTTCGCGCCGCCGAGCACCTTGATGCACATGACCCGGCGCGCTCCGGAATTGTCCGCGACGTCCAAGTTAGTTTGCATCTGGATCATGGTCTGATCCCCTTACGCTTGCTGGGAGGCGGCGCCCTTAGGCAGCACTTCCCACGTCTTGAGCTTCGATTTCGGCGCGCACTCGATAATCCGAGCGATCTCGCCGGCCTTGTAGGCGTTGCCTTCGTCGTGCGCGTGGTACTTCTTGGACCGGCGCACGGTCTTCTTCAGCAACGGGTGCAGGAAGGTCCGTTCGACCTTCACGATCACCGTCTTGTCGCCCTTGTCGGAGACGACGACGCCCTCGAGAATTCGTTTTGGCATATCTGTCGGTCTCCTTAAGCCGTGGCCTGCTTGGTGCGCAGGACGGTCTTGATCCGCGCGATATCCTTGCGGATCACATCGACGCGGTGGGTCTTCTCGACCTGGCCCGTCGCCGCCTGGAAGCGCAGGTTGAACTGCTCCTTCTTCAGGTTCAGCAGGGTCTCGGCCAGCTGGTCGGGGGTGAGGCCCCGGATCTCGTCGATCTTCATCACGCGTGCTCCGCGACGGCTTCGATGCGGCTGACGATGCGCGTCTTGACCGGAAGCTTGGCCGCGCCGAGGCGCAGGGCTTCACGGGCCACATCGTCGGGCACGCCGTCGATTTCGAACATGATCCGGCCGGGATGGACGCGGGCGGCCCAGTACTCGACGGAGCCCTTGCCCTTGCCCATCCGCACTTCGGCCGGCTTGTCGGTCACCGGCACGTCCGGGAAGATACGGATCCACACCCGTCCCTGACGCTTCATCTGGCGAGTGATCGCCCGACGCGCGGCTTCGATCTGCCGGGCGGTGACCCGCTCGGGCTCGACCGACTTCAGGCCGTAGGAGCCGAAGTTCAGCGTGAAGCCGCTCTTGGCGATCCCGTGGATCTTGCCCTTGAACTGCTTGCGGTACTTGGTCTTCTTGGGAGACAGCATGACTTAGTCCTCAAGCGCCTGCCGGTTCGCCGCGACGGTCGCGACGGGGACCGCGGTCCGGGCGATCGCCCGAACGGTCGCGACCGCCGCCCTCGCCCGCCGGGCCGGATTCCGTGGCCAGGCGCTTGTCGAGCGCCATCGGGTCGTGATCCAGCACCTCGCCTTTGAAGATCCAGGTCTTCACGCCGATGATGCCGTAGGTGGTCTTGGCTTCCGCAAAGCCGTAGTCGACGTCGGCGCGCAGGGTGTGCAGCGGCACGCGGCCTTCGCGATACCACTCCATCCGGGCGATTTCCGCGCCGCCGAGGCGACCCGAGACGTTGATGCGGACGCCCTTGGCGCCCAGGCGCATGGCCGATTGCATCGAGCGCTTCATGGCTCGACGGAAGGCGACCCGGCGCTCAAGCTGCTGGGCGATGTTCTCGGCCACCAGCTGGGCGTCGGTCTCCGGCTTGCGGATCTCGACGATGTTCAGGTGGACGTCGCCGTCCGTCATCGCGGCGAGGTCCTTGCGGAGCTTCTCGATGTCCGCGCCCTTCTTGCCGATGATCACGCCCGGACGCGCCGCATAGATGGTGATGCGGCACTTCTTGTGCGGACGCTCGATGATGATGCGCGACACGCCGGCCTGGCCCACGCGCTTCTTCAGTTCCTTGCGGAGCTTCAGGTCCTCGTGGAGCAGCCGCCCGTAGTCAGCCTTGCCGGCGAACCAGCGGCTGTCCCAGGTGCGGTTGATGCCGAGCCGAAGCCCGATCGGATTGACTTTCTGACCCATCAGGCGGCCTCACCCAATTCGCGGACCACGATGGTGATCTCGCTGAACGGCTTTTCGATGCGCGAAGCCCGGCCGCGCGCACGGGCGGCGAAGCGCTTCATCACCAGGTTCTTGCCCACATAGGCTTCGACGACGACCAGGGAGTCGATGTCGAGGTTGTGGTTGTTCTCGGCGTTCGAGATCGCGGAATAGAGCGCCTTGCGCACATCCTTGGCGATGCGCTTGTGGCTGAACTCGAGCTCGTTGAGCGCGCGTTGCACCTTCAGGCCGCGGATCGACTGGGCCACGAGGTTCAGCTTGCGCGGGCTGGTGCGGAGCGTCCGCACCTTGGCCATCGCCTCGATCGGCTTCAGGCGCCGCTCTTGAGATTGCTTGGCCATGCTACTTCCTCTTGGCCTTCTTGTCGGCCGCGTGGCCCGGGAAATACCGGGTGGGGGCGAACTCGCCCAGCTTCATGCCGACCATGTCCTCGCTGACCAGCACCGGCACGTGCTTGTGGCCGTTGTGGACGCCGAAGGTCAGGCCGACGAACTGCGGCATGATCGTCGAGCGGCGCGACCAGGTCTTGATGACGTCCTTGCGGCCCGAGCCCTGAACGGTCTCGGCCTTCTTGAGCAGGTATCCGTCGACAAACGGACCTTTCCAGACGGAGCGGGTCATGGCTTACCGAGCCTTCCGAGCGTGACGCGAGCGGATGATGAACTTATCCGTCGTCTTGTTGGTGCGGGTCTTGCGGCCCTTGGTCGGCTTGCCCCACGGGGTCACCGGGTGGCGACCGCCGGAGGTGCGGCCTTCACCGCCGCCGTGCGGGTGGTCGATCGGGTTCATGGCGACGCCGCGAACGTGCGGGCGACGGCCCTTGTGACGCGAACGGCCGGCCTTGCCGAGGACCTCGTTCATGTGGTCGGGGTTCGAGACCGCGCCCACCGTCGCCATGCAGCTGTCCTGGACCATCCGCAGCTCGCCCGAGTTCAGGCGGATCTGCGCGTAGCCGGCGTCACGGCCGACCAGCTGGGCGTAGGCCCCGGCCGAACGGGCGATCTGGCCGCCCTTGAGGGGCTTCAGCTCGACATTGTGGATGATGGTGCCGATCGGCATGCCCCGGAGCGGCATGGCGTTGCCCGGCTTCACATCGGCCTTTTCGGCGGCGACGACCTGGTCGCCGACCTTCAGGCGTTGCGGGGCCAGGATATAGGCCAGCTCGCCGTCGGCGTACTTCACCAGGGCGATGAAGGCGGTGCGGTTGGGGTCGTATTCGAGACGCTCGACCGTGGCCGGCATGTCGAACTTGCGACGCTTGAAGTCCACCACGCGGTACAGGCGCTTGGCGCCGCCGCCACGGAAGCGAACGGCGATACGGCCGCCGCCGCCCCGGCCGCCCTTCTTGGTGAGGCCCTCGACGAGGGACTTCACCGGGCCGCCCTTGTGGAGCTCGGACTTGTCGACCAGCACCAGGCCGCGACGGCCGGGCGAAGTCGGGTTGAAGTGCTTCAAGGCCATCGGATCAGAGCCCCGTGGTGATGTCGATCGACTGGCCTTCGACCAGGGTCACGACAGCTTTCTTGACGTCCGAGCGACGGCCCGGACGGCCCCGGAAGCGCTTGGTCTTGCCCTTCGTCACCAGGGTGTTGACCTTGGTGACGTTGACCTTGAACAGCGCCTCGACGGCGGCGGCGATTTCATCCTTCGAGGAGTCCATGGCGACCCGGAAGACCACCTTGTTCTGCTCGGACAGCAGGGTGGCCTTCTCGGTGATCACCGGGGCGAGGATGGTGTCGTAGTGGCGTGCGGTCGGCTCAGCCATCACGCAGCTTCCTTCTCAGAGAACCGCGCGTTGATCGCCTCGACCGCGTCCTTGGTGAGGACGAGGGTGTGGCGACGCAGCACGTCATAGACGTTGAGGCCGGCGTCCGGCAGCACGTCGATGTTCGGGATGTTGCGGGCGGCGAGCTTGAGGTTGCCGTCCACTTCGGGACCCGCGATGAGCAGGGCGTTGATCAGGCCCAGCTTCTCGAAGGTGGCGCGCAGGGCGGCCGTCTTCGGGTCGCTCAGCACGGCGCTGTCGAGGACGACCAGCGAGCCGGACTTGGCCTTGGAGGACAGCGCGTGGCGAAGCGCCAGGGCGCGGACCTTCTTGGGCAGGTCGAAGGCGTGGCTGCGGACCACGGGACCGTGGGCCTTGGCGCCGCCGACGAACTGGGCCGCACGGCGCGAGCCGTGACGGGCGCCGCCGGTGCCCTTCTGCTTGTACATCTTCTTCGAGGTGCGGGAGACCTCGTTGCGGACCTGGATCTTGTGGGTGCCGGCGCGGCGCTTGGCGAGCTGCCAGGTGACCATGCGCTGCAGGATGTCCCCACGGATCTCCTCGATGCCGAAGATGGCGTCCGAGAGCTCGATGGAGCCGCCCTTCCCGCCGTCCAGCTTGATGACGTCGAGTTTCATTGGTCTTCGCTCCCGGCTTCAGGCGCCTGCGCGGGCGCCTCTTCCACCGCCGGAGCGGCGGCCGCGGCCTGGCCGGCCTTGCGGAACGCGCCGGGCTTGGGAGCGTCGGCGGGCACGGCCTGCTTGATGGCGTCGCGGATCTTGACGTAGGAGCCCTCGGCGCCCGGGATGGCGCCCTTCACCAGGATCAGGCCGCGCTCGGTGTCGACGCGCCAGACGGTGAGGTTGAGGGTGGTGACGGTTTCCTGGCCGTACTGGCCGGCCATCTTCTTGCCCTTGAAGGTCTTGCCCGGGTCCTGGCGCTGGCCGGTCGAACCGAGCGAGCGGTGGGAGACGGACACCCCGTGGGTGGCGCGAAGGCCGGCGAAGTTCCACCGCTTCATGCCGCCGGCGAAGCCCTTGCCGACCGTGGTCCCCGTGACGTCGATCTTCTGACCGGGGAGGTAGTGGTCGGCGGTGAGCTCGGCGCCCACGTCGATGAGGTTGTCCTCGGACACGTGGAACTCCGCCACGGTGCGCTTGGGCTCGACTTCGCCTTTGGCGAAGTGGCCGCGCATGGCCTTGGAGGTGTTCTTCGGCTTCTTGGCGCCGGCCCCGAGCTGGAGCGCGACATAGCCGTCCTTGTCCTTGGTCCGGTGAGAGACGACCTGACAGCCGTCCAGGCTCAGCACGGTGACCGGCACATGGGTTCCCGCTTCATCGAAGAAGCGCGCCATGCCCAGCTTTTTGGCGATCACGCCGGTACGCATCGGCAGGGTCCCCTTAGAGCTTGATCTCGACGTCCACGCCGGCGGACAGGTCGAGCTTCATCAGCGCGTCCACGGTCTGCGGGGTGGGGTCGACGATATCGAGCACGCGCTTGTGCGTGCGGATTTCGAACTGCTCGCGCGACTTCTTGTCGATGTGCGGCGAGCGGTTGACGGTGAATTTTTCAATGCGAGTCGGCAGGGGAATGGGTCCCCGCACGGTCGCGCCGGTGCGCTTGGCCGTATTCACGATCTCGCGGGTGGAATGGTCCAGCACGCGGTGATCGAAGGCCTTGAGCCGGATGCGGATGTTCTGACGATCCATATCGCTCTTTTGTTCCCTACAGACGTCGGTCCGTCCGCGTGATCTTGACCATTTCAAAGACCAACCCGAAGCCTCGTGAGAAGCCCCGTACGCGTAAGTCCGCACAAACGACATAGGCCCGCGCGAAACCCGCGAGGGCCTTCTCCCGAAACGCTGAATTAGCACTGTCTCAGGTCGCTCTTGCGGACCGCGTCTGCCTTGAAGGTCGCCCTTCGCGGCACAGCCGGTCCAACAGGAGGCGGGTGAATACGCGTTCGGATTCGTTCGGTCAAGAGGGGCGCGGGCGCGGAAGGCGGTTCGGCGGCCTTTCCGGCCCCGAAATCGGCCCGGACCGGCGCGCGGGGCGCCCGGGGCGGCGCTCAGCCGATGGTGACCACCCCCGAACCCACGATTGTCCGGCTCACCGGGCCTTTGACGGCCTTCACCCGCACGTCGCCGGAGCCTGCGATTCGCGCCTTCAGGCTGTCGGCCGAGCCGTCGAAGACCACGTCGCCGGACCCGGCGATGGTGACGTTCATCTCGGTGGCCCGGCCGCCGGCGACCTTGGCGTCGCCCGACCCGGCGATCCGGA
>Ga0307513_10010514_pt1 | contig 11583 bp, 10 predicted proteins | sample 15_EM_MG_FD_202174 | JGI IMG/M metagenome (GOLD analysis project Ga0307513, IMG submission 202174) | Populus trichocarpa ectomycorrhiza microbial communities from riparian zone in the Pacific Northwest, United States - 15_EM | ecosystem: Host-associated > Plants > Roots > Unclassified | place... | reverse complement strand
CCTTGTTACAGTGCAGATGAGGGAGGACGCACGAGGGTTTACAATAGTAGATATAGGGACAATCCTCGGTCTGGCGCATCTGATCCCGGAGGAGGACCGGCGGTGGCTTGTCAATAGCCGGACTGTTTTGAGAACATTTAACAAGGTTTATTAAGGAATCCGGATGAGAGAATCAGGACTCGGCTATACGTAAGAATCCTACACCTTGATACTGTATATAGAAGATATAGAAGCGAGTTTCTTGAAACCCAGTTTATTAGATCGCCAGACCGGTGAGGCGTAATGCCTGAGGCCTGAGACGTGAGACGTGAGACTCGGATGTGACCAAAAGAAAAGCGCTGCTGCCCCAGACGCCAGTCGACGTCTGAGGAAGCAGCCGCTTAATTGTGATTCAGGGGATGAGGCATGTGTTAGGACGTAGAGAAGAGAAAGAAGTGACCAGAACAAGAGTCTAGGGTAGTCTAGATGCCGGGAGGAGACGACATTGCGTCAGGAAGGATGGAACGTTGCGGGGCAATTCAGGAGGTGTGGAATGTGGCGGGGCGTTGCAACGCAAGTCAGGACACACAGGACACATGGGACGCAGAAAATACGTCGCTTGCGTCAGGACGCAACGCCCGCGGATCAGACGCAGGATCTGTTTTTACTGATGTATAGCGTAGTCGGCTTCAGCTACCAAGTTCATCACCACCGCAAGAGTCTATTATACCACACTCACACTCTGAAGCTCTAAGTTCCCGAGTTCTCCGTCCACGAGAGGGTAGAGAGCAGGCACCTAAGCGGGTTCGCTCTGCCTCCTCCTTGAACCAGCCCTAGTACATTTCCTACAACTATTTTTTCCTATTTCTGTTTCTATAAGAACTTTCTTGAAAGGCTGAAGATGCGATGGAACGGTTTCTCCTCTTTACTGGTTATGTAACTGCCTATGTGCTTTAAGCTGTCTCACACTTTTTTCAAGATCACCGATCATCTCTTTTTTTTTTTCCCCCATTTCTTCTGCATGTTCTTTATCTATCCCCTATGATACCCATGATAACGCTTGAGTTAACTGCTTACAAAAGTCTGATGGTTGAGGGATTTGTTTGTTTTTCAATTTAATTTTTTATTTTGAAATTTGAAGATTTGTGCGTTGTGGCGGTTTTGTCGCTATAGGCCGCCGTAGCTATGCTGAAAATGGTCCCCACTCACAGGCTCCAGACATATGTAACTTTACTTCTCTTTGTTTCTCTAGAAATCTTGCTCCTGCCAGAAACTTCTCCCACTCTGGAGGTCACTCACCTGATGAAAAAAGTATTCATATCTGAATCAATCAAGCCACAACCTCCGAGTCCAGTTCCCCTACCCTTATCCTTTTATTTCCTTTACCCCAACCCTAAGAAAAATTCAAAGCCTTTAGCACCACTTCCTGTAACCTGCTAACATCCTTGCCTAAAATGGGGTAGAAGCTAACCACAATAGGATCCCCTCGCAGGGGTACTTTTGTCCAGCTCAAACCACTTTTCCGCTCGCAGTTCTCTTCCGCAATTCACTCCCAGTGTTCTCACATCACGAAACTGCCTGTCACCGCTACCGCATATCGGCTACCTTTTCTCCATCAACAGCCCCTTCTACCTGATTGAATTAGGGCCCTTATCTGTTGCGAAGTTACAAGAGAGAAGGATCCACAGCGGCAGAAAATGTTGATGGTCAGGGCACTTGATGCAGCCACAAAGGAGATACAGAAACACCGCTATGGTGGCTTGATTTGCTCTCAGCACATATTTGCCAATACCAAAGGGTTATGTTTCCTCCACAATTTTGACTTTGTTAAGGAGACAGAGCAGATGTGGAAATCACTAGAAGGGAAGTTAGAGAAGGCAAGGACAGATATGCGGAACATCTTGGAGGAATTAGACAGAAAGCCAGCAATGATGGAAGACTGGAAGATAACAATGCCACCTCTGGAAGCTGCTGCCATTGAAAAACGCCGCCGCCTTTTCACCGACTACAGGAAATGGATGGCCAGGGGATCTGTGGATCGTGAGGAGGAACCCATAGTAACCGAAAACCACACCGCCTATCATGGTGACATCATCATTGATCTTCCTCTGATAAGATATTGGCATATTGATGACCCTGACTGGCATACATTTTATGAACTCTACGGAATTACACACATTACAGCACAATTTTATTTGGGTATTTACTCAGCTCCTATGCAGCTCTTATATGTTTACTAACTTGAAAGCTACCAGAATCCAAAGCAATGGTTGAAATGATCAACAAACGTGCAACAATAATGGCAAACAGATGCAGATTTTTCAAGAAACCGGACGAGAACCTCTACAACGACTTTAATCAGATTCTCCACAAGTTTGAAAAGGCCACTGCTCAAGATCCGGAGCAGTTTGAAAAGCTACTGAGTGTTCAACACCTGAGAGGCAGCCCTCATTAAGAAACACTATGGCATAAGAAGGCAGTTGAGGTTTTAGGAAACACATCTCTGCTGGGAGATGGCGAACAAGGATGGAGGAGGAGGAAGGGGGAAGGGGGAAGACAGAAAGCCTATGAGGGAAGGGGGAAGGGGGAAGGGGGAAGGGGGAAGGGGGAAGGGGATTATCCAAATGACTCGGGTCTTGATGACATGTCAGCGGACTTGGTGAGAAGATACTGCTGGGGCTTGTAGTTAGCCATTCTATGATACTGACCGAAGGTTGATGGGGAGGAAATTGGTACTTTTTGTTTTGAGCCACTCCACTCTAGTTCTTGTAGCATATTTGCCATATCTTCCAGATTGAAAACTTTCATCCTGACAACAATTTTAGAAATGCAATTTCAATCAGCAGGGGGAATTTCCTCCACCCGGTGATCAAATTTTGAAAATCCTTACACTTGATATGGATGGAAGAGAGAGGGTGAAGGAGAGGCAGATATTTGAGCGAAGACTTTAGGTTACTCAAACTTTCAATTTGGACTGCATCGACAGATAGTACTCTTACTTGTCCCAGGAAAATTGAAGAGGTTTTCCGAAACAGGGGTGTGCCAAAACCAGCCGCATTTGCAAAATTCTTGTGCGACCCCGAGTACCTGAGGAACAATACCTATTTACAACAACAGGACAACAAGAAGCCTTCTGATAACTATTTTTCAGATATACACCTAGGGGCATTGTAAACCCTTATCATCATTTATCATACCAAATAATCAAGGCAGAGGGTTAGCAAAGCGTTTCTAATTACTCATGGTACTCGGGAGGGTACGAGAACTTTAGGAACACAGCTGTATATAAATGTTAGCTCTGAAATTTGGAAATAGGAGTTGCTAGAATTGGTCACAAAAAAACAAGGAAAGCCTTTCCGATACTTGGTCTTTCAAATAGTGCAACTAAATAATCCTTTTGATATGGAATCTGATATGAAATCTGATATAAAACCCAGGTACACTTGCTTGACGCACAACACAATGAGGTAGACTACATTACCGTACAAGGTTAAAAGGGTAGAATAGTAGGAACCTACCAGGCGCTGTTAGCAGAATTGGTAAGATATCAAGGAAGAAAAAAATACTTTATAAAGTTTCTGACCGGGCAACCGAGCACCCCGGGGAGTTTGACCACCGTTGTGGGACCCCCAACACAGGACATGGCTCTTATGATAGCTCACATACCGAAGGATTCTGTATGATACCCAGACTACGGTGATTGAGGGCAGACTTCGTTACAAATCCAGATGGCCGAAACTAGCGAGGGAAACGACCTTGTTCCCGCCCTTCTTTTCCATCAACAAATAGTGTCACCCTACTGAAGCACCTGTACCTGGTTTACTACCGGAAGGTATTTTTATGCGGATCTAATATTACTCTCATCAACGGTGTCGTTGATCTCTGTATTCGCTAGATACTCATACTACGCTGTGTTGCTTTCTCTTGCTGCAGGAAGACAGATAACTTATGTGTGGGTGCCAATTCCTACACACTGGTCATTTACTTACCTTTTCTTCCCTAATAGTTCCCTGCTCCCCTGACCTTCCTCTTAACTAAGAACACCCAATAAAACCCAAGTCTTGTCTGTTTCGCATAACACAATTCGTAACAGAATGTCTCACCTAACAACCACCTCCGATCACTCGATATAATTGGTCATGTGCCTGCGAGACAGCCTTGAGCATACATGTCCACTTCCTCCCAAACACCTCTCAAACACCAAAATGCATGTTTCGTAACGACAATCTTGAAAATTCGGATTATGGTCTTGAATAAATACCAGCCCTTCACTCAAAACTTGCCCGGCTCTCCATAGCACACAACCCTCAGCAAACTAACATCCATACAAACAATCGGTCAACCCAATCAAAAATGACCCACCTAGCCACTCGAGACCTTCTCCAGGTCCAACGCCTTCCTCGCCACCTCGCCATCCTTGTGTACAGTACAACCTCCTTCACCCGCCCCTTCGCCAAATTCTTCCTCATCTCCTCACCCAGTACCATACGAGCCTTCGCCTCTACCTTCCTCTCGTCGATCTCCACTGAGGGGGTTTCGCTCTGATGATTATGGAGTGCTTGTGTGCCGTGGTGGCCTAGTGCAAGTACAGGATTTCCGGTATTGTCGTTGAAAAGACTTTGGGATCATTGCGCTTCCAGTTTTTGGTAGGGGGCGGGGGTGGGGAAGCGGCGAGCTCAGAGGTTGCTACCTGAGCCGGAGTCATCTTCGGAATTTGTTACACCGGTGGAGGGGGATAGGGGGTACTTGTCGGCCCCGCAATCTAGTGCTTCGAGGCTTCCTTTTAGATCCACCACACCATTACTGGTGGCGCATTTGCTGCAGGATGATGGCGACTATTGCGCGCTAGGAGAAGTAAATAGAGAATTTCGTAAAGAGCTTTGGTGAAGAGTTTGGATATATTTGGGTGAGAATTGTTGACCATTGATTGACTTGACTTAATCACCTCCCTCCACCGATCACGAAAGTGGATGATAACTATATCCTACACAAAGGTCAACCTCGCAGATATCCACCACATTTGGGGGCTCCATCCCTTCCAATCCGTAACACTCCTCACTCGATCCCAAACGACTCCCAAACTAGTTGAAACTACTCCTTGTATCTTCTCGCATATGTCCAGACTGCACCTCGTTTGAGGTTATCAGGAAGCTCCTGACAACCACCACCACGCAAGCCTGCAAATGGGTCGGGGTTTCGATGGGTTAGCCCGGGCTCTTCATTGGGCCGGGCTGGGTACGTTGGGCCGGGCTCACCTTAGAGCAAGCCCGGGCTGCCCGGCAAACCTAGTAAATGTTTTGTCCCATGTTTCTAATTTTCACGATACTTTAAGTTGTGATCACGATGGAAACCAGAATCTGAGCATGCAGAATTCTGGAACAGTATTTGCCTTTAGCAGAAAGGTGAAAGTAGCAGCGTGTTCCAATAGAAATAGTATAGTGAAAAGCGAGGCAGAAAAGCAATTAGCGGTATTGAATTATCACTCGTTCTGTGGGTTTGAAAGATGAGAAATAACGCAGCTTTTGCTTGGAAGCACACAGGTCTGTTCTTTCTACCATCTACTCAACCCACCCTTTTTTGTTCTTCCCCCTGCATCACTTTTCTCTTCACCATCAAGTGTATACCAAATATAAAATAATAAACTTTTGTTCTAATATCAGGAGTGTGGTTTTCAGCCCTCCAGCTACTTGGTGAACACCCAGTCTGCTCTCTGAGTTTCGGCCATATGACTTTGAAGAAGTCTCCGCCTCAGAACGCATTGAAGAAAGCGAATTAAGCCCCGATCTCCCATTTCCACCAAATACCGTGTCACGGAAGAAACACCAAAGTCCACCCCCTTCTTCTTGGATTTTGGGGCCCCCGGAGTCAGCTGATGGCTCTTAGAAGCTCTGGTGTACTGGTCAAGGATGGCTATGAGCAATATTGCTCAAACAGTGAGCCCGAATTAAGTATCAAAAATCCTCTTCAGTATATTCTACCTCCTCTGTATTCTATTTGGAAACATACTAACCTCATGATATTAGCTGGTGCAAGATCGTCAACAAAGAGAGTACCAAATACTTTCCCCTTGGGCCATAACTCTCTAGTCCTTTCCCTGCGCCCCCGCGCAAAGGACTATACTCCCGCCGTCCCCCGTGAAAACTGTTTCATTTTTGGTTGGGAAATGTTTCATCAATACTCGGGAACACACATCAATTAGTAAGCAATCCCGGGAGGGATTGCTTACATCATCCCAGATTTCTTAACACCCCGAAAGTCTAGATATATGGAGACTGCAAGTTGGGTATACGATTATGTGTGTCTCACAGGCGGGTTTTAACACATGAAACTCATAGCTTTAGAAGGTTGAACACTAAAGCAGAGCAGAAAATGCATGTAAAATGAAAGAATAAAAGTAGACATCAATTTCAGACAACAAAGGAAGAACGAAGACCAAGCGAATAGAGCTCCAGTGCCTTCAATGTGCTTTTCATCCGATTCACGTTAGAGTTAATTCCACCATAGAATATATCAAGAGTTCTGCTTGATTCCCCTGCTTTTGCTGTAAATCCCGGGAAAAGTTATACACCAATCTATCCCTACCAGATAGCATTTGCTTTCTTTGGATATTATTCGATGAATTTCTGTATCTGCTCGGGGAGGGTGTAAGGAAACGTGGTCGATAGGATTCATACATGGTCCCCCGCAGTCCCCCGAAGTCTCCCGCAATCCCCGGCAATCCCCCGCCGTCCCCCACAGTCCCCTACGCTGATTTGTCTTACCTTGCAGGGCCCACAGTCCTCCTCAATGACGGCCTTCCTGAGGTTTCCAGGACGGGTGTGGACCGCATTTTGCCGTCCCGTCCCGTCCAGGGATCTTGGCAGCCCCGCGTGGGGTCCTATAGGGGCCCCGGACCGTTGAGAACACTGAAGATTCATACAGGAAGAAAAAAACACTTTATAATCGCAGTTGGAAGGTGATGGGGGAGAGAGAGAGAAATTAATCCAGATACGCACACCAGATCCCCCCCCTCAATTAGTGTTGTGCACGAGCCGGCTCGAACAGGGGTCCACGAGCCGACTCGAGTCTCTTGCTATATACAATTGCTGGTTGTTTTGAATGATAATGGTAGTGGGTACTAGACGTTTTTTTTTAGTATCCGGAATCTTGGCGCTGGTTTGTATGGGTTTTGCCCAGCTGTCCAGTACGGTAGAGGTATCGTGGCCACCCTAGACTCAAGCCTCTTGGCGGCTCGAGCCCTCGAGTCTAGGTGCGACCTAGGCTCGTATCATGAATTCAACTTTTCTCCACGGTAGTTCCCTCATCCTCGCCCTCCCTCCTCAATACTCGAATATCAAATTCTCACCCGCACATCCATCTCCTTCTCCTTCACCTAGGTTATCTTCCATTGTCCTAGTCAGCATGTCAGCTTCTTTTCTTAAAAAGAAAAGAAAAAAAGAAAAAAAGAAAAAAAAAACCCCCCCAGGCCATCGCTTTGGCCAGGCGGATGGATATAATTGGTGAAAAAACCTCCTTTTCCCATGCCAGATGGAGGCAAAAAAACCCCCACTGAACGAAGGAAGATCCGGAAGAAGATGTCATGGTTTGTGCACTCTCCAATTCGTGCACAGGAAATGCACTGGTTTTCAAATTCGGCGGCAGGCTATAACTCACCAGCATAATTGGCAAAAAACAAACCAAAGACAAACGCAAGCGACTAACAATGATGAAGAGGAATAATAGATAGATAGGTAGGTAGGGTTGTTTTTTAAACAAAATAACTAGAGCTCCCGCCTGATGTACAGTACAACTAGGTTAGAGATCCTGTGTATGATATGTATCTCGGTAAGCATGCCCGTCAGAGCCAAATGTATATAAGGAAAAGAGGGAAAAGGCCTCTAACCGACAACTTACCCAGTGAGCCATTTCCACAACCAGTTTTAGCTGTGAAATTCTGATATAGCACTTGTTGGAATTGATCACCAAAAAAGAAAAAAGAGATTCAGGGGACCTACGGGGTTATATTATGCGAGCGATTGAAGTCCTTTCTTTGTCCGTCCCCCGAACTAATATTTTCAATGACCTTCTATCATCGCGGAATAGCCGAGCGGTTGCTATTAGATGTTGCTCCCGAATGTCCCCCGAGATCCTTCCTCCAGTGAACAGTAGACTTTCTCGCTCGGGTTCGAGTATGATAAGAGAGCATAGTTGTACAACACGGGTATGCTATGGTAGCTACATAAATAATGGTTTCTCGGCGCCGTTTCCCGGATTCCGCCCAAACTTCCCCAGACGGGGCTGATAACCCAATCGGCTACATTCCACCTCAAAGCGTCACTCTTGCGAGCACTTGTCTGACGGCGAATGATGACTCATAAATCATAGGCAGCACAACCCCCAAAAGAACCCTCACCATTAACTCAAAGCAATGGAGCTAATAGCTAGAACCCCATTATTGCTAAGGTATGATAGTTCGTTTGGGGAACGGCCCGTTTGGGGTTGTGACTGCCACTTGTAAGTTTTTCCCATTGTGTGGGTCCTTCCCGTTTTGTATGTTCTTGCGCTCTCTTCTGTATTTAAGTCTGAGCTGTATTGTGACATTGGTTATACACATTATTAGTGTCACATACCACAACCACCACCGACGTGCTTCTCTCCTGAGCATTGCGCCGTTATCTACGCTACCCCGGTCATCACTTGGTTGTGAGCGAGCAGCCATCAGAGCATCACTATCGAGAATTAGGGCGCAGAGTCTTACCGCTTGTGAAGTGATAAGAGACAAGGATACCGAAATTGAGATAATGTTTGTGGTCCGGGGACTAAATGCAGCCAGAAATGTGCTACAGAAACACCGCTTTGGTGGCTTGATTCGCTCGCAGTACATATATGCCAACACCAAAGGGTTATGTTTCCAAACAAATCTTGAGGCATTATATAAGGAGTCACAGCAGCGGTTCAAAGCATTAGAAGAGAAGTTGGACGAGGCAGAGACAAATGCGGGGAAGGATAAGGAGACCATTAAGGAATTACTCAAAAAACTAGCGATCATGGAAGAGCGGATGTTGACTACGCAGCCTATGGAATCGACTGAGATTGAAAAAGGCCTCGGCACTTTCACCCACTCGACGGAATCGGAGGCCGGGAGATCTGTGGCTGGTACCGAGGTACCCATAGTCACCAATCTTGAGGCCTTTCATAAGGCAACACCACAGGGGTTGAACTTGAAAGCAGTGGAGGAAGGGTTGAAGGAGGCAGAGACAAATGAGGAGAAGGCTAAAGATACCCTGGAGGAATCAGACAATGAACTACCAATCCTGGAAGCCTGGAAGTTGACCATGCAACCTCTGGAATTGACTGAGATTGAAATACGGCTCCACAACCCGGATGACTGGAAGAAATTAAAGGCTGAGAGATCTGTGAATGGTGACGATGTACCCACAGTAACTGGAAACCATCCTCCCTTTGGTGCTAAGACTGTCATGGATATTGTCTGGGTAAGACGCCATGATATTGATGACATTCATACATTTCATTGGCTCTTAGGAATCACACACAATACCGACGATTCTTATATTGGTATTTCCTTCTTACCTTTGCACTTCTTGTATGTTTACTAAAGATACTAGAACCAAAAGCAATATTCGAAATAAGTAAGGGACATGCGACACTGGTGGAAGACAACAGATACAATCCCACCAATTGGACGACTTGGGATGAGAAAGACCAAGAAGAATTTGATCAACTTATCCAGTGGTTTGACCAGGCCAGTCCGGAAGACCGGAAGCGGTTTGACAACGATCCTGAGAACTTAGCAGCTGAGAGGCAGGCCTGGTTAAGACAGATGAAGGCATAGGAGTCGGTTGAGGCTTCAGTGAGCACGTCGGTGCAGGGTGACAGAGGACAAAGATGGAGGAAAGGGAAGGGGGAAGGGGGAAGGGGGAAGGGGGAAGCAGATTACCCAAATAACTCTGGTGTTGGTGACATGCCAGTGGTCTTGATCAGAAGATGCTGCTGGGGCTCGTAGTTAGCCTTTCTATGATACTGACAAAGTGTCAATGGAGAGAAAATTAGTACATTTTGTTTTGAGTCACTCCACTCTTGTTCTTGTAGCAGATTTGCCATATCTGTGAGATTGAAAACTCTTATCTGAACAACAATTTTGGAAATGCAATTTCAATGAGCCAGGGAAATCTCTTGGCAGGGGCAACAAATTTGGAAAATCCCCATGCTTCATATGGATGGAGGAGAGCGGTGCGGGAGAGGCTGATGTCTGATCCAAGACTTCAGGTTACTCAGAATTTCAATTTGAACTGCATGACTTGTAGATCCTCAGATAGTACTAGTACTTGTCCCAGGCCCTAAAGCTTTCGGAAACAGCCGGGCGCAAAATATATGGCAAAAAAATCTGTTCCATATATCACTAATTCACTACTCGTATTTCCGGATACCGTAAAAACTCAAATAGAAGAGAAATGTGCTAGGACGTTGGAATTTCCCTTCTCAGCTACGCGAGGGGAAAACACCGCAAACTCAGCCCCCAGTTGAGACATAACAAAAGGAATATACGAGGCGCCTGACTAGGAGAGGCAACTCCAACGTCCTAGCACATTTCTCTTCTATTTGAGTCTTTACGGTACTGGAGTACTTGTTGCCTGGGGCGAGTGTGTGAACATGGTCTAATACTGGCAGCACCCTCGCTTTTCAACAAATATGTAGGAAAAAAGAGGGAAAGCAAATCCTAAAAGTTACCCTACAAACCCTTGTTCTATTGTAGGAAATGTTAGTTCTAAAATTTGGAAATAGTCTAAGAGCTTGCTGGGAGTACCCATAAAAAATAAGGAAAGCATTTGCGATACTTGGCGCTCTTTTCAAATACCGTAGAAACTTCAATCATGGATGCTTTTGATACCACCCATTATCGAGGTTAATCACCAGCGTGCGTTCTTATTTTTTTGCTTTTTTATATGCCACGAGCCCAGGGTGAGGAAAGCGAGGTTAAGCACGACCGCGTGTTCTTATGGCGGTCGCTTTTGAAGGTAGTGGAGAATTCTAGTACGAATAGGGTAAGAGTTGTTTTTCCTCTCACAAAAATCTGATCTTAAACCAATTATATGCTTTGTTTATGTCTCACATCATAAGCACGAACAAGTTTTTTTTCCGTTCTTATTATGCGACAAGAGAAGGTCGTTGCAGTGCCTATGTCTCCCAAAATGGTTTAGCAAGTGAGGTTTAATGTGGTTGCCTTGGTGATTTAAGAACGCACGGCGGTGCTTAATCTCGATATTAGTCACACTTACCTCGCGATCAATTCCCTTGCATGAAACGTATTAACAGAGAAGCCACCAAGAAGGTATGCTATAGAAGGTATTTAGGGACTACGAGACTCCCGGATAGAAGCTGCGGCAGCACCACCCAATGGCCAACACACCATTAGCATGTCTTGCGAAATCGGGCAAACGTCTCCGCATAGTGTGCCCAGGTTAGCGAACCAATAACTGAACCCTTTCTTAATCACTATGAGAAGGTATCAAGGAATATGCGGGGGAGAGTCATTCAACCCAGATACGACGGATGATCGAACATAGGTTTGGGGGGGGGGGGGGGGGGGGTGACGGACCCAAGGTA
>Ga0307513_10010513_pt1 | contig 11584 bp, 8 predicted proteins | sample 15_EM_MG_FD_202174 | JGI IMG/M metagenome (GOLD analysis project Ga0307513, IMG submission 202174) | Populus trichocarpa ectomycorrhiza microbial communities from riparian zone in the Pacific Northwest, United States - 15_EM | ecosystem: Host-associated > Plants > Roots > Unclassified | place... | reverse complement strand
TGCATAGGTTTTGGCGACGGACGCTATGCATTATAGCCATTTCAACTGTATCTTGGCGATTTTTTCCACCATTCTTGGGTCGCTTTCTTGATTCTCACGTTGATTGCCTGTTTGATTGCCGAAATGCTGATGGGGAGTTGACGTCGTAGGAAAGGTGGGAGATCATTGTCGGGGCTGGATTCGAATTCGGCTGCTTCTTTTGCTAATGTATCAGCTCTTTCATTACCTAGGAGTCTTTACATTATACCTACCACCTATCTGACCTGCCACAGTGTTGTGAATGAAAGACAGCCTTGAAACATGAGCTGTCGTCCCAGCGCCGAAACCCTTCTCGACTCCTTCACATCTTATTACCCCTTCTCACAGTCACTAGCTTTGACTCTTCTCAGGCGGCGGAGGTTTGTCGGTTGTCAGGATGAATTTGGGTTATTCGAACGCCTGTGAGTTTCTTGGTGCAAGTACGAAGTAGCGCGTGATTGTCTCAATTTCGAGAATACAGAAGCCATAGGTGTTATGAGGTGTCACCTTACTGTCACAACAGCACTCTCTAGAGGCCAGTTAACACTACGCGCCTCATGAGGTTCGATCCGGCAGGACAGCCGCGTTCATGGAACGAATATGGTCTCGTATTCGGAGTATTTCTATTCTTTCAAAACGGCTTTACCGTAACTCAGATCCACCTCAAATCGACTGTACCTCGACTACGACTGACTTACAAGCCATAGAACCAGTCGTAGAGCTTTGGTCGACGGTATACGAGAATCCAAATTTACCCTGGTACTCATCGAAGGGGCCCGTCACAGCTTCATGATTTGCCTGCCAACAGCAGGTTTCGGATTTGACATCCCATCAAAGCTCATTATCCAAACTCAGGCCGCTCGACTACAATGGGCTGCAACGGGCGATAACCAATCTCGAAGGAAGGGATGAGGTCTTGGAGCAAGGGGTAGATATACTTGTCCTTGTCACCATTCAATTCGATCTCGTCCCCCGAATATCCCCTGGAATCCTGAGGGGCTCTGAGGTTAATAGGTCGCGGTGTTTATTAAAGTTGGGTACCCCATATTCCCAAGTAATTTGCTCAAGCATGGATTCATCAACTCGACCGATCAAGGACAGGTGGTGTTTCACTCGCTTGTGAGCAGGCGTGAACCTCTCGAATGAACTCTCGAGTTTGATATTCTGGACTGTTCACACCTTTCAAGATTCGCGACGTGATGCTCATACCTCCTTTCAGACGCAGGTCGGTTATCCCCTTTCATATTCCTCCCAGGGTTCGCTATCACTGCCCCTTTCACCGTACTGTGATGGTGATAGTACTTGAAGTGACGAGACCTCTCACTCACTATTTTTTAGATTAGTCGAGAGGCATATTTTAGCTGCACAACGAATTGGGCCGGGAGATGTTAGACTCAACATCATTTCTGGCACAATACGAGATCGTGATCATCTCCACCAAGAGTCTGCAATCTCCTTGATTTATTGAGTGTGTTTTTGTGCTGACAGTCTATGTTGCCCCACCACCCTCGCCGTGGAGGACGTTCCAGCCATGGTCACTGAGTTAAGCCACTAGAGGCATGATAACCTTTAATTTCAATGACGGGCATTTAGTAACCCAAAAAGCGTGTGGAGCGCGTATTATTTGCTTACAGTATTTCTCCTTTGGATCTCCGCATCATGCATCCAACCTAGCGTCTGTCGACATATCGGTACTTTCCGGTCTTCCTCTCCGGCGTCACTACAAGATTTGCAACCACCGACTTACAAGGGCTTAGAATGATGCTGCGTGTCCATTTCCCTCGAGCTGCCCGAGACAGGTTTACACCAGATCGAGGTGCGGCGTCCAAAGCCCAGTGAAGCCCTACTGTGACTCGGTCGATTCTTAGAGAAACGGATGCTTGTTTGGATTTACCGAATGTACCTGCCCTACGCGTCCGCTTTCAACAATATATCCGGCTCTGGCCATCTACTCCCTACTCGGAAATGACTCATCTAATATATTATTTATTTCTCACTAGTAGTACGCGAGATACCTGTGTGTGCAACAAACCGGAGAAGCAGAAATTCTTATCCGTTACGTTATTGGCACCAGTCTTTCTAATCACATGATCGTAATCACAACAAACGCTTTCGCCGTACAATACCCATACCATCGCGTTAGAATGCACATATCTTCGGGCCATCACCCCGCTCCCTACCACAATCCACATTTCGAGTCTCATACTCGAGACAGCCAAGCTCCATCCCCGTGATATGACAGATATAGCAACTGCCAAATACATCCTCAGCCTCTGGAAAGGGGCGCACCGGCCAGGCATTCCCTTGACGAATCGGTGGCTTCTCAACCACATTGTGAACCTTCGCCTCGATGGCACCCGTGAGCCACATGATAATGATCGCGTGAAGTGGTTGATTAAATGAGAGCGTCTCGATGCGTCTAGTCCTTGTGAACATGGCTTCCGCATTCCGCATACGAAGTTGTTGCAGGAATCTTGGCCAGCTCGAAGGGCATTGAGTAACGGTAATGGAAGTGAGTTGAGGGCACATATGGATATTTTTGGCCAGTATATCGCAAAGTTGATCAATAGGTGATTCGTTTTGGAGTATGTACTGGCCATTGTCCAGAACAATTCGCTGAAGAGAGATGAGTTTTCCAAAATTTGCAGGATCTGGTATCCCGTGGTGTGGGTTAATCCATTCTGTTATCGAATTCTCTTGCCACGCTGCTGACACTTTGTCAAGCCTGGCACAAAGGGTATATAGCAACGGTGCTGGCTCAGAGAGAGATAGAGACAATGTAAGATCTGGTGAAGAGATATTAAGAGACTTAGTTCGAGGCAGGCGAAAAGCAAGGACATGATTGGTTTGCTTGTGGGACTGTAATTTGATTCTGAGAGAAATAGAATTCAATAACTTGTTTGTGATGTTGCGCCAATTGTACTCATACAGCTCTCGTGGGCCGGCCTGAACCTGGACGCAGAGATCCCGGAGTTGAGGCACTTGGATATAACTCATGATGATGAGGAGGTGGAGCCCGTCAGCTTTGATCTCAAGGGAGATCAGGTTATGCAAGGTAATTGGATGTAATGAAATTGGTGGAATGGGACCGTGGAGGCAGAGTTTCTGTAAATGCTCTGAGGTGCGGAGGAAAATGAAATTTGAGGTGGTCAGTTCCATCACCCGTGGTAGCCCCGACAAGAGCACCCCCGCTACCATATCCCTAATAAATAGATATATTGCCTTGTGTATTTGCGGTGGGAGTGTAACCTCCAACGAGCTGGATTGGACATTTTGTAGATGATCTGGAAGGTTAAGCCATTGTCGCCACCACAGTTGCAAGAATTTCCGGTGATCGCCCAGTTTGTTCCGTGTCTTCAGTAGCAGCTCCAGCGGCCCCAACGGCTCCAGCGGCTCCAGCTTCTCCAGCGGCTCCAGCGGCTCCTGCTGCGCCAGTAGTGCCAGCAGCTCCAGCAGCTCCAGCAGCACCAGGGGTTCCAGCAGCACCAGGGGCTCCAGCTGCGCCTGCCGCGCCTGCAACGCCTGTCGCGCCTGCCGCGCCAGCCGCGCCTGCCGCACCAACCGCGCCAATCGCGCCAACCGCGCCAGCCGCTCCAGACGCAACTGCTCCTCCATCCGCACATACTGCCTCAGCGGCTCCTGCTGCCCCTGCAGCTCCAGAGGCTCCGGCGGTTCCAGCGGTTCCAGAAGCTCTTGCTGCGCCAGCAGCTCCAGCAACTCCAACAGCTCCAGCGGCTCCAGCAGCTCCAGCCGCGCCTGTGGCCCCTGCAGCGCCAGCCGTGCCAGCCGTGCCAGCCGCGCCTGCAACGCCAGCCGTGCCTGCAGCTCCAACCGCGCCTGCAGTTCCAACCGCGCCTGATGCACCAACCGCGCCTCCTGCTGTTCCTCCATCTGCGCATGCTGCCTCAGCCGCGCCTGCTGCTCCTCCTGCGTCAGCCGCTGCAGCTGCTCCTCCTGCGTCCACAGCTCCTGCTGCTGGTGTAGCTGCCATTCCTCGGCCGGTGGATCAAGGTTGTTGACCACATCAATTTCCAGTTGGATTTGCAGTTCTTGTAGCCCATCGATCATATCGAACTCCATCCAAGTTGCGGGTTTGTCGAGAGGGTTCCCTAGATCGTATTTGAGGGCGTACCGGAGGTTCAAGACCTTTAGGTTTCGACAAATAATCAAAATTGGCCTGTCCACTCGCTCATCGGTCGCGAAACTCATTTGGAGTCTAAGTCTCTCGAGGTTTGGGAGTTCCAATCTAGGTTCATGTACCAGGAATAAGCCGCTATCAAGTCCAATTTTCACTGAAAGAGATGAAAGGCATTGAAAATGCGAGAGTGTGACAAGCTTGGGCAGGGGAAATAGCCCATCAATCCATAGAACATGAATGGAGGTCGGGAAAGAGTAGTAATCAATACGTTGCTGTAGTTGCATCACTGACTGCACCTCTAGCTTGTACCATGGGTGGAGTTGAGGATAAAACCCAAATTTTACAAGGGTAGAGCGAGAGACATTCGACTCGTATACCAGTCCGTCTATGCGGTTGCCCACGTGCTGTAAGTCCATTACTATGTCGTCGCACACAACAGCCCTGCCATGGAGGACGATGAACAAACGACAATCGCGTGACAGGTGGAGGAAGAGTTGTAAATACTCTAGAGCGTCCTCGTCATCGGTGTCGATGAGCAAGTACGACCAGTGCCGCGGGGACGAAACGACGAATTCGCTCCATTGCTGACTGACACTCGTGAGAACAAGAGCGCTACTTATGTGATATCTTGGAATGATTTTTGGCTCCCACGCTCTACTTTCTGCGATATCCCATAGATTGACGACATATAGGAAGACGTCGTACATTATGTCATTCCCCAAATAGGGTAATGGATCAAACCGACGTTCTTGCTGGCGTCGAAGATCCCATATATTGTCAACGAGGCTGTTGAGACCGATTAGGCCCTCAGTTGTATTGGATGGGGAACAATTTGGGAATGCGTTCTGAAAGGGAAATTGAGACTTCGACCGCTCGTGATGAGGGACACCCTTACTTCACATGGGTTGACGGATGATGCATCCGCGCTGGAGAGAGTGGTACTCGCTTTCCGGAATCGCTTCTTCAAGTTTGCGAGCCGCTCTTCGAGCGATTGAATATTCATCGATGCATCTCCTGCATTGGCCTTGTCAGCTGGGTGGTGGAATTTGCAATGTCCGTCCATTTCGTCAAGGCGATGAGGAATGCAACGCGAAACGAGAGTGGTAATGGATAGATTGGTAGGTGGTGTGAGGTTCGTATGGAGTCTGCTCGGAGTTGGGTACTAATGGCTGTTGGTGAAAATTGAGAATGCAATAGATCGAGGTAGACCTGGCGCCTCTAGAGAGCGATCGGGAGCGAGCTCGTCGAAGCCAGGACAAAGCGCTCGAGCAATGCTGTGGCAATGCGGCAGTGGCATGGTGCGTGCTGGAAAGACTGTTGCTTGCATACGAGGAATGCGTGACGTAATATGTATATGTAAGAACATTTGTACATGGCGTTACAACTGGTTCTAAGCAGATTGGGGCTTAGCCTTGGGACTAGTTCGCTATGCATTAATTACTCATAGGTTGTATCCCAACTTACTAGTAATCAGTCTCACTACCTGCTGCTGCGCGAAACATCTGAAGTCTCTGGCCGTCATCCACCACAACCTCGAAAGAAGTCCGAGATCTGCCTCCACCACCTACCTCCACAATGCGCACTGACACTACCGCTTGCATCTCCAATGCAGAAAATGATGATGGACCCCTGGACTCAACTACACTATTAATATGCTGGGACACAAATGGATCATCTTCATTTAGTTCATGCTGCTATTCCTTGAAAGTGGCATTCGTCACGAAATGGTACTCCTGATGTAGTAGTCCCACAAATACCAGTTGTTGTAGCTGAGCTTGACAGCTGATTGTTTTTTAAAAAATTTAAAATTATTGTGGTAGCTAAAGTAACCTGAAGATTGGCAGTGTTTTAGGATATTGCAGTGAGAGAGAGATTATAGAATTTGCAGAAGTGTATTGTACATTATTGTTTGAGTTAAGCCTTTAGAGTGATGCAGGGTGCATAGCCTAATAAACAAGTACTCAGATATGAAAGGGAATTAAATGTCTACATTGTAAATACCTAATAAATGAGTACTGCAGAATACTATGCTTAGCAGGGCCTGAAGGGCCCTGAAATTGAGTGACTGAGGTGAATGTATACTGCAGAGAACTGATGCGTTCATAATATTTGTTACCAGATATGTCTTGAAATTCCTCAGTCATCTTGGGGCACTGGTCTTTGGTGGGATCCACAAGCGGAGTGGTGATTGTGTTGGCACATTGGAACCCAAAGCACCCCACTGAGTTATTGATGTACGCTTCCTGCGAAAGCGATGTAGTGCGAGTTCTGTAATCCTGATTTACCTCTATTCCAAGGGTCCAACGGAGCTCCCTCTCGCCAGAGATGCCGTACTTCTGGCCAGACATTGCTGCCAGTCAATCCAGCTGGCTTCTTCTGTCTCACCATCAAATCAAAAGGCACGGACAGCCCAATCGTCACTTCTCCAAGTGCCAATGCGGGACACCGCATGGTCCCTAGGACACTGCATAAATCCAGGTTCTTCCATATTGGCCTTAGGCTGCTCATGCCAAATCCTACCAGCTTGTTTTAATCCATAGAGGCCCATTAATTAAAAGGAGTCAAATGATGCCCTCCTTCTCATAGCCTGGGTGAAGCTCCATGTACACCTCGCTATCAATCTCACCATATAGGTAAGCAGCTGAGACGTCAAATTAAGGTCGAGTAGGTCAGTTATCGAGATGAGAGTGCGAATCGATTTTAAGCGTACACTGGGGCATTGTGGTAGTTGACACCAGATACTTGAGTGAATCCTCATGCTGCAAGCCGTGCCTTGTGCTTGGCGAGTGTCAGAATTTGTCATGGACAGGGTCGGATCGAGCACAGAGTGCTTGCAAGTGGAGGGCGCAGCCCAGAGACTGGCCGAGGCATTACGGAGAGTTTTAGGAATATAAGGACTCGCTACGCTTGTCATATACCCTTAAGTGTTTGTAGCGGATCCCAACAAACACTATAATTGTTCGACTATAGGAAACCGGAACGCGAAAATCTAACAGCAAGTGTGCCGTTTTCGAATTTGCAGCGAAATACCCATCGCAGGTGATGATATTCTTACCGACCGGGTGCGGAACCTCTTTGAAAGCTTGTAACGGTACATATTTTCGATGTTAGCACCGATCGCTGTCCTCCAAGTCGTTCGCGTCACGTGCACTAAGTGCTTCACGAATTGTTTGCAGGTCCGGGGTTGACGGCGAGGTGTAAATACCAGCTCAAGCTCTTCAAACACTCCATAGGCGAGTAGAGCTCCTCCTGCGTCGCGCACCAGGCCTGAGCGAGTTGATCGCGTTGGGAACTGATACACACAACCGACGTATTGAGAGGCTTCGCCGCTCTTGTCTCCCTGTATAATGGTGGGTATTCTGGGCCTGGGATGTTAGGGAGGCTGGCCAACTCATTCGTCTCCTGTGGTGAGTGTGGCAGTGTGGTGACGGCGCAAAAGGTCGGTCTCGCCTCGAGCGCATCAGGTGCTATCTCCTCATAGAACACTACGTCTCGGCTCTCCTTCACTCCTATCCTTGGGATCCAGACGCGGTATGCGCCGCCCTAACCATCGCCCCAAGCCACCATCCAGCCTCGCGTCCAGCACAACCCCACCCAACTCTTCTGCGGCCTCACCGAAATCGCGGACGAGACGGGGCGTACCAAGCCCGGCAGCGAGGACAAAATCAGAGTCGCTTCATTGAATCTGGGCGTCCTGCCGAGCCACCTGGCTGACGAATGACGGGGGTGCTCGAGGCGGCGGCATTCCGAGCCCTCTCCCAAACTGTTAAATTGTTTTATGAAAGTGGAGTAATCACGCATCTTCGCGACTTGTGATTCTCGATTTATCCTGTGACCAGGGTTCCTTAGCATGCACGTCAAGACCTCATGCTAGAATATCATCGGCCGACATATTACCTGCAGTTATATGCATACTATCGCCACCTGGAAGAATTCGTCCGGCAGATGTACCCTCTGGACGAAACATTCGTGCTTGTTAAGATTGGAACTGGGATCGGAACGACCCCAGCGTGGGTTTTAACCGACAGTATCACTATCGGGCGTTGGCCAGTCCGGGGGTGTGCATGGGCGGACAGGAAGGACGCGGAGTCCTGGGTCGTACAGTGAAGAAGGGAGGAACAGAGGGGAGCTGAAGTCGGGAGGGTAAAGGAAAGTAGAACCAGAGGGAGTGTAAATTAGGAGGGGGAATTCTAAGTCGATTATCAGACTAGCGAATGATTTACAGGCTTGTACGAGTTATAAGGGAACTACATGAAACGTACTAGAGATCGGCTAGCTAATGAAACGACGAGAGTGAGGAAGATATGACTGAAACGGGGACCCAATGAGTGAAGCGATGAGGATGGGGGTTTCGGTCAGGGAGATGGCAGACAGGGAGAACACAGACAGGAGAACACGGACAGGGAGAGCATGGATAGGGAGAGTACGGCCAGGGAGATTTCGTCCGAGGGTACAAATATGCAAACTAGAGCACTACACAGGTAAGCCGAAACTACTGAAGCAGACACCATCAAGGGTCCGCTTGTCCGAGAGGTGACAGCGGGACTTTGGAACACTGTGGGCCGATATGCGCACTTGTTGACAGGCTCACTTGCTGATAGGCGCGCTTGCTGACAGGCACACATGATGATCTGCGCACTTGCTGATATGCGCGCTTGCTAACAGCAACGACTCAATTCACAGAACTCTATGGAGGAATGACACCACTATAACCGATCCTAACAGTGCTCTCCGTTCTTGCACCTAAAACGACTTATCCTCATGTATCGCCCACTGCCATGCTGGAATTGAGCGAAGCAAATAGAAGACCAACTCGACGCGCACACGCCAATGGCCATGCTGGAGGTGCTAGGACTTCTACACGCGGCCCTGGCGTAATCGAATCACCCTTGAAGAGAAAAAAACAGGTTACGAGGGCTGGTACAGATGAGTCTACGCCACGTCGTGGGCCTACTCCGAGGCGTACCGTCCTGGTGGTGGCAATCGTCCAAGGGCCACTGCACTGCCCGCAGACTGTAAGCACCGTCCATGGCAGTTCTCACATAATAGTTACTAATATTCGAGTACCAGCGTGCCGGTGCAACCCCAGCGGTTTCTCCAACCACATCTGTTCAACCCCTCCCAGCCTTCCGTGGTCCAAATTCAGGTGCAGGCCAGTCCCACCTCGCGAACCGCCCGATGGTCCACAGTCCGTCGGTGGATGCATCCCTACCGCCTGTACACGCACGGAAGCCGCCCATGCCTTCGGCATTGGGCCGCATGCAGCAACCAGAGCCAAGCGCTTTTCCTTCGCCGGGCTCGCTCTTATTTCAGCAAGAACCGCTTGTCCCGGTGTCGCCCTACCCTGGGAACCCTTACTCGCCACCCTTCGTGCAGACTCCAATGCCTTTGACGGCGCCGCAGACTCCAGTCGGGGCTTCTCCGCCAGGAGAGATGGTGCCTCCGCATCCATGCTTGGGCCACCCAAGTATGGCTCCTATGAGTAGTTCGAGCGTGTATCCCTCGCTCCATCAGCCCAACCCTCCATTCGATGATGGCACTATTCCTCCGCAAACGGTATACCATCCGAATATCCGTGTGGCGCCTACCATACCAACTAAAGTGGAAGTCACGGCCATTCCGCCAATCCAGGAAGTGATCATGCACTCGAACCCATCTACACGGCCCCACCAGCCCAGCGCATTATCATCATCACCCCTCTCTCCTACCGACGCTCAACGCCTCCCATTCTCATCCCCTAACAAGAGCCAAATATTCCTTGCCCACAAATGTCTCGGCGACGGCGAATAACATCGACCCAGACGATGATAAGCTGTACTGCTTCCGCTGCGGGAACGTCAACTTTGGCGAGATGATCGGGTGCGATGGACCGGGTTGCGAGACCAAGTGGTTCCATTTTTCGTGTGTCGGAATCGATCCAAAGGCGAAACCCGAGGGCAGCAGGTTTTGCGAGAGTTGTCGGCTGAGAAAGGACGCGAATGTTGGGAAGAAGATGATGGTAGCTCATATCTCGCGTCGTTGGCACCCATGATCCTCCTTTGATTCCGGTGAAACCCATCAAAAAAAATATTGCTCCTACAGTCGTCGGTGCAGGGATGGCTATTGCCCAAATTGGGTTTCAAGAAATACAAAGCCGTCGGAAAAAATATGGAGTGACATTACCATTGCAGATGCGTCCTGTGCTACTCGAAGGACCCTCCGCCGCAATATCTAAATACGACCCGTCGCAACCGCTCAAAGGTACTGCCAGCCGCCCACACCCTATAGCCTATAGCAAACGGGCACAGTCCCTGGAACGGCGTAAGGATAACGCACGTCTCGCAAATTCCTGGCCGTCAATAAATCCCTAACAGGAGAAGTCATTTCAAACCATTCCCCCCCGTCCCTCTTTTCTGGACGACAATCTTACATCTACTACCTATACCTAGTACAAAATGGCGATGTTCGTCCTCGTAGTTCTTGCCCTCGTCACCCAAATTCTCGCCGCTCGTTACAACCTGACGGATAACTGGCAAGGCTCTTCGTTCTGGGACAATTTTGAATTCCAAGCGATCGACGACCCCACCCATGGACGCGTCGAGTATGTTGTACATCGTCCGATTTTCTGAAGCGCCTTCCTCTGACCCTGTCTCTGGCTTTGGGGTAGATACGTGGACCGTGACACTGCCGAGCTGTTGGGACTCGCAACTACGAGTGATTGGCCTCCTCATATCATTCTCGGGGCCGACTCAACCAGCAAGCTCTCCCCGACTGGGCCTGGCCGCAGGAGCGTCAGAGTACGGTCACACAAGCAGTTCAGCCACAACACAGTACTCGTCGCGGATGTCCTTCATATGCCTCAGGGTTGTGGGTGAGTTTACGTGTCGATTTCGGCCACCCCAATCGTTACTTCGTCTTCCTGCCAGTCGGACTGACTTTGATGTTTCAGTACCTGGCCCGCATTATGGATGACTGATGAAGTAGATTGGCCGAGTGAGCTTTCACGCTTCCCCTCTCCGCCCTGGACTTACTAGGTTGATTGTGCTTGTGCCGTTGAGCCCACGGTGAAATCGATATAATCGAAGGAGTGAACGACGTCAGTCCGAATAGTATCACGCTCCATACGACTTCCAACTGCACCATAGTACCTAATCGCCGCCAGACTGGGTAAGTAATCCCCCTCAACGCTGCCTTCGCCGCTGTAACTAAACCCTGACATGCATGTTTTTATTTTTATTTTTTTCACTGTTAGGACGGACGAGCAGACCGACTGTGACTGGCTCGTAAACTGGAATGCGGGCTGTGGTGTCTCCGCGGATAAGCCAAAGTCCTATGGTCCTGACTTTAATGCCGCTGGCGGCGGTATTTATGCACTCGAACGAACTCCCACCGAAATCAAAGCGTGGTTCTGGTCCCGTGAGGTACGTGCCTTATCTCTATCCCGTTCTT
>Ga0307513_10010512_pt1 | contig 11585 bp, 9 predicted proteins | sample 15_EM_MG_FD_202174 | JGI IMG/M metagenome (GOLD analysis project Ga0307513, IMG submission 202174) | Populus trichocarpa ectomycorrhiza microbial communities from riparian zone in the Pacific Northwest, United States - 15_EM | ecosystem: Host-associated > Plants > Roots > Unclassified | place... | reverse complement strand
GTGATAATATTGATGAGGTTATGCGGCGTGAGGTTCTTCAAGCAACAGAAGGATATTTGCGGGACATTTAGCAAGCTTCTTCTACCACATTTCATTTTTGTTTCTACCTTCAACTCGCTTCAAATGTCATTGTTTATTGTTTTGTTAGAAGGGGTTCTATCTTATAACCCCCCGGTTTGAAAAAGCGCGTTCCAGCCCTTCGATCGTTTTTTGATCCAACCCCCCCCTTCGTTGCAACATTGCTTCAGATTACTAGCTAACCTAGCATTTTAAAGGCAGGGAGGTCTAACACCTAATGTTAGGATAATGGGGTGAAAGGATTGCTCAGTTATGTCGACGTCGGAGATGTAATACGGTAAAATCACGCGCTTAATGAACTGGCCTGGACTAGGACTTTTCAAAATCTCAGGTATAATACCGCAAGAACTGGAATAACTGCCCCCTGGCTTTCGGACGCCGGAGCCGCCTTTGCTGGTAGGGTCAACCATTTTTTTGTTTTTTTTTGTCCTAACTCCCAGGCTGAGGGGGACAGTTTAAAGAAAGCCTATTGTACTTTTCATTTGCTATTGGTTCATCACACTTCGTTCCTGCCAGTCTTTATTTTATCTTATCCTTCACTGCTGTGGATCACTTTTTGATTGTCTCTTCCTTTAATAAGTTCTTTTTTACACTCTTTTATATCTGCTATATTATACAACCAATTTTCCAAAGCCAAACAAATAAATTCAGCGAACAACCAAAATAAGAAGAGAAATATTTCATGAGCACAGAGACGTAAGAAAACCAACACCCTCCGAGCGACCTAGTCCATCAATCAACCGTCTTCGATATGTCCACTGTCGGAGGCAATGGGAGAGATGCCGCTTCCCTTGTCGTTGGAGATCGTTGGCACCGATAGATCCCTAGGTGACAATGAGGGCGCCATGAGAGAGTTAGGGGTGGTGGGCGGGTAACAAAAACGCGAGCTGTAGTGAGCTTGGAGACGAGAATGCCAGTTGTAGCGAGCATCGAGGTACGCAACTCCAGGGAGACGATGGTTCTATATATGTAGTAGGTTCTTTGGTTTGTGCGTGGTGAGCTATGACCTCCGAGCAACAAGACAACCCTTCCTACAAGACAACCCTTCCTACAAAAAAATCCCCGCAGTTCTCCTGAGCTTTACCCAATTGGCAACGGGTTGTTCCAACCCAACATTCAATTTGAGTATATCCGTATCAGAACTCTGAATCTGCTGTGCCTGAACCTTGTTGTTCAAGAGATCATTGCACAACCTTGCCTACGGGAAAGTTGTTTCAACAAGCAGATATGACTAACAGAAATCCTAGCCCTCAGGCTTTCTTGACTGGCTCTGTGATTAAGCCGGGACCCATAATAGACACCGCTGTTCCCGGCCCGTACTGCGATTACCTTATCTGGAAGAAGCACTCCACAGCAGACATGTTGGGAGCGATCTCCAGGCAGCTTTTGGAGAGGGATTGGATCCCGAGGCCCATCCGGCAGGCTTTCCTCTACTAGCAAAGGGGGTTTAGTGGATAGGTAGTGTATCCCTTGGACTTGGTAAAGGAACCGAAGAGGACCTTCTCATCGCCACCGGAATACCTCGTGTGGACTTATGGCTCAGAAGAATATTTTCTAAATAATCGACAAGAGATTCTTGAGCCAGTGCAAGACATTGAGAGGTCTTCGCGGGCGGTGGGGGTGTTCACAAGTGGAAAACATCACATTCTGGACGAGATCGAGAGATATTTCAATAAGATGATCATGATACTAGTTATCTCCTTCCTGAGACCTAACCTTCCTCCATGGTATGCTACCTGCTCATGCCTAATCTTCCTTCAGTTTCTCCCACTCAGTAGTTTCAACAGGGTCTTTTCTGAGCCGGTTCCAAGGTGGGATCAGAATTCTGGAGGGTATAGCGAAGTGGCAAGTCATGGGTTGAGTGTGTAGCTGAGGGTGAGGTTGTTGTCCGGTTATCGTGAGTGGTACTGCCCCAGTGCTCTGCAATTGGTATTTGATGTTGTTGCATTGGGTATGTGAAGCTAATGTCCATGGCAGTATGAGTCTAATAGCCTGAGTAGTGGAATAGTTCTCAAGCAACGGTGTGTAATAGATGATAAAGTTACGCTTCTGATCAAACACACATGGGAATATATGCATGTGGTGAGTAGCCAAATTTCCAACATGATCCCAGAGGCCAAACGGGTCTATGTGCTATCTAGCGCTCGTAGAAGGAGGGGTGATCCCCTTGTTTCTTTGGTAGCGTTGTCAGATCATTTCACTCCAAGAAAATATTGGTAAGAGGAAAGCTACCAGGGAGCGGCCAAACATACCAGGGTCGCAATCAGTTGAGGGGAAATACTGTCCGGTAGTATAAAATTCATGAGTCCCAGGTGTGTGATACTGCATTGTGCCTATTTAAGTGATTCATATCAAATTTATACAGGCGGAGGCTCCAACTCTCACCTCGCATATAGGAACCGCTATCTAGCTTGCCCTGAAGAACACCTGCCAGACAATCTAACAGCTACAAGATAAAAAATCTGTTAGTCAAGGAACAATAAGATTAACATATGTGATTTTCAAGGTGAAACTCGCATACCTCCTCTCAACTAACCCCAAGGTATACAGCAGATAAAATTTCTCATTCAGCCCTTCCACTTTCCCCTGACTCAGGATCGAAATATCTTAATTACGGTAGCCTTGCCGCTTGTACTGTGGCGTGAGAAATTGTATTTATAACTATTCGCTTTGTTTCATATATGGTTTCTTATTCGCAGGTAGTTAGAGAGCTAGCATCATGGATGAGAGCGGTTTGCTTCGGAGCACGTGATATGGACAGGGGGGGCAAGGTTATAAGTGGCTGTAAGTAGATTCATAGAAAAAACAGGGAGCGCACGACAGGAAAACAACGACAACCTCAACGAAGAGGCTTTTCCCGGAATGTGATTGGGATTTTTCTTTCTTTCTTCATCGTGAGTTTCGTGATTCTATCGACTTCGTTCTGCTTCCGGCTGCCTGAGCGGTGTTTGCCCCTCCGGTAGTATCGATTTGTTTCTTTTCGTTTCTTGTCTGTTGGTAAAATCATTTCCACTGTCGGAAGTGAATCTGCGGCTACCGACAGCCTTTTCTCTTGTGGCCCGGAATCGAAGTTTCAGTACTTAATTCAATAACTTATCCTGACTACACTTATCCGGCCCACATCAGTCAAATCACTGCCGCGGCCATGAACCCTCCCAGAAACCGAACATATAAAATCCCCCATTATAAAAACGTAAATGAGGTCACAAGTCCGTCGAGGTGCCGCCTCAACCCCTTGAACAAAATACTGGCTTTAATTTAGCGAGGTGATTATTCAAGTATTTACACTTGGCACTGGAGCAGTGTTCCCAACCGTCCCGTCCGGACTGCAGGGCCCTGGCGTCCAATAGTCCCGTTCGTCCCGGGCCGGGTTGGTATGGACGGCCGGGCAAGGCGTCCGTCCTCGATATTAACTGCAGGACTGTAGGTTGACGGCCGGGCCCTGCAGTCTTTCTGGAAATGGTAAGTTCCGGTAGGGCCTGGCCGTCTTTGGAATTGACGGGCGTCACCTGTAGGTACTGTGGGGCGAATACCGGGTTTCTTATACTCTAAATTGTTTTTATTTCTTTCTATGTACTTTTATAGTTTTATAGCGCAGGTAGTGGGGGATGGCTTGGCTGGAACGGTTGTCACGAAGCCGGAGCTTAGGGTAGGGTTCTTGGGGCTTGTAGCTATCACGCAGACTGTAAGAGAGAGACGACAGAGAAAAACAACCACCTCATCGAGTGAGGACTTTTCGTACCGTGATCTTTCTTCGTGAACTTACCGATTCCATCTACGAGCTTGGTGAATCCCGATAGTGTGTGCGGCGATAGCCTCTACCGGTTTTCTGTTTTGTTTTATTTTCTCTCCACGATTTCTCGAGATTCGATCATTTACTTCGGCAAGAGAAGTATTTTCCCTTCAGAGGGAACCTCCGCTTGTACCTGTTTGTCCTTTTCAGTACCCGCCGTTACCAGCCGTCCTGAGTGAGGACAGCAGTCACCCACAGGTATTTCATGAATATACCGTAAAAATGCTTTCGATTCGCTATCTCCGTCAGCTTCTGATAGGTTTAGTTTGACAGGTTAATAGAATTGCATGTATCGGTTAATGAGATTTAATAACCTCCTGATGGCTGATCTTATCCCGCATAGGAAAGCACTAACCCTTTTGAAGACTTCTAGGCAGTAGATTCGGAGATAGCAAACAACAGGAGTTTTTACGGTATTCATAATGTGTGATTGCTCTATCCGCTTAGCTGTTGCTTCATGCAATCGATAAGAGAAGAAAATATGCTTGGGGATTGGGAGGGCAGAGCTGTAATATTAGGCGGGGAACTAGGGCAGGTTCCGGGTGCCCACAACTGGGATCGGATATGAGTGCACAGCTTGGTTGATTGATGAGAAAATTTGGTACTTGGTGCTCGGATATGATGATAGCGTTGTAATAAAGATGTTTGGTTTCTTCAAGCACAGACTCCCGGCTCGGAAATTTAAAAATAGCAGTTCAACTGAGACACCTGTAGGGCCCGGCCGTCCGTCCCGGGCATGGGTTAGGACGGACTACAATTTGGCGTCCGTCTCGTCCAAGGGCCGCAAATTTGGCGTCCGTCCCGTCCTAGGCAAAAGACGGACGGACTGGACGCTTGGGAGCACTGCACTGGAGTGCTATACCAAGTTTGGTTAAGAATTTGGGGGGTCCTAGTTCATAGGAATGTAAACATAAATTGTCTACCGGGTTTAGAATTAGTGAGTGTGGCAAGTGGGATGGTATGGGATGGAATTTCGCCGGCTGCCGGGTTGGATTAGTAAAAGGATTGGAGTTAACTGTCTTAGAATATGGGAGGGCGTGCTCGAACAGCCGATATATTCACTAGAATACAAGAGTAATAAAGCAAGCGACAAAAGACTTGATTCTTATTTAAAGAGAGAGGGAAAGAGACAAAACGAACGATGATAGATGGAGGGAGGTATCGGAAAAGAAACAAGAACAAGATAGTCTCTTATAGAGACAAAGTCGGCCAAAGTGAGAGAGACAAAAAAGGAAAAACAAAAAGGAAATGTAGGAACTCCTCGACCGTCTCCCATCTCAAACAATCCCACTACTAATCCAGTGTCATAGTTGATAGATAGTGCTAGTCTGTTTAATATCCACCTTTCATGTTTCCACTATAAAGTTACAAGTCAAACGCATATCAGAGTTTTCCAAACACCGGGTGGTTCGGGTGAGGGCGTGAAACAGTAGGTCCAGCCATAGTGAGTTTCAACAAACTGTAGAGTAGGGAAACGGATAGTTGTTAGCCCAGTGTTTGAATATGCCGATATCATACTGTATTCATGCTAGTATCATGGAGTTCACGATGCTTGGCAGGGAAGCTAGTGAACTAGCGTTAAGAGGTCTGTGGGATTCTGTATACGGACAGCTATAATAGGGGTACTCGGGTATATAGCAACACCCCCGAGCACCATAGTTAATTAAACAATTATGCTATCGCAATTCCTCTCTTACTTGTCGATATCTCTTTAGATTTCAACACCCAGGACTCCTCTAGGCCGAGTGAGCACCCATGAGTACACGCCTAACTAAGCAGCCAACGGAGTAGTCTGGGTTTCATCCTCCCCACACCCCCTCCCCATGCTGCCTACTGTGAGATATCGCGCGGAATGAACTGGCCTGGACTCTTAGTAGGTTGAATTTCCTTTGGTAGGGGTTTGAACTCTCAGGGTCCACCAAATGAAGTATCTTCTATCCCTAGCCGGGATTACTTGTAGGTATGCCAGTGCTAATGGATTCCCCTAGTGTTAAAGTCACGGTGGTATGTTCTTGGTACCTGGATAGAATAGGAGGCAAATCAGTTAATAAAAGTATCACAGATCATCACAGGTAGCATTAAGACAAATCTGGCAAGGCACAGAACAACACTCCGACCAGGATCTATCTACCTGTGTATCTAGATTTCTTTCATAACTAGTTACTGATTCACCATGTCGGTAGAGTACCTGACTACAGACTGCAATATATAGCACAACGAACAATTTGGAGGGCAACACCACCACTTTACAACAAAATGTATGTAAAAAATATTGGGTTGAAAAGATTAACCATCAAATGTCGAAAGAGTTACTACCAAGAGAAGTATCAGACTCTAAATGAGGATCAATATTTTCCACATACTCTGTTGCCCATGTTTCTTCTTGTGGAAGTGGTTTGATCTCTCCACACGGTTGATTTTCTAAGAGGTTTCCCAGACTCAGGAAATTTTTCATTGTGCCATATTTCTCAGTATGAGGTCAGGTACGTTATCTTCTTACTCTTACAATTTCTGTCATCCAACTTGCAAATCATGAATGGCACAATGGACCAAGATGCCTATTCCCATTCCACAGTCATCCAGGTGGTGAACTCCGATTGGCAGGAGCCAGCCTTATCGTAGGAAGGTAATAAAGCTCAACCTTTCTGATTGATTGGGATATTCTTATAGAGCATGGCTTTTGTAAGTCTCCTTCTGAGGTAATACCAGAACCAAGTTCATGGACATATTTTATAAAACTTCCAAATGATATGGGTATTTAGATTGTCTAAATTAGAGAAGATGATTGCTACAGAGAAAGAAAAGAAGAATTAGTGCTGGGCTCCAAATCATTGATTATCTATGGGAAAAATAGTTATAGGATTCCATCTCATATTCCAGTCTCTTGGAACAAACCCCCAATGGGAATGAAGTCTACTCTTCTGAGTTTTTTTCAACATGGCTCTACTACACAGAATCAGTCCATCAGCAAAAATAATAGCTTGCATTCTGAGTGTCTTTTGCATCAGACGCCAGGACACCAGAATGCAAATCACAAATCAGAACGCAACCATGCTACCACAGACCTCACCAGACCCAACTAGACACAGCACCTAATACTCAGGACGTACCTGACACAGGACCTGATTCTCAGGACACCATCTGACACTGGACTCCCTCTTCTGGATATAAACGAAGGGTCCCCCCTTTCCCAGTTTCTGACATTGGTTACCTTGATCACCTTTTGCACAATAGACTCGGATCTCGTGCTATGAAACAATTAAATTTACTACTATTTTACTATGGTTCTAATTTACAGGCTAATCTACATAGAAACACACATACTGATAAGCAGCCTTCTAACAAAATACCCGTTCACTAGCACTCGGGGGTTCAACCCCCCGCACCTCAGGCTTCCAGAGATCCCCCTAGCCAGGACCCTGTAACATCATGAATAAAGGTTGCGGAGAGATGAATCATATATCCTTGTGAAGCTGGCGGCGAGCCCAACAACCTCCCGCAAACAGAAACAAGGTCCGTCGAGCAGTTGTGGAGTAATCTGCCTTCAAGTAAAAGATCTCTTGTGCTACATGTACTATAGAGAGCCTCTCCACAGAAGACAGCGAATTCCTGAGTCTCGATGCAACACAGACGTACCTTATACCGTTAGGAAGCTGGCATCGAGACCAACAACCTCCAGGAATCAGATCTAGAATCGGACAGCTTCTTGTGGAGGTACAAGCCATCGAGTTCTGGGATTGCCAGCACACCATTTAGCACTGTAACTTTATGAATAAAGGTCTAGGGGGAAGTGTCTTACAGGAATATGAGGCCTGTTTCATGGCCAACAACCTCCCACCAAGAGTATCAGAATCTGTCCAGCCGTCGCGGAGTAATCCGCCGTTGAGTAAAGTATCGCCAGCATGATACCTAATACACCCTCGAAAGCAGACAGCCAATTCCTGAGTATTGATGCGACAGAGACGTACCTCATACCGTTGGGGAGCTGGCGTCGAGCCCAACAATCCCCCACCAACAGAGTTGAATTCCGTCTTGCGGTTATGGAGTAATCTGCCATCGAGTACAAGATAGCCAGGGCTACTACTATACCAATCCTCTCCACAGAAGATAGCAATTTCCTGGGTTTCGATGCAACAGAGACATACCCTATAGAGTTGAATAGCTGACGTCGAGCCCAACAGTTCCCCATAATCAGATCCATGATCGGAGCTGTGGTTGGGAAGGAATGTGCAATTGAGTTCTGAGATCGCCAGCACCTTACCCAATTCTGCACTGTAACTTCATGAATAAAAGTCGTGGAGGGATAGATCATATACCGGTGTATAGCTGGCATTGAGCCCAGCAACCTGCAGGTGTCAGATTCAAAATTGATTTTGTGGTCGTGGTGGAGTGTTGCAGTGGGGCCCCAGAATGTGGATGTAGAGTGTTGTGATGGAAGGGATGTCGCGTTGCGTTAGGTTTGCCAGTAAGGCTAAGTGCCGAGAAACCACTACTGCCACTGGCATGCACTATGCTAGACTCAAGAGTGTCCTAGCTATCACTCACTTTCAGACTGGAGTGAGCTGGCATTTTCACTTATTCAAAGATCAAGTTCTGAAAATAGAACTCTGAGTGCCAGTGTGGCTGGTACCTGGGGTCTTTAGCTTAAATTTAAGATTAAATGTATAATGGCTTTCTCACCTGGCGCCAGCACTAACTATATTTTCTGTGCCAAGTAATACCCCTTCTTCAACCCAGGGCTAAGCCTCAGGCTCCGATAAGGGAGGGAGGATACTCAGGGGTAGTGGTGAAGTCTGATGTGCAATGGGGTTAAGGTTGGGGTCTGGATGCATGGCAGGCAGGGCTGCTTAATTGCATGTGTCCAGACGGAACCTAGTATTGAGAAGGGTGTCCAGACACGCCAGACGCAACCAGCTGTGACACATCAGTACAGGACACACTGGATGCACAGGACGCAGAGTCGATACTACCAGAGTCAGGACATAAAACTACCATATCTGACCCCGGATGGCTTTTTGCTGATGTTAGTTGTTTCACTCTTACAAAAATTCCACTTTTAACCATTTATTTTATTAAACTACTTTCTTAAATAAAATAAAAACACAACAATGAAGGCCTGCCAGTGGGCAATCCTGCTTAAACCTCTATAGTCCCTCCCATGATCATTTTTAAACCTTTTTCCACTCTGCATACTTGTCAGATATAAGTTTTCTAGCTGCTAGCTTTGGTAAATATTAGTAATATGTATAGTAAATTGTGTAGCATATCTGAGCCATACCAGAACCAGTATAAGACAGTCCACTATGAAAAGCAGCTCTTCATTTTTCCCCCACGTCTTAATATAAATTCGTCGCATTACCTAAGCCCAGGAATACAGAATATACAGTTTGAACCTGTATTGGACTACTATTGATTTTCTTTCCATATTTCTATTGGTTCTGTCTGCTGTGTAGTAGGCATGACCATTACTGTCATTCCAGGAGTCCGAGGTGGGTTGCAAGCTATCCGATAGGAGAACTACTTCCTTGGAAAAGACTACCATTGAAGAGGGTAACTGAAGGTCCCTGCAGGCTTGAGCTGATGGGTGGCTTCAGAAAGGCACCTATAGTTTTCAGCTACTAGTATTATCAGTAGTCTTTGTTAATTACCTGCAGGACCTCTCAAGCACGTATCAGGCACACCGACCACCTGCCACCCCTACTAGTCTGTCCAGGGTACTCTTTCAGGTTCAGCTGTTTGTTCAGACGATTGATTGCAGTTAAACTCACTGCTTGGGAATACTGTTTTCTCCACATGACTTTGAATTTTGGCAAGTTGAGTATCAATTTAAGGAGTTAAATATTGAGGTTATTGAACTGAATGTTGCACTTGTTGAGCTTAGAGTACAACCTAGTGTTGCGCCTTTCAAATCAGAGATTGAACTTAGCGTTCGTTACTGGGCCCCATTTCTGACAGATGGGGTGCCAAGAGCAAGTTATTAACTGCAGATTAAGGAAAGAATTGTCCAAATCGGACCAAAACTGAGTCAGATAGAGCTCTTAGAAGTTAGATAACTTCAAAGAGCTCTATCTCCATCAGTTCTGATCTGATTTGGATGATTTTTTCAGCCAGTTAATCAGAATAACCTAGGTTATCTTGTCCCCGCTCCTCGGAAACAAGGCCCTATAACGAAGCCTAATTGAACTAAGAGTCCAATCTTTCAAACTGGAAGTTTAATATATTAATCTTTACACTGATTCTACCATCTTCTCATCCAACTTCTTTAGCTTACGTCCAAGTTTGTCTACCCCTGCATTCAACCTCACCAGCTACTCTTAGTAAAGCTCTCTGATGATGAGTAAAGACAATTACAGAACAATATTGTTAATAGAATAATGTCGAGTATGGCCAATCTGGTTAATACTACCAAGAGTAAATCCTGTTTACCCACTAGTATATTTATATAGATAATCTTGCTCCTTCACCTCATGATTATATACCATAATAGAATTTGACTATAAATTTTCTAGGGCTGAGTAGTACTCTAAAAGCACTTCTCAATGAATGTAACATTTAACATAATTTGAGAACACTTGATTTTTACAAATCAGCTATGGGTTGATGACAAATAATAGTAGTTAGTGATTAGGCATGAAATGAAATAATAAATACAAAGGGAAGGAGTAAGACTAAATGATCGCACAGCAGCAGGAAGAATCCTTTCTTCAACAACATACTCATGCACTCTCTCACAATGCTTACTAACTCAACCCACTAAATTACCTATACTGACAGGAGTATATATCAAAAAACAATAATATGTTCCTTCTGTCCGCTGAGTCCTATCCTTTCATCAATTAGCTCATATGTCCATCTTCTTTCCCGGATGTTTTCACTCTTCTGTGCTCCTTCCCACACTTGTACGAAGGTCATTCATTTCTTCCTATGCAAAATGATTATGCTACTAAAAGAAAGAACAAAGAACAGCCCTCCTGGCTTTGTAGCCTACTTGCATCTGAATCTTTCTTACTAATTAGAGGTGTATACTTAGAGGTTTGTTCAATGAAAAGAGTATACACTGCAGCTAAGCTAAGCATAATGAAAAAACTCGCTCCGAGTAGATATATTAATCCAGAGTGCAAGTCAAATACTTCTTTGTCTGAATGATAAGCAGTCAGGCGATGTGCGAGACTGATTGTTCTAGTGCCTGCCCAGTTATTCAAGTTTGTATTTTGAGCAGTAGTCACATACTTTTCAATATTGATAATATGGTGGATTGTTATCTATTGTTTTTTGACATAACTTGTTAGAGAAGTAACTAAGTATTATCAGCCAATTGGTATCTTACTTGACTAAGATGTAATCTGCTGAAAGATTCAATATGAAGTTTATGTCACAAATTGTGACTAAGCAAGGCAGATTTTACATGACTCATATTTATGAGTCATAAGCTATGTTGGATTTCACACTATGACGTCACTTGACTTATAGTTCTCACATGACTATGCACTCGCGAGTCATTGTTATATTTTGATTGGTTGATTGTTTCATGACTCACAATGGTGACGTCATATGATGTAATGACTTTCGCACATGACTCATATTATGAGTCATGGGTTTCACGCATGTGACTCATTTGAGCACATGACGGAGTTTATGAGTTTTGATTGGTTAACGGAATGTTGTGCGATGACTCATATGAGTCATCAATGGATTTCGCGCTATGACTCACTAT
>Ga0307513_10010511_pt1 | contig 11586 bp, 5 predicted proteins | sample 15_EM_MG_FD_202174 | JGI IMG/M metagenome (GOLD analysis project Ga0307513, IMG submission 202174) | Populus trichocarpa ectomycorrhiza microbial communities from riparian zone in the Pacific Northwest, United States - 15_EM | ecosystem: Host-associated > Plants > Roots > Unclassified | place... | reverse complement strand
GTTAATACGGAAAAATTACTTTTATTTATTATTATAACTACTTAGTTACATACTTTTGTAAAAATATTTTTAATTAAAAATAAATTAAAATAACATGTTTTATTTTTTAAATTAGAATATCAAAACCTGTGAAAAATATCTACAGAAACTATTTTGATATATTTAAAATAAAAAATAATTTAAAAAACAGTTGAACAAGACAAACAAGCATACCCTTAATTAAATTAATTACAGTGTCTTCTTGTTCAAACAACATTAAAAGAGGTAAAACTTACTTTACTGATTTTATTCAGACAAGGTTATCCAAAGATATTTTGGTTCCGTTTTCAATGATAATTTTGTGGATATTTTTTTATGTAACACTAAAATTAAAACAGGAATTAATTGTAACGAAACGAAGAGGTGGTTTTGACGAGTCATGAGCTATGTCACTCGGTCAGGTAAGTTGATTCTGTAAGTTTATTATGTAAAAACAAATCATAAAATACTCTCAAATAATGATAGCATTTGAAAAAGCGGCTCAACCGTTTTTTTAGAGAAAATTTAAAATTGTTTTTTTATTTGAAAATATTTTTATATATATTTTAGGATTGTTTTTTATGCTAATGTTAAAAATAATTTTTTTAAAAAAATATTATTTAAACACATTTCTAAAAAAAATAATTTGTAACAATAACAAATATTATAATTATGACAAGAGGTAAAGCTATTTTTTAAGCCATTTTTTAGGAAGGGCGGTGCTAAATTCATAGGGCATGATAATCATTTTAAGAAGTTAAACAATGAGAATAATAAAGTTGTTAGTGAATGTAGCATCGACTTTTTAGAAGAAAAAAGTCTCACTTGTTGTGTAATTTTATTTTTTATTTTTTGAAAAAGTGCATATAAGTTTATTTTTTAAAAGAAATAAACTATCAATAATTTTATTCTAATCTTTTAAAACTAATAAGTTTAACTTAATATTTTATATTTTTCAAAAAATTATTTTTAGACACATATTGTACACTTCATATACTTAAAAAAAAATCATTAATTGATTTTTTTTATCTTTATTAAAAAATACTGTAATAATTTTTTTTAATATCATATTTCTCCACTTGTGAAATAGTTTATAGCTATAATATTTTTTATATTATCATTATTTGTGAATCTTGATTATATCAAAATCAAATTATGATAGTAAAATAGAGCAAAGTATTCTTCATATTTGTAAATCATATTTTTTTAAAATATAAAATTTAATGTTCATTAGCATAATTAATGTGTGTCTTGGAAATAGTTTTTAGAGTCATAACAATTAACAAGAATAAATCAGGACGATAACAAATCTTCGATTTAAAAAAATCTATAAAAAAATAGGCAAAAAATATTATATTAAAAAAGTAACGTAACAAAACTGATTATAAAGTATTTTTGTAATAGAAAAGATAAATAACAAAATTTTAAACGTATTTTAGAATCGTTTAGGAAAATATAACAAGACACGGACTTATTAGAAAGAAAAACTTAATAACTAAACTTATTGGTTTAATAAAAATATCATAAAACTTAATGGTCAATTATCTTTAAAAAATGAACTTATCTATATTTCTTCAATTTTTTCCAAGGACGGTAAAGATTCTACTAACTTCTAAGCTAATTATTTCTTTGATCATAAAATATTATTTTATTATTGACTAAATTTTTTAAAGTGAGCCGAACACAAAAATGAAAAATATTTAACGGTAAAATATTTTTCCAGATAAATGAAGGCTAATTCCTTCAATCACCTTTTCTTAAAAGAAACGAAAGAAGGATGAGAAATAAACACGAAAGATATGTGCATTGCACTGCTCACCCCTGCACACAAGCCACTATCTTTCTTATTTTTCGCCTCTCTATAGTTTCTCAAACATACAGTCATTACTTTTAAAAAGAAAGATTGTTAGCGAGGTCAAGCTCATAATTGGGATGGAGTGGAATGATGCTAACTAGTACTTACCAAATCTTCTTTCGTCTTGGTTTTTTTAGAGGGATTGTGGGCTTGTTGCATTGAAAAATGAAGGAAAAAACAGAAAGAAGAAAGAAGGAGAAACGATGCTTGAATATATATATATATATATAGAAGAAGAATGAGAAATCTTCTTTAAAATCATATAGTTGATCGCAAGCAGAGTAAAAAGGAATTTTGTTTTTCTTCAAAAAGGAGGCCTTCAAAGTATTATAGCCAAAACATGTCACGAGCTGACTGTTTACATAAACACATTTCTTCACACGAACTTTCTTATTGTTCTTGTAATTCTGTGTTAGAAGATTTTGATTGCCCTGCTCATATTTTGATGAATGATTGCAAGTTTTCTTACTCCAGGGACTGATTTGGATCTTCTAGTGAGACACAGGGATCTGAAATTGCGTCTGTGTACAAAATTGAAGACGTATTTTGACTTGGGGACATTTTATTGGTTATCCAAGCTTCCAAGGAAGGCCCCACACAAAGTTCCACCAATCAGAAAATACCGAAAAGGTCAGCTGAAATTCCCTCTCCTCAACGTGTATAAAAAAAAGCCCCTAGCTCCCTCCACTCTACCATCAAATGCAGCATAAACACTTGAAATCCATTTGAGCCTCCTCGAGTACAAAGACAGTATCTGTGTAGAGAAGAGAAATAGAGCAGAGCAGAATGGCTGAAAACCTTAGGGAAAATCCTGCTTTCGAAAAAGAAAGGTTAGTCTAAATTAAATTTCTTTGCTTTGTTTCCTTTTTGTTTTTATAAGCCCATCACTTTCTCTTTCTTGTATTAATGCTTCCTTCACTTTGATCTCTATTTTTCCAGTCAAGGAATTAGCCTCTTAAATTGTCTTTGATTTTTGCGTACTTAGCGATTTTAATTTTTGTTGTGATGGCAGCATTATTGTGCAGCATGGAATATTTGCCCTCTTGGTTGGGACGCTGAACAATCAAATCCAAGTGAAGTACCAATCAATTAAAGGCTCTCCATTTGACAGCCACGACGTTATTATGTCAGTTTTCCTTGTTGCTCTGTTTATATATGCCACGGCATCGGTGGCCGAAGTTATGCTCCGAGCTCGAGAATCAACTTACCGCACAATGGTTGGCAATCTCCGACTCTTTGCCAGTGCCCTCGCTGCGATATTGCTTCTATCTATTCTTGCTCCAATTCTGGGGTGCGTTATTTCCGTCGTATGGGCCTGTTTATTTATCGGAGTCGCCTATGAATCAAGCCGAGAGTTGTCCAACATTTTAAGCCAGTTAACTAATAAGTTACTAGACATGTTGTCCAGGCTAATGGCATGCGTGAGGAGCCGCAAGGAGGAACTAAATCAGCCACGTGTCTAGCTCACTACATGTCCTAAGATCGAGTAAATGGCAAGGGGGTATACTTTTTTTTCTTTTTGTAAAACAAAGCATCGTATGTTTGAAGAGGAAGATTTGAGAAGACGTTGATTACGAGGAATTTACTTGGCATGTAAAAAATGTAATGAAATAAGAATTTTTGTTTTTTTTTTATTTAAAAGGGACTGGCAGGTTTGTTTACTGTTTATACAGTAACAAATTAATTGTATTTCTACCTCATAATCTCAACATTACTCCCACGCATTATGTGCTGGTATCATTTTTTTATTTACATGATCTTGTTTATATATTATTTTGATGTTGAAATAAAAATTGATTTTATAAAATATAATTTAAAACTATTGCTAAGAAATTGAAAGCCGAAAGAGTGAAATTGAAATAAAAATAGTCTTCTTTCGAGCACGGCAAACTTCAATTAAAAATATATAAAAACCAAAAAAGCCCATTCTTGCCTGAGGTAGGTCGGGCCTATTAAAGAAAACTAGTGTTGAGGTGGTATTGTGTCCGCCGCCCAAAGTTTCAAACTCATATTCTCAATATTACTCCCACAAATTAATTGTTGAGTTACAGCACTAAACCATTAAACAAATGATATATATATATTAACTTTGTTTATTTTTGATACAGTAACCGATTATAATCTCTTTGGAAGCTAGACTCGAGCCATCGCGTGGAAGGATCTAATATTTGGCACGTGATCCGTGGATCTACTGCAAGAAAAAAAAAAAAAATACCCTCATCTACTCACTACAAGGAAAATCAGATGCACTTAGAGAATTAATTTAATATTTGGGTAAGTTTAGGATTATTTTCATATGGTGGTTGCATATGGAATATTGTCAAATTAAACAATATAACTAAATAAGCTTAAGTGTTTACTGTGCACCCACACTTATTTCACAGCTCACTCTTGTATTCATGGACTTTCTTTCTTTCTTTTTTTATTATTTTGGTAATTGAACTATATTTATTTGCAATTTCTTCGGCTAAGTCAAGTGAGCATGTTTTTACATGGTTGTATCATTTTTTATTTGCATCCTCTTGTTGATTCAATATGTCATGTATTATTTTAACGTTGAAATACAAAATAACTTTACAAAATAGATTTTTTAAATTATTGCTAAAAAATTAAAAGGTGAGGGACCTAAATTGAAATAAAAATAGTCCTCGCTCATTTAAAGTATGGCAAACTTCATTTTGGCCCTCCAAGTTTTGCTTTTTGCAATTTTAATCTTTTTCTTTTAGTTATTTATATCTAGACTCTAAACTATATTTTTACTAAATTTCAACCCTTGAGCTTTTATATATGTGAGAGAAAGCTAGTAGATGAAAATATTCGGTTAACCATATTTTGATTATAAAAAAATGATGATTTTGATATTAATGAGTTCCTCTTCTATATTGAAAGTTTATTATATATGGTGTTTATGCATTAAAAAGTAGATCATAGAACATGAATATTTTTTATTTAGTTTGATTTTTATTTTTTTTAGTGATTTTAAAGTGTTTTATTGTTAGGAATTAAGGGATCCAAAACTTGAACCTTGCTTCTTTTTTCTTTTTTTTTATCAAAGATGATTGAAATCAGTAATGGTAGCAACAACTCTCTTATCAAGATGAACAAAAAATAAATAAAAAATAAAGAGATCTAGGTAATCATATATACTTAACAATCAAACTAAATCTAAGTGATAAATACAATGAAATATATAAAATAAAAAGATAATTGATGTAAAATATTTGTATTTTTATACATTATTTACTTATTGCCATGAATATGACCTTTTGTTTTAGTTTTTAATTAACATTTGATTTTTTTTATTTACCATTAAATAGTTTTTTAAATTAATCATATCATGCACATATATTATTTTTTTCATTTTTTAGCTAACAAGTTTTATAATATTATAAAAGATATTGATAATATAAAGACTATTTTCTATTATTTAAAAAATTAATTTAAATTCTATTAAAGTGCAACGCGGATAGATTAAACTAGCTTGTATGCTTGCACTATGCTTGGAGGACTATAATTTTTTTAAATGTAAAAACAAATCAAGGTCTCAATGAATTATTTAACATTGCTATTAAATCCAAATATATGACTAATTTGAAAAAAATTTCCAACAATGTAATTTTTTTATTAATGTATTTCTTGTTTATTTTAGTAAATTTTTAATTAGAATTGTAGTTTCAATTAAAAAAATATTTATGATTATTAAAGCAAGTTAACCAAAAATATTAAAATAGTATATCCATAAAAAATCTTAAATGTAATAAGGTCATGTTCAAAATCTATATAAAAGTTTTTTTAAAAAGATAATAATCTGCATCAAATCTTCATGAATAATTTGTTATTAATATTATTATTTTCATATCATATACATAATAATTAAAAAAATATTAAAATAAAAAATTATAATAATATTTAATAACCATGTTAAAATTGAATTGCAGGTGATTATGGTTATTTTTTCATGGAGTGCAAAAAAAAAAAAAAAGAAAAGAGAAAAGAGTCAATTCTCTAGTGTCTACCCCAACAATAACAAATATGTTAACCTGCGCACCTAGTCTTGCTTTAATTTTTTTTATTGGAGGGTGGGTGACATGTTATCTAGAATGAAAATATTACTTGTCTTAGTGTTCGAACTCATGATCTCTTGCTTCAATCTCGTGCGTTAATGAACTAAATTACGATACAAAATTGTTATTATTTTTATGTTAAAATTAAACTTGATTTTACAAGATAGAGTTTTAGAATATTTCTAAAATATTAAAAGATGAAGGACTAGAATTAAAATAAAAAAGTATTCTTTCACTTAAATCATGGCAAACTTCAATTTGGACCTCCAAGTTTTTTTTTTCAGCCCTTGTTCTTCTAGTGATTTATATTTTGATTTTAAATTTGATTTTTATTATATTTCAATCTCTAAACTCTTATAGATGCGAGAGAAGGTCACCATGGAATGGAGACGAGAGAGAAGATATCTAATAGAACACATCTTGACTATAAAAAAAATGATCTTGGTACTAATGAATTATTCTTTGTAATGAGAGTTTAATGTAGATGGTGTCTATGGATCAAAAGGTAGACATGACACTTAAATATTTTTTTATTTAGTTTGATTTTTATTTTTTAAAATAATTTTAAAGTGCTTTAGTGTTATAAATTAAAAGAACCAAAACTTGAACCTTGCCTTCTTTTTTTTCTTTTATCATCAAAGGTAATTGAAAACAATAATGATAGACAAGAAATCTCCTATCAAGATAAATAATGTGTCATCCAGCCTATTAAAAAAGAAAGCAGAGAGATCTGAGGTGGTGGAAAAAGAAGAATATAAAGGCTTTTTTTTTCCCAGGCTAGGTGCGTTGCAGAACCATAATGCCTAACTTTTATATATATATTTGATTTGATTTTTTATTTTATTTTTTAACTAATATCTTCTCCCTCATTCTTTTGAATTTTTTTTGTTTAATCATTATTTTTGCAGGAATTAATATTTTAAAAGGGGGTTTTTACAATTTCATAATACCAAAAACAAATTATTATAATTTATCTTTTATTTTTTTACTCATGAAATCTTATATAGATTACTCGTATCTGTATTATGCATTTATAATACCAAGAATCATATTTACCTAACAATTAAGATAAATCCTGGTGATAAATACAAGAAAATATATAAAATAAAAAAGATAGTTTGATGTAAAATGTTTGTATTTTATAGGTTTCTTTTTACTTGTTGCTATGAATATCAACATTTTTGTTTTAGTTTCTAATTAACATTCGCAAGGAAAAATTAATTTCCCTTTCTAATATATTTTTTAAGCAATCGTATCGGACAAATATATTGTTTTTCCATTTTTTAGATAACAGATTTTATAATACTATAAAACTTATTGATAATATATAGATTATTTTCTGTAAAAACTATAAATTTTTAAAATATAAAAAAATATTCAAGTATTATAAAATTATTTAGCATTACTAAATTAAAAAATACAGTTAACTAGCTCATTGTAAATGAAAATACTACATGTTTAAACGCTTAAATTCACGATATCGTGCTTTAATCTTGTGGGCTAGCTAACTAAATTATGATTAAAAATTATTATTATGTATATTAAACAAATATGTTAATTTGTTTAATATTTTTATAAATAGTAAATCACTATAAGCATCCCAAGTTTTTCTAGTTTAATAAGTTTAACAGTTTAGTTTCATTTGAAGTAATTAAGATAACTACAATAAACTATCAATCCACCAATGGAAAGGATAGAGGGTGTCATTGGCCTACTATCCCCGCATGTTTGAATTGACGATTAAGACCTTACAGAACTCAACGTGTCAATCCCTAAATCGTCGATTCAATTACCCATACACCTCCATTCATTTTGTTTGCCTATTAACAGTTCGATTCAGCTCGAGGACGTCTCGTCCATTTGCCATTCTAGAAGTCTCCAGTCATACCTTTTTCGATAAATATTTTATTTTTTTAATTTTAAAAAAATATTTTAATATTTTAATATATCATTTCGAGGTTATACTATTCACACATATATATATATATATATATATATATAATTTAAAACATATAATTTAAATTCAAGATAAATTAATTATAAATTATGCAATACAAACATAGTGTTAAACAAATATAATTTTAAAATTTAAAATATTTCTAAATAGTCAAGATTAAATAGATATTTAATTTAAATTAATTCAACTTAAACAAAATATCAAAATATTATAAAAGTAAAATGTTTTAACACAAATATTTTAAATATAAAGTCAAGTCAATGTTATCAAAACTAATGAGATCTAAAACATTCATTGTTTTGCTCAAATTCCTACAAAGTATAAACATGAAAAAATCAACATGAATATAAACTATATATATTAGTAATAAATCTAATTTTAAAAAATTAATATCATTGTTAATGAAAATAGTAATAATAATTTTAATATTATTTTTATTGAAAATAGTAATGAAAAAGAGCTTTTTTATACTTTGGTGGTTTAATTAATTAAATTGAACTGGGTTTAATTTGATTCCGTGGCTTTTCAAGACCGGAACGGAACATGTGAAACGAAACCGAAACATTCCAATCGAAGTTTAGCCGAAAAATTCAGAACGGACTGAGATTTGAAATAAGATAAAAATTATTTTGTTTTGTTTTGTTTTTTGAATTGTTATAAAATATTTTGACCATTCCAAACAAAATATAACGGAATTGATAATATGATTCTCATGCAATCATTTTCATCCTTTTGTGTTGCTCTTTGGCATATCCATTAAAGATTGTGTGCATTTATGAAATTTCATTTATTCTTGATTTGTGTTAAAAAAAATATAAAAAAATATTATTCATTTATAATATCAAATAAGCGTTGTTTTGCATGTTGATATTTTTAATAAATTAAAAAATACCATGATTGATTAAGAATGTTAAATGATTATTAACAGGTTTTTTGAAAACATCCATTAATCATACTATTTGTATCTATTAACTGTCTTTAATTACACATACTAGTTTTTTTGCAAGTACTTCAAACTTGTATTATTTAATTAATCTGTATTATTTTTTTCTATTTTCTAATAGATCATTAAATATTTATAAATAAATAAAACTTTAATGTTTATTAAATAAACATATTTTATTTTTAAATAATTTCATAAAATCTTGATAGTTATAATTAAATTAACCTCTTTAAAATCTGAATCATATAAAATATTTTTTTAACTTGAGTGAATTGATATTAGGAACATGAATTGAATTATCTCTCAGAAATTAATAATTAATTGTTGGGTTAGATATATATAATCCTTAAAACTAAAAATTACTAAACAATTTTCCCTTGACATTGTATCTCTACGAACCTTATTTATTTTAAACATTTCTTTTTAGTCATGTAAAATTGAATATAAATTAGCAACAAATAAATTAATCAAAGTATCAATTATTTAAGTATTAAGAAAACATTGATTTCTTTTTTTTTAGTTTAATGTGGGTGTCCGGGTCAGCTTTCGCGCACCTCGACTAATCCCACGGGCCCTGAAGTTAACGACTATGTAAACCTCCAGTGGCCATCATATGAGCAACCACATGGCTCGAACCTGAGACCACAGAAAGAGCAAATCTCTTAATCCCAAGCTCTTACCACTTGGTCACCACTTAGATGTTAGAAAACATTGATTTCTTAATACTGTTAGTATCTGTCCAGAAAACCAGAAGCAATGTATAGAAAACTTAACTAAGAATTCAATTTAACAATTGTATAGAAAATTTAACTAAGAATTCAATTTAACAATTTGATGTAATTTAACTGTTTTCAATTTTTTATACTTCATATTTCTTGTTAGATTATTTCTAAGCCTTTTTAAAGCTATCATAATAAAATTAAAGTATCAATGTAGAACTGTATAGTTCAAGAATAATTTATTATGTTATTTAGAATTTTACATGGTGTAGAAATAATATAAAGCAACATAATTAACCTATGTTTTAGGATTTATTTTTTAAAAATATCATATTGCTCGGGAATCAATAGTTTTTTAAAAATAATAGTAGCAATATTGATAGGTTTATTAATAAGAGACTAAATAGAATTTAGTTATTAATATTGGCGATATACTATAATGTTAATATTTTATCAATTATACATAATCAATCAAGAGTTTTAAAGAAGTTGGTGCTTTATATATATAGATATATGTGTGTGTGTGTTTATTCTACCAAATTATTAATTGATTTATTTATTTATTGATAGAATAATTTAATATTTTTTTTAGTATTTCAGTTGATGAAAAACTAATTTTTATGGCTTAAAATGACTTCATGTATAGATATAAAAGAGAGAGAAAGTTAGAAAGGGAGTTGATGTCATATCCCACATTGACGGGTGAGGGATTGGTAGCTGGTCTTATTAAGAGTGCTGGTTGCTAACTTGTCATATGCGTTTTGGGACGTCAGGCTCAGATATGGGCTTGCGTCACCAGGAACAAAATCGTGAGGGTGGTAAGGCCCAAAGCGGACAATATATGGCAAGTTGAGCTGGACTGTTATATTTGGTATCAGAGTTGATCTCACTGGTTGTCCGGTGGTGCCGACAGGGTCATTGGGCTCCTGAAGAGGGGTGGATTGTCATATCCCACATCGGCGGGTGAGGGATTGGTAGCTGACCTTATTAAGAGTGTTGGTTGCTAACTTGTCATACGTGTTTTGGGGCGTCAGGTTCAGATACGGGCTCGCGTCACCATGAACAAAACCGTGATGGCGGTAAGGTCCAAAGCAGACAATATATGGCAAGTTGGGCCGGACTGTTACAATTGATATGTTTTCCTTTTATTTTATCTCATATGCAACTCCTATAGTATCTCCCAACTATAATATTAAAAATAAGATTTTCAAATAATCTGCTAGTTAAAGCAAAATATATGTCGATTTTTCTCACTTGCAAAGAAAAAAGAACTCTTAGTCTTCTAATTTTAAACTGCTAGAAAACAAAACTAGAATTATAGTCTTCGCTATAATTCGTTGAAGGCATTATAATTGTATTGCTTTTTATATTTAATATATATATAGAATACTCTAAAACGCGTGAGATATTCACTGTAGCAGCAGGATTTTATTTTTTTTTGCTTTTGCTTTTGCTTTTTTTTTTGTTTCTTTTACATGTTTTTTTTTGTTTTTTTTACCCAAAATCGGGTTTTTAACTGTAGCAGCAGGTTGGTTTTTTTTTTTGTTTTTTTGTTTTTTTTTGCTTTTGTTTTTGTTTTTGTTTTTGTTTTACATGTTTTTTTATGCTTTTTTTTTTACCCAAAATTGATTTCTACTTCTTTTTTTTGTTTTGTTTTTTTTTTAATTTTTTTGTTTCAAAATTATCTTTGCTAAATTTTTTTAAATATTGAGCTGGTTGAAAATTTAACTATTTAGTTTTTTTCTTTAAAACATTGTGGATTGTTATAATATTCTCATACATTGTTTTCTTTTTTTAAATGATTTCTTTATTCTTTTTTTTTCAAAATGGTTTTTGTAGATTTTATTTTTTTTATATTAAGTTGGTTGAGAATTTAGCTTTGTAGTTTTTTTTAAAAAAAAAAATTCTCAATATATTTTTTTAAAAAATTATCTTTATCGAATTTATTTCTTCAATATTGAGCTTGCTGATAATCTAGCTTTGTAGTTTTTCTTTTTTTCTAAAATTGTCATTTTTTACATATTTTATTA
>Ga0307513_10010510_pt1 | contig 11588 bp, 9 predicted proteins | sample 15_EM_MG_FD_202174 | JGI IMG/M metagenome (GOLD analysis project Ga0307513, IMG submission 202174) | Populus trichocarpa ectomycorrhiza microbial communities from riparian zone in the Pacific Northwest, United States - 15_EM | ecosystem: Host-associated > Plants > Roots > Unclassified | place... | reverse complement strand
ACCACCCCACAATCTTAAATGTTGACAAAATAAAAAATGCAACGTTTGCTTTTAATGTCACTTTCCATTTTTACTTTTGATTTTTTTATTAATATTAATTTACTTGGAATATAGAACCTGGATTTCACGACAAGATGGATTTGCCTTTTTGCATGAATCTAATTGTTTTTATCGAAATGAAAATGAATCGTAATTTAGTATGAGAATATTTATTATATTTTATTTAATAATTAATGAGATAACATGTCAGTGCGTTGCCGCGAGTTTATAAAACAAATGTATTAATTTTTTATATATATATATATATATATATATATATATATATATATATATCATTATGGTGAGTATAATAATAATAGTGCAATTAACTAAAGAAGAAGAAGAGAGTCGGCAACCGACACAAAAAAAAAGAGAGATTTGGAGACCTAAAGTGGAATAAACAAAGAGGGGAGGACCAGACTTAAAAGGTACGAATAAATGAGGGATAAAAACAAAAAAAAAAAGGAGAGAGAGAGAAGAAAATCGTCATCCCTTGAAGGAGGAGAGTTAACAGCAGAAAAGAAAGAAAAATAGAGAAGAAGAGTCACTCATTGCCTTTTCATTCTCTCAAGAACAAACAAGGAGAACCACATGCAATCCATCATATGAGAGGAAACTAGGAGGGTGATGGAAGATTTAGACATCAAAAGACAAGACAAGAGAAGAAGAAAGCCAAGAAGGAGCCGACGACAGCAAGGGAAGAAAAGAAGAACAACCAAAACATTTGAGGGAGAAGGGGGTTTCAAAGAGCAGAAAACACTACTAGGACAAACCTAAGACCTTTCTAGAGCAATTTCAAACCTTCTGGGTAAGTTGCATGCAAGAAAATACCAGCTCTAAGCTAAGTTCTTGAGAAAATTTTTGTGATATTTTTTACCTAGCTAGAGGACAAAGAAACTAGGGGGAGGTCTGCAGACCTTCAGTAAAATATGAACAGAGAGGGAGGAGAAATATGTTGATACTAATTAAGCATGCATGTTGAAAGACAATGTTGAATTTCACAAAATTATGATATGCTAATATTTGAAAACATATGAACAACCTTGTTACACATATTCTTGTGAAGCCTAATCCCTAAATGTACTATATCCTTATGTATGATTTTTAACGTGAGAAAATGATGAAATTCTGTGGGTAATAGCGGATGAAGAAAGGAAAAGAAATGCATGAAAAATGATGGTTTATGTGCTGAACACCCAAACCAGGAGAAAATCTGGGTTGTTGTGTTAATTAACTTGCGCCCAGGAATTGACAGAGATGAGGCATAATCTGGAGTATCTCTTTTCATAGAAGTTGTAGTCTGAGATGTTATCTTTCCAACAAATCCGACCTCGCTTAATTTGGAGCTCTAGATATAGGTAAACATCTGAGGGGAGATCGAGCTATCATCCCTGCTGACATATTCGGTCAAGTTGACAAAATGATGAAATTTAGCCACGTTAAGAATAGAATTTGTTTTGCCTCTCTTTATAAAATGTGTAGCATCATGTCCTGACTTCTAAAAAGAAATAAACCATATTTGAAATTGAATTAGTGATGTTTGTTATGACTGCTAATGAATTGAAATCCTAAAGGATAATAATGAGAGGGTAAATGTAAAAATAATGGTAAAAAAGAAATGAATGTTGTCACCATTTCTATTACTATGTTGTGAAATGTGATTGAGAATGGAATAATGATGGGTACTTGTGGATTCAAGAGGAATCGCAGGAGAAGTATAACAACATCAAGGGAACGCAATCTGAGCTTTTATAGTAGGTAGGTATTTTACACTTATATCTTCCTTAATTAATACAATTCTAGTTATCTGTTAGGATTATATATCCTGTGCCTATGAATGAGACCGAAAAGAGAAAAGATGAAATGACATGAATAAGAACTAGAAAACAGATTTGATTTATGAGTTCCTCTAGAGAGAATGGATGAAAATAACGAGTTTTCATGGAAAATCATCCCTTGGATTTGATTAGCCAGTCCCCAAATACAGGAGGCTAATGATGTTAGCCAGGTTAGCTAACATCGACATGACCAATACGGAGAAGGAGAAACATTGGACTTGATTAACTATTCGAGTTAAGAATAGTTAATGATATCGTCGGTTGATGTCGGTATCGACAAACTCATGGAAATTGATTAACTTTCTTTAGGTGAAAGCTAATGATGTTAAGAATTCTTGACATCAACATACCCGAGGATATTCCAAGGTAATATGGAACAGTGATTAACTATTTCAGTTTATAAATAGTTAATGACATGAACGGGTTACGTTGGCGTCAGCATTCCCACGAACTTGATTAGTCGATTCCAGAATGGGTGACTAAAGATACTAATGTGAGTCATTAGTATCAGCAATGACCTCCCCGGATTGGGAAAAAATGGCACGATGTTGTGCTCCTAATTAGATTTGGGATGTTTATGAAATGAAAAATAATAGGTGATCCTCAGAAGAATAAATAAGGACATAATCATAGAAGGCAAATTAATAATTCAAAAAGCCATTGTTATGCTTGGATTAATATATGATTAAATAAATATGCATTTATCGTGTAAATTTCCTTTTTTTATTTTATTGTATGCTTATTTTAATTATTCTAAAAATTATAAATTGTAGGTCCTTCTCACTCACGTCAGGAGTAGTATTTAGGTCCCCTGGTTTTCTTTTGCATGAATTAAGAATGTAAGAATTACCTACATATTTTGTTCTTAAGTAACCATGTAACTCGGGACGTAATAGCATAGTTTTGAAACACGGCCCGATCCGGCGGGTCGACCCGAGGCTGGAACCGGGTCAAGTTGATGAAAAAATAGGAAAAGTCATGACCCGGTGTGACCTGGCCGACCCATCGGGTTGACCCGGCAAAACCCAGTAAAAAACCTGGTTGCAACCCGTTGACTTTTGTTTTTTTTTTTGTTTTTTTACTAAAACGACGCCGTTTTGAATTTTTTTAAAATAGAGATTGACCCGGCCGACCCAGCGACCCGGTCAAAACCCGAAACCCGGGCCTTGGACTGGGCCGGGTTTAAAAACTATGCGTAATGGTGTCATCCTTGTAATTTTGTGTTTGGAATATTGGATTGTATTATTTTGTATTTGGAATTCAAATGTTTGTATGCTTCTTTTATTTGTTAAATTATGTATGTTAAATATGAAAGAAATTGAGTAGACAAGATGTCATATCTACGTTCTTGAATATATTGTTGAGTTGGACTTGTTGTGATTGCGATATGATTGAGATGTGAGTATAAGATGTGTACAGGATGATAGTCAATAACTTGGGACCTCCCGGTATAGGGGAGACTCTGCCGAAATTTCGGTGAAAATTTTAGGAAACCTTAAATAATGCAAAAAAAATTTACCCATAAATTCGGTAGTATAATCGTGTTGTTTAATCCTGAAAATGAGAATGATACAATTTGGTATTAGAGTCTCTGATTGAAATTTCAGGGACTGAAGTAACGATGTGGTTTTGGAAAATATATTGTAGGATATTTCGTACATGACAAGGAGTAATGATAGACTCATCTCCCATAAGAAGGAGAAAGTATGACTCATTGGATGGTAACGAAGCTGAAGGGGATCCGCTGATGGACACTGCCTCTCATTTACCTGCAACATCAGCCCATTATGAGAAGGGAGAATCAAGGGGGCATCAAGATGACCCTGTACCCCGTCGAGCAGAAGTGTTGCTATGCAGAGCAATGGTTGGTCAGGGATCAGAAGATAGGCCTCCACCGGCTACACCGATGGCCACACCAAATCCATATTCGGACCCCTTCATTTCTGGAGCAACTAGTCAAAGTTGTAGCAGCAGGGATAACTGCAGGAACATCCAGTCCTACCTCTCGGCAGAGAGAGTGGTTACCCTGGTTCAATTGGTGAAGGGTATGCGAGAAATGGGTTGTACAACCTATTTAGAGGAAGAAGACGTTGAATTAGCAGGACATTGGTTGAGAAAAGTAGAAAAGGATTATAGATCAGTTGCAAGTGCCAGAGAAAACCTGGGTGGACTGTGGGACCCAGTTGTTGACAGAGAGTGCCCACTCCTTGTAGGAAACTATTAGAGAAAGGTTGAGATGAAAATATTTTCAAGAGGAATTTAAATAGAGGTATTACTTTTGGTAGCACAAAAAGAAAAAAAAAAGCAGGAGTTCCTCGACCTAAAGCAAGGGAAGATGACAGTTCTGGAATACAATAGGAGGTTCCAGGACTTATCTATCTTTGTCATCACCTACCTCTCCACCAAGCATCATCGAGTAGAACGGTTCCGGGATAGATTAAGATATGAGCTGAAGATAATATTAGTAGCTATGCAATTTCAGTTCGTCTGGGATCTAGTGCGGGCTGTGTAGGGTATGAAAAGGGTGATGAATGATACTCTGAGGCCAGTCAATGAACAGAGTCAAATGACAGGGTTTAAGAGAAAGGACTTTGTGCCTCTGCCGGAGAGAGCTTCATATCCGAAGAAGGGTAAAAGTAGTAAGTCTTTTGGGCAACTCCAAAATAGAGGGGGAAGTTTTGTTCATGAAGGGAGTTCAGGGGGATCTAGATGTGCCGATACTAGGGGATATATTAGGGGTCAGGCTCGGCAATGAGCCAGTACTGTGGGAGGACCCGCGAAACAAAGGGGACCCACCTACTCGTTGTGTATGAGGTGTAATCAAAAACACCCTGGAGACTGTTCTGCAATGCTGGTAAGATGTTATATTTACAAAGACGAAGGGCACCGATGGAGGGATTGCCAATGCTTGGGGAGAGGATGCTTCCACTGTAGGGATACAGGTTATAGACGTAGGGAATGTTCACGCATGACCACTGAAGGGGTACAGAGACAGGGGGCTACCACACAAAGCCAACAGCAATCAGTGATAGTGGATCGACCTGTACGACCTATTAAATCGGGAGCAAGTGCCAATAGGGGTCGACCCTGGTTCCAGGAAGAGAGGACTCGGGGCAAGATATACCACATGACTCAAAAAGATATAGGGGCGGTGCCAGATGTTGTAGCAGGTACATTATAACTAGGCTCAATACAAGTTTATACTTTAATTGATCATGGAACTAGTCATTCTTTTGTGACTTATCGAATTGTGAATAATTTAAATGTGCCACCAAGTAGACTAAGTGTAGGAATGATAATTAGTATGCCCTTAAAAGAAAACATAGAAATTGATGATGTATATAAAGGTGTGGTATTATACATCGAGGGGGCGAAATTGAGGGTAAACCTTATGCCATTAGAATTATATGACTTTGATTTGATTCTAGGTATAGATTGGTTGACTAGATATAAAGCACAGGTGGATTGCTTTACTAAAATTATGGTTATCGAATTGTGAATAATTTAAATGTGCCACCAAGTAGACTAAGTGTAGGAATGACAATTAGTATGCCCTTAAAAGAAAACATAGAAATTGATGATGTATATAAAAGTGTGGTATTATACATTGAGGGGGCAAAATTGAGGGTGAACCTTATGCCATTAAAATTATATGACTTTGATTTGATTCTGGGTATGGATTGGTTGAGTAGACATAAAGCACAAGTGGATTGCTTTACTAAAATTATGGTTATCCAAGTGGAGGGTGAGAAAAGGGTAGTATTTAGGGGAGAGAGAACGGTAGTCTTAAATTATATAATTTCAGATATGATGGCCGAGAAATTGATTAGGAAAAGGTGTCCTATATAGTTGTCTCATGTAAAAGAATCAAATAAAAGAAGCATAGAATTAGCGGATATTCTTATTATAAGAGAATTTCCGGATATGTTTTTGAAAGAGTTACCTGGGTTACCTCCAATTAGGGAGATTGAAGTTTCCATTGAAACCCTTCAAGGGGTCAACCCTATAGCACAATCCTCTTATAAGATGGCCCTCATAGAACTAGCTGAACTGAAGATCCAACTTCAGCAATTGTTGGACAAAGGATTCATACGGCCAAACAACTCGTCTTGGGGAGCCCCGATATTATTTGTGAAGAAAAAAGGTGGCACATTTCGGTTGTGTATAGACTATCGTCAGATGAATAAAGTGACGGTAAAAAACAAGTACCCATTACTACGAATAGGTGACTTGTTTGATCAGTTGAATGATATGATGGTGTTTTCTAAGATAGATTTAAGGTCGGGGTACCATCAGTTAAGAATAAAAAAATAGGACATACAGAAAACTACCTTTAAAACCCGTTACGGGCATTATGAATTTTTAGTGATGCCTTTTGGGTTGACAAACACCACCGTAATATTTATGGACTTGATGAATCGGGTGTTTCGGCTTTATCTAGATAAATGTGTGATGGTGTTTATTGATGATATATTGGTATATTCTAGCTCCTATTTAGAACACGAGCAACACTTGAGGAAAGTGTCGAAAACATTGAAGGAGAATAAACTATATGCAAAGCGGGATAAATGTGACTTTTGGCTCAAAGAAGTGGTATTTTTAAGGCATGTTATCTCCACGGGAGGAATATTTATGGATCCAGGAAAAGTAGAGGTTGTTTTAAAATGGGAGAGACTTATAAATATGACAGAGATTTAGAGTTTCCTGGGCCTTGTGGGGTATTATAGGAGATTTTTCGAAGGTTTTTCTACAATAGCATCACCTTTGACCAAGTTAACCCGTAAGAAAGTAAAGTTTATTTGGTCGAAGGAATGTGAGGAAAGTTTCCAGGAGTTGAAAGAGAGACTCACCTCCGCCCCGGTCTTGACTCTTTCTTCGAGAACAGAGGGGTTTGTGGTATACAATGATGCTTCGAAGAGAGGTCTGGTATGTGTGTTAATGCAACACGGGAAAGTGATCATCTATACCCCCAGACAACTGAAGCCACATGAAATGAACTACCTAGTCCATGACTTAGAACTTGAGACAGTAGTATTTACCTTACGAGTATGGAGACATTACCTATATGGGACGCAAGTTCAGATTTTTACTGATCATAAGAGTTTGAAGTATCTAATGTCATAAAAGGAGTTAAACATGACAAAGGAGATGGGTGGAATTGATAAAGGATTATGATTGTGTGATTGATTATCATTCGGGTAAGGCCAATGTGGTAGCAGATGCTTTGAGTAGGAAGGAGAAAGTGGTGGTTGATGATTTGGGGAATAAAGAACAAAAAAGTTTAATAGAGTTGAAAAAGATGGGTTTGCAGCTAAGTGTGGGTCCAGAAGGGTTAATACTAGCTCAAGTAAAAATTCGATCGATGCTTCGAGATAAAATCCTGGAAGCTCAGCTGGCGGACGAGAGAGTAGGAAATATCAAGGAACAGATAAATCGGGGCATAGAGATACCTTTTCAAATTTTGCTAAGAGGATTGGTGGCAATGGACAAATTGGTTTACTTGAAAAATAATAAGTTACTAAATGATGAAATCTTGAAAGAAACTCATGAATCTCGATTTACAACTCACCCCGGGAGCACCAAGATGTACTGGGATTTAAAGGAATATTATTGGTGACCGAACATGAAAAGGGAGATACAGAATGTGTCAAGATATGGGATGTGCTAGCAAGTGAAGATAGAGCATCAGTAGCCACACAAGATTAATATTATTATTGATATTATAAATATTATTAAATTTGAAATAAATATTATTACTATCGAAAAAACATTGATTTGATTTGAAGGGTAAAATCAATTGGTGGTGGTGTTGTTGTTGTTGTTGTTGTTGTTGTTGTTACTAACTTGGGTTTGACATCTCCTTCCAGGCCCAAGAAACTTAGGTCTGGAATGGGGCGTCTGACCTAAGTTGCTTGGGTGTGGTAGAGGCTTAGACCCAAGTCCCTTGGGTCTTATAGCCCTGTCTGACCCAAAACTCTAGGGTCCGGCGGCGGACCCAAAGATATTGGGTCCGACGTCATGAACTAAGGCTCTTTGGTCTAGCATCCGGACCCAAGGCTCTTGGGTCCGGCGTTGCAGCAAGACCCAAGGCTCTTGGGTCTAGCATTTAAGAAGGGCCCAAAGTTCTTGGACCTGGTGTTGCAACCAAACCCGCTTAAACTTGAGTAAGTTTAATATTATTATTAATATTAAAATTTTTATTATTTGTATTATAAATATTGTTATTTTTATAATAATTAATATATTTGTAAAAAATATCATTAATATTGAAAAACAACCATAGATTTGATTTGAAGAATAAAATTAAAAATTATTATTATTATCATTAATAAATTTGAAAAAAAAATTATTACTATCAAATAAAAACAATAAATTTTATTTAAAGGGATTACAAACTATAAAAACTTGGGTCAGACAAATTTAATAATATTATTAATTTTATAAATATTATTAAATTCATTAATATTATTAAATTTGAAATAAATTTTATTACTATAAAAAAAACATTTATTTAATTTGAAGGATAAAAACATTAATTTAATTTGAAGGATAAAATCAATTATTATTATTATTAACTTGAATCTGACATCCTCTTACAGACTTAAGAAACTTGGGACTGAAAAGAGACTCCTGACCCAAGTTGTTTGAGAGTGGCAGGAGCGCAGATTTAAGTCCCTTGTATAACAACCTCAATTATATAAACTCAAATTATATGATATATATTCGTAGTTACTAATATATATATATATATATATATATATATATATATATATATATATATAAATGAAAATATAGAAAAGTTTTCTATAAATTCTTTTGATACCAAGTTATCGACTTAATTATTTCTCAACCAGTAATATCAATCAGAATATTCATCCCATCATTTGAACTTTCAAAACTCAAGCATATATCAATATCTCATTTTTTATTTTCTATAGAACAATTTTTAAAAGCTAATTAATTCATAGCATGCATCACCTATTTTTAAAAAGAAAGGTAATTGTTTTCAAAATATGTATACAATCAACCATAATTCAACTTACTAATAATAACAACATCATAAAATTACATCATACATGAGTTAATAAGTTAAACATTACGATTCTTAAACATAAAAGTGTATTACAACAAAATATTAGTTATTCTAATTACATCAATCTCTTAACAAAATTATTTATCCATGCATCTACTTTCCGGTTTGAGGGTGCGATGTACCTAAAAACATGATCACATTAAACATGATTAAAATTGCACATTTCAACAAATAATTGATTAAGGACTAACTATTAATGTACATTGAAGTAATTCTCGCATCATTGAATGAATTATCATATAAAATATTTTAGTAATTTAATAATTTCATAAATTCTTTTCTAGATAAAGAGATAAATTTACAGAAAATACCAAGAGTATCTCCAACAAACCCATAGATTTAACTTCAATTTAAATCGATTAAATTTTACAATTTATCTATTACACCGAGTAATTATTCTATTAACTCATAGGTTAATTCTCTTAACATGTCTATTCATCAGAACGTTATTTTCAATAACCAGAAAATAATCTTCTTGACTCATCAATTCAACAAAGCATTATTTATAGTAACCAGAAAATAATCTTCTCGACTCCCCCATTCAACAAGGCATTATTTTGTCTCCCTTTCTTTCTTTTTTTTACTTTATACTAAAATTACAATCTACGAATATTTCTTTTACTATCATTTAAAAATAAGCTATTTAATTACTTTAAGGTGTCGAACACCTATTTGGCGTCTGTGCGCGTGAAGAGGTCCCTTGTTGCTAATTAGGTCCTGCAGCCTTCTCTGTACCAACACAATTACTACATCATTGTTCATTCATTTGAACCGATAAAATTATAATAACAATTACATATTTATTGATTAAATCCAACACCTTTAATTAAGTTTAATTAAACTTTTAATTCAAGGAGGATAAAACCCCATTTTAAATTATTTATTCATTTCATTTTTATTTTTATTTTTACAAAATTCATTATTCAATTTAACCTATCAACATCAATTATCTTCAATTTGGCAAGATTTCTCAATAATATTATCAAAACTCAATTTTCTAATTTCTTCTTCTTTTAGTTGAAATTAACCTAAGGAAGAAAGTGGAGATTTTTCTTTTCTCTTTGAAAAATTCTTACTCATTTCACATAATAACAATTATAAACCTATATCTTCCCACATTTTCCAAACAATTATATTAAAATCTTAAATCCCATAAATTTTTCCTCTTTTGGCTTAAAGTTCAATAAAAAAAGGGGAAAATAATTTTGTTCCTTTTATTTAAAGTTAAACACTTACCCAATCATAATTCATTCCTTCTAACATGGTTCAATCATAATTTGCATTATTTTCATAATTTATAACATAAACCTATAATTTTACATAATCATAATTTTACATAATTACAATTTTACACAATCCTTCATCAAACATAAAATTAGAGGAATAAATCACTTGGAACATGTTATTTACTTCACTTTGATAAGGATTTAAGGAAAGAATACAAGAAAAATCAGGTTTTCTTCTCCTCCCTCTTCAAACCCTAGCTTGAATTTCTTCTTCCAAAGCACTCACTACCTTAAAATCACCTTCTCTTGATGTTTAATTAAGTTAATCACTCTAATTACTCACTTTTATTGGTGAAATCAACAAGAACTTGAGTAGAAAAATCACACAATTTCTCCCTCTATCTTTATTTCAAACTATCGACCAAGAGAAAAAAAATAGAGCATTTATAGTCTAGTTTTTTTATATATTTACATATTGACCCTCATTAACTCTTATTTCTATTTTTGTCCCTCAATTCTTCGTTTTACTTAATTTACACAATAATACCTTATCTTTTATTCGATTGTATCCATTTACAATACTTGAAATCTTTTTATTTAATTTATTCAGTATTTTATTTATTTTGTTCAGATTATAATTTATCAAGTTTTCACATATTGGGTCTTGCAGCTTCGCTTAGCCCAAGACACTTGGGTCAAGTGTCCGGATCCAAGGCAAATGGGTACACGTCAAGACCCAATGCTAATGGGTCCGACATTCTGACCCAAGTCTAATGGGTACAACGTTGTAGCCAGACCTAAGGCTCTTTCTTGCGTTTAACATTTAAGAGGGGCACAAAGCTCTTAGATCTGGTGTTATAGTCAGACTCACTTAAACTTGAGTAAATTTAATATTATTATTAATATTAAAAATATTATTATTTGTATTATAAATATTATTATTCTTATTAAAATTAATATTATTAATAAAATAATTAATTAATTTAAAAACAATATTATTAATATTCGAAAACAACATTTCATTTGAAGGATAAAATTTAAAATTATTATTATTATTATTATCATCATTATTATCATTAATAAATTTGAAAAAAATATTATTATTATAAAAAAATTATAAATTATTTAAAAAAAATTTAAAAAATATATATGAACTTGAACTAGATAAATTATATATTATTATTAATAATATTATAAATATTATTATTGGATATGACATCGTAGCTGACCCAACACTCTTCTACATAATATTATAGCCACATCCAATGTTTTTTTGGTTCTAACCACAACGGAGGCCCAAAAACATTGAATCTTAGATTTTTTAAAAACAATTTTATGAAAAAAAAGATTTACCCGTGAGATAGCATAGACAACCAGGCTAAATTCCGCAGC
>Ga0307513_10010509_pt1 | contig 11589 bp, 12 predicted proteins | sample 15_EM_MG_FD_202174 | JGI IMG/M metagenome (GOLD analysis project Ga0307513, IMG submission 202174) | Populus trichocarpa ectomycorrhiza microbial communities from riparian zone in the Pacific Northwest, United States - 15_EM | ecosystem: Host-associated > Plants > Roots > Unclassified | place... | reverse complement strand
CTGATCAAGTTGACGGACATCGCCGGGACTGGGTGTATAGTTCGCGTAATGACTGACAGAAGGACTGTATGAATGAAGTCGCGCAAATGAAAGTTCGATCGGAGTTGAACAAGCCCGACAGATCGGCATGGGTGTGCATTGCCCAACCCTCAGGATATTTTTTTAATTTATCACAAATCGTATTATCTCGAAGTATCAGCCCTTCTAGTGGCCTGCAGACATATTGATCAGTGAACGATTTTCTCGTATATCCAGTGCTCACAGAATGTAAGCGTCCCATCTATATTCGTCGTTCTCTTATCCAATTCAATAGTTATACGTGTTGTGCGGCCTCCGCCTCTTGGCTGTAGCTCCGCCTCAAGAGCAATCTTGCGCGACCTCAACGAGAAACCTTGCTCTTCCCATTTGAAGCTTCCCGTTGTTGGAATATTGTCGCTCTTTGAGTGGTTGGCTTGGTTGGAGAACGACTTACCATCAATGATGCCCAACACAAGATCGAGATCAAAGGACGACCAGCGCAAACCACCTGCAATTGACCTGCACCAGGTGCCAAGTATATGTCCATCGTCGATTCGAATATCCGTGCTAGATAATGAAAACGACCTGTTGATTGGGGAAAGGACTTGTGTGTAGTTTGTGTCCGATGCTCTCTAGTCAATTAATAGTACTTCAAATGTGAGTAGATCGTGGATGCGCGCTTCACAGATACCCAGTCCTGACTCACTTAGCGGCGATGCCGGAGAAGTATCCGGTGCAGCACCAGGACAGCACAGGACTTCTCGGAAAGAGAGTATATTCGACTGATTCACTATGTGTGAGTCCAGTCGTTTAATTTAAAGTGTCTCAGCACCCCTTTTTTTTGGTGACCCACTCTACACTGAATACTCAATTTCCCGCCACCCGAAGCAACGGTTCCACTCTCCGGGGGTATCATGATTGACAGATCGCAACTGATCATCACATGCGGCCTTTACTGGCCTATGTCCTTACTGTTAATGGTTGATGGGTCTGCGCCATCTCCTACGAAAAGGTGATAACGCAGAAACGAGACGTCTTCTGATCCTCCCCTATTTAATTTGGATTGTTTGTGCAGTTTTCGGAGGAAGGCCCTGCGGCGAGGAACACGCCGACGGAGGAAGTTGAATTTCTCGCCGTAAGCAATCAATGTAGAGCGTAGTTCTCCTGCGGAGGTGCTTCAGGTGCTCCACATCCGCCGTTCTATCTTCACCGCCGTTGACTCCGAGTAGACATCCCAATTACGAGATCATCGATCGAAGTCCCCACTTCTACGGATCCTTGTGGATCCGAATGCGACAGAACCTGTCACAACGTCAAGTGAGGTCGATCCGCAGGCGCTTAGCGAGCTCACCAAGCCCGCAAACACCCGCTTTGCTAGCCTTGACCATAGTTCGGGACCACCGCGTGACAGAGAAGAAGTCGCCTTCAGGTAACCCAGACCGCTGCGAGTCTTGTTTGCGCCGATCGCAGCGTCAGCCCATCATCCTTGATGATGGGCGGGATAGGGACTGGCTTGGCGACTCTCGGCTTGCATGGGGGTGTTTCGCAAGTACAGTACGCGCGCGGCTACAGCAAGACATGAAGAGAAGAACACGCCGATCCGTGGCTGTGTCGTGTGTCAAGGTTGGCACGCCTCTTTCTTCGCCTCTTCCACCTCGCTTCGCGCCACAGGAAGTTCGGAATGTGACAAGTGGTGTGGTGGGTTGGAGATCCAAGTCCATGGGTCGTTCACGGCCGTATAAAAGGCATCCGTATTCGTCGCTCTTGGTTTCCTCAGCCCCTCGACGATCCCACCAGCTGATCTCAACACACGAGTAAAAATGTCTTTCGCTGCGTCCTCTCAGAAAGCCTGGATTGAGCACGGTCATATCCTCCATGCTCAGTGCAAGGATAGGCACGGCCACTGGGTCGACTCGACCATCGATCTAAACCATCATATCGGTAACAGTGATGGTAAGCTCCTATGATGAATGTATAGCTATGTGGGATCTCGGCCAAGAGAGCTGATGCGTACCTTGAGCCTCTGCTCTGCGTGCTAGCCGAAAATCCTCACATATCGCCGTGATACTATGTTTACATAGCATCCGGGTTTGATATCTCTATGTCTTTTGGACCACGACGGATGTGGTTCAATGACGGGTAGTCCATATTTATGGAGCCCCCATGCGTATTGGTCCCCTTAAAAATGCTAGGTGCTGAGGTGATATCACCTGGAATACAACTGGCAATTCAGTCACCAAACAAACCTTTGCTTGGCGCTCCTCAGTTTGCTATTGGCATGAAATCATCGAGAGCGATAATTGTATTGACTATTGAACCGCAGGTTGGTTCGTGTGGGATGAAAATAATTTCTCACTCACCGCCGAGGAAATCGATTTGCGAGACGGCTACCACCTCGAAGCGAAGCTGCGGAAAAGGGACGGGTCTCACCGTGAACGTCAGGGTATCAACCTCAATGACCATATCTCCAATGTGAATGGGAAATTGACCTATGGTAAGCAGCTCTCCTGTTTGTCCCTGTAACGAGTTTCCTTTTTTCTGACCAAAATATTTTCACACTTAGTTAAGAACTAAGTCGTGACAATGATAGCCATGTAGTCTTTCAATTGTGAAGGCCATATCATTGTACAGTGTTTCTACCCAAGTCTCTTTCCAGGAATGAATCCGAAGCTCTCTGAGTATCCTGCCTCCTAGCCTGATTTATTTCAGCACAATCAGAAGAGGCAAACCGCCCGTTTAGCCGATCAATTTCAAACTGCATTGAAGGAGGTCACCATCAGGGCGTGTTTATAGAGCACTACTTGAGCTTGCAGGGACCTATTTTATTTGCCACTGATCGATGGTAGGAAAATGGAGCCGCCGTAGGTAGTGAGAACGAATAGAGTGTGAGGTCGCTCGCAGTCCGTGGAGTGTATCGAGCCTGATGTCGGCAGGAGGCGCAATTGGGGCGGCGATGATGTAGACACGCAACCTCAGCATCATGGAATGTACATAGTTGATAAATCAAATGGCTGTGCGCTGATAGTCTAAGTCACTAACTGAGAGTGAGTGTACCGTGGCTTCCGTTGATCAATGGTGAGTCACGTATAAGGGTATCGAGGAGCATTGGGAATGACCGGAATGAGCTGGAAGGCAAGTAGAAGATAATGGGTGAGTAAAAGCGGGAGCTAAGACAGGACACGTTCTCCTTTATGAGCATGCGAATATACGACAGCCCGTGACGTCTACGGAAGCAGGGTCAAACGAATCAAACAACAGGCAAGGATACAACTATGGATTGGTGCCCGCGATCGAGAGATTTCGTCACTATGTTGGGCCGAGCCTGACCGCGGCCTGTAGCCTCATGGGATGACGTACAATGTATATTTCTCAATCCCGCCCATAGACCCAGCCACGAACCAGGCCTTTCTTCCCATTCACCCAAGCGGTCTGAATGGTTCTCTTCCTATGCTTGCTTCTTCGCAGGCCCCAGACCTGGTGGAGTGGAGAGCGAGCGTTCAACACCAGCAAGAACCTGTGACCAATGAGATAATACCAGTGTCGTTTTCTGACTTCGGTGTGGGTCGGGAAGCTAGGCGAGCGGATGTGCAACTGGGCAGGGGAGACGCCTAATAGATAGATTGGCACAGCTACTCCGTACCATTTGCTCACCCAGTGTGGTCAGTAACGATAACCATGTGAGAGGGGTTTGTTAGCTCTTGATGGCGAGAGCGATTTGCTGTGTTGGACAGCATAAGGCGCTCGAACGGCATTGGCAAGTACAAGGAAGCCAATTTATCGTTACAGGGAATTTCTTTAACATATATATATGTATACAGGCTCTCAGGCACAACCTCCCCAAATAACAGGAAAACCCTTGATGAATGGCGTACTTTTCGGTGTTAAAATGCATCTCTGTACTCTCTGGCACGTGGCTAACTGCGAGTCAATCCATCTGCCTCTCATATTGGTAGCTAGGCCGCCTTCGTTGTCGTTAACAACCCCAACGCTCACACTTTGATGTGGCTGCTCCACCACCCCAACGGATTGTGTTTTTCGCTCCGCTGGAAAATATTACCGTCTCGACCAATGATACCTTACCGGCGATTGAGAAGCTCGCCCATAGTGGCGAAAAGGCGTGTGTCGATATGTGAAGGGACAAAGCAGAGCCGCGAGTCGTAAAATGGTAAAGGCCTCGTTGGGGTAGTGAATTGCCCGGCCACAACTGACAAAGAAGTCTGAGTCCCCCGCTCCGGTCGCCATGCAGTCATCACAACGGGCTGGACTGCGATGAATCGGGTCCGGGTCGTAAGCCCCAGGACGTCCGATGAAGGAAAGGGGCTCGTCTGCGCGCCAGCAGATCCTACTACTCCTAGGGACTCGTCTGTGCGCCGGCAGATCCTACTACTCCGGGACGCTCGTCCGCTCGCCGACGGAACCGGGTTCTCCTAGGGGGAATGGGGTGACAGACGACTTAGGGTCTTGTTGGAGCTACTCCCCGCGTCGCTGTATCACCGCGCGCCCAATCTGTCTCGGCGACGGTGCGCTCTGACTAGGTACGACGTCCGGAGGCTGGCTGCGCACGCAGGTTTGGCTCCGGCTGGCTAGACAGGCGGTGCTAGTGGTGGGAGGTTAGCTACGAGGGCAGGGGAATGGGTCCGAGGTCTTGAGGGCCAGCGCGGAAGTCGAGGTGGCGGCGGGTCCAAGAGTGAGGCTGACACAATCGAGGCGGGGCGCACGAATGAAAACGTCTATTTACGAGACGTCGAGTGCGGAACAACGTTCCATGACTCGAGGGTTAAATACATGATTGCTTAACTATACATGAGGCTACCGGACCGCACGGGCTGTGAGTGGAATGCTATACTACGTGGGTGGGGGAATATGGTAGATGGGTCTGGTGGCGTTCGGGTGGGCGGTACACGATCACAACGCGAATAGTTACACTACCTGAGTTCGCATGTCGTCGGCCCGAGTGCCGGGCACAGGTCCACGCGAGGGAGGCCCGGAGAATGGGGTCCGGGGGATCTTGGGTCGCGTTGTGGGGGTTTCGGTTCATCTGCACGAGGTGCCGGTGAGGGAAAGGGGCGATAATCATCGCATGGACCCCCAGAATGGACCCTCATCCTTCGGCATTCGCAATCTTGACAACACAACTGCCAAAATGAGAAGGATCCCAACATAAGGTTCTATCCCGCTGCCATAGGGCCCAGATAAGAAGATAAGGTCCAGACTCACACACTGCGGGCTTGGCTTGGCTGTGGATGGCCCATTCTATTTAATCTTCATCACTCTCCTCCTCTTGCTCTTTGAGGAACTATTGAGGGAATTTAAACGAATGAGGAACCAGGAACTCACGTTGACAGCGGTTCCGTTGCCTTAAGGAAGTGCTGCCTACCCTGAGGTTTGCTTCCCTTCGAATGCAAGTACACGATTGCTTGATCAGAAATACAGTCCTTGTTGTATAAGACCTGATCGGAGGAATGTGAATGGTGGTTAAACACTGCAAGTCAGTAACCTACTTTGAGGATTTGGGGGAAGGCCTTTATAACACGAGATTCTTCGTAGCAGAAGACTTGTACCGTGTTAATGAGTACAACCTCGGTCATTGGTCCATTGCAGAACAGTTCGAGGACTGGAGCGTATTTCTACTCGTTCGCATCCGTGACAGTTTCACATCCGACAAACCCTCAAGGCTAGGCCTTCGATCTGATCTGGCCGAGTGCTCCAATCCACAGTAGCCATCAACCGTGCCAAACGCACGCAACTAAATCGTTCTTCGGGATCGGTTGCTCAGCCTGTTGATCCTTTAAGAATGAAATCATCCAGATCGAACGATGTTCAGCATTCAAACCTTTCTCCTACTCCAGGACACGCACCGCCTCGATGCCCTCTTCCCTCTCAGAAAGGTCCTTCGGTCCATTCACAACCACATCCTTGACGGATGTAAACAGCTTCCGTGCGCACCATTTGGCCACAGTCGGAAGGCCCTTCTCCTTGAAGTGCGCGTCAAGATTAGTGACATTACGTTTGTTGGGAGGGAAGAAGTCGATGAGATTCTTGACTCCGCCTCACTTGAGCGAGGAGGAGAAGTGGTCCATAGACTGGTCACCGAGGTACGCGCGGAAGATGAGCGTGAGGGTCGTCAATGCTTGGCCTAGAATAGGAGGTCAGCATAAAAAGGGCAGGGTCAATGAGAGCGTCTCACCATCATTGACGAGGTGCTCCTTCCACAAGGCCTGGATTGCGCTCGCACTGGCTAACCCCTGGAGTCGGCTCGTTCGAATGCAGCTGCGAAACAAGGCCTATATCTGACCCATGTCTATTAGCCTGCTGTATTATCGTCTATGAATTGTGACTTCTATGTCTGTACCTCGTGTCTCTGTCCTGTTCGTCTGCTGTTTGTGTTTGTGTATTGATTATTTGGCCGTCCCACTTCACGATCACCCCATAGGAGTAATCTTCCAGTATATAAGAGCACGCAGTGACCAGGGGCAACTTCTCACGGTTTTGCCTCCGGCTAAGCTTTCCACAATTCGACACTTTTGCCATGGAGGTCCATCTCCAATATTCGGGAACTGGCCATTCGTTATGGTTACAGTGGCTCAACGTTCAACTGCGCCACTTCTTGTCCCATGTTTCTCTCCTGACCCGTTTATACAAGGCCATTGCCTACAATGAACTGCCGAATGAAGGTGAACGACGAAAACGGGATACCCGTCGGATGAAGGGGGGTAGAGATAGAGGGAACCGCCCAGTCGTCCGTCGGTCAGATGAGCGAATAGGTTGATCGTTCGAAATCTCCCAGCCCTTCAGAACATTAACGAGCCCTTCTTGTATTGAATGAGAGACGTGGTTGCGACCCGTTGGGGGTTTGGGATCCTTCGCTTCATTGCGACCTTCAGCGCTCGCGGCTCTAAAACTCATGGGAGTGCAAAGATCAGAGACGAATAAAATACGCAACCTATTGTATATCAAAGCTCCGCTGCCCTAACCAGAACCGTCGGTGCTCTCTTCGGTATATTCGCACTGGCACGAATGATCGAGCGTCGTTGTCGGTTATCTTTGGAGGTTCATCGATATCTTGAATTGGTGGACCCCAGGATGACGGTCAGCCCGTGTGTACATTTGTGGTCGACGTTCAACACGCGATTTGAACTCTACCACCCCATCGGCGCACGATGGCAATGTCCCAATCGATGGAAAATGAGACAGCGACGTGTGAAACGTGTAGCACATTATTGTCGAGCTAGAGGATTTGCCGCAGAATTCCTTCAAGGTTCGCGAGTAAGAAAATTGGCTGCACCCAGACGAGCGACGAAGAGCGCATGTAGACGAGCACACCAACCTCACGCAAAGTGGGTCTACTCACTCTCAATTCTCGCCGCCTACCTTGCCCTCTGGAGTTGTCCCTTCTGACAAGAGCCACGTTCAATGTCGCCCAAAGTACACGGCCGGGCAAGATCCCGGGCTTAACAAGATAGAGGCACTTTATGCGAGCCTTTGGCGTCATAGTTGCCATCTCTGCAACCGACCAGTCTGTTCCACCCACGTCGACTGGGGCCGGCAACCATTGTCGAAATCGACACTGTTGTCTCGCCTATCGCCTTTCTTCAAGTCAGTCTCTCTGTCAAAAAGCGAGAGGATGTGCTCAGCACATCGCGAGTAGCTATGGGAGCGACAGCAATTCTATTGGTGTCAACGAATCAACACTCTGTAAACACCTCTGGTCAGGCTCACCCGGAGCCGCTCTCCGAGCAGCCCGCCGACCTGCACTTTCCGTCTCCCCCACCGATTTAGATGTGCACAACTCCCTCCCTGACCGTGTCTATCGTGAAATACGAGGGTGATAATTACTCCGTCGCGATCTATTTCAGTATTGTCCCACAATCCCACCTCTGCATGCGGTCTCCTATCGGGGCACATCCCCCTGAGTGGTCGAGTTGGGCTCTGACATCTCGACTGCAAGCAATGGAGGTGGGCCGATCAGGCTCCTTCACACCGTCCATTACCGTCGACGCTACCGCCTGGACATTCAAGCCACATTTACCATAGAGAATTCATAGATGAAAATATCAAGGTACGTACCCAGTGAGGTTACCTGGGCGATAGTCAGTGCAGCCATAGTCGAAGAGGTCCACAAATATATGGTAGAGGCGATGGGTCGCCGGGGATCACGACACATCGGGTGCTATACAAAACGAAATGTGTTTTCATGTTCTAGCCACCTCTGCCTTGGGCAATTGGTGGTGATGGAGATAAGTCCACTTACTGTCTGGCGGCCTCCCACACGCGCTCCAATGTCAGGTGTGTTTTCTATGTCATCATTACCTAAAAATACTGCTACTGGGTCTTCGTCCGCTCACTCTTCTTCCGAGGTCCGTCCGCCACTCGTCAATGACCGCCCAGTCGGTCGTCTATTATAACCAACAATGGGTTCGTGTTTATTGGGCTTGAGGATTCTCTAACATCAAATCTCCATGGTGCTTTGAAACAAAAACGCACACCTGATTGCAATGGTGATGAGGTGGATCGACTAGGATCGTCAGTCGAGTGTCCTGTGGCGGTCAGATGGACTGAACTGACAACATAGAGCAGTGGATTCGTCGCAGATCGCCTTCATCGGCTTCGAGAGAGGGTCACTTATATTTCTGAATGGCATTTAGGACCAAAAGCGATAGAAAACTCAAAGGATGGCTCACTCGTCTGAAGTCTCCACAATATTATAGCCGTTGATCTTTGCCTGCAACTGCGAGTAGACATGCAAGGTCACCTCATTCGTCTGCGGAAGCAATTTCTGCTTTGATGACCTTGGATATAATTTCAGGATACAAACCCTATCGTCTGCATTACTATCCTTCGATTGTAGGTGAAACTAAGACCAACTACCCACCATGAGTCGGATATCAGTCGATACTTGCATGGCAGACACGCGCAGAGCCTTGCGATCCTTCTTCCATGTATCAGTTTCAGGAATGCACGTCACGATATCAGTCGCATTTGGTAGGTGGTTTGGCCTCGTCCTCTGAGATGTGTAAGAACCTGAAACGGAATTTCAAGGGACATCAGATACGAGCGAGGATGAAGCGCTCTGCGTTGACATGTTCCACTTGCCTCAGTCGGACTACATCCGTCTTATGAAGGACCTTTATGGCACAATGTGTCTGCCGTTCGCGCTGTCTCAGACGGGTGAGCAGAACGCGCTTGGACGCGCCCGTGCCTGTGCCGAGTAAGCTTCAGCAGGATGGTAAGAAGGGTTATGATGACATACCCAGAGTGTTAACGACCTGAAAATCGGAGAGCATGAGCTGGTTGTCGTCACCACTGCTCTCTTTCGACTGTGCAGAGCCGTTAACCGCCTGTGTGACATGGGCTCGCGGCAGTTGCTGTGGTCGGTCAGCCTCCATCGCAGAGTGAATACTAAACGATGGCTTTCGATCGCCCCGGATTGGCGAAAGTGGCGGGGTGATCAAGCTCGGCCGTCGGATACAGCCGGGATCTCAATCTTTGCGGGGTTCTCGCAAAGTGAAAGGAAGAATGCGACCTACGATGACCAGCACGTATCGCAGTGGGAAAGGGCAACGCCAGGGGGTCCATTCGAATCTCTTCTTCCTGTCGCCTGTCTTTAGCCCACTCTAAGCGCTCTCGCACTTCTCGCACTTCCTCTTCTTGTGAATTCATTATGTCACGTTCTTCTGGTTGGATATTGAGATCGATGGGGACTGCATTTTGCACGTTTAACTCCGCGAACTCAGCTTCGGTCTTCTCTACCTCGAGGTTGTTGATAGGATTAAAGGCTGCAATACCATATCAGTAAACGGGCCACTCTGCACACGACTATTTGAAACGCCCTCATGTTCTCGACCCATTCTAAGTAGTCCTTGTATGATCGTACGTCTGGGATGTATTTCGTCGCTTATTGAACCTAAAGACAAGCAGTCAGTGCAGTACTAATTGGTTGCTATTTACACGCACTCTTTACCATCTGCTTTCTGACTGCGATCTCCTTCTCCACATGCATAGCCTCGAAATTGCACAGAGAAGGCTGGTTTGCGCAGCATAGTCTCACAAACCGGGCAGGGAGCAGGGCCTAGGGCACATAGTCGATACACGATTTATACCTATGCGAGGGATGGATAGCATTAACCAATTCGTGCAAAGTCAAGTGCTGTCGAAAGCGAAAGAAGCTCACATTCGTTGATAGCAAGTGCTGACAAGTAGCCTCATTCTAGCACTGAAGTATCGCTCGGCCTTGCAGACAGGGCACTGAACGTCCTGTGCCTATGGATAACATGCAAGTGAGCGACACTCGCCACTTTACAGTTCACGCGTCAAGTACGCCTCGACGTACCAAGTATTCGACAAGTTTTACTTGTAGTATATACCTATTCTCGATGGTATGGGCACGTTCGCAGACAGTGGCACTGCGCGCACGACTGGTCGAATGCCGCCACCCGGCCCCTACGGGTCGCGTTTTTGGACATGGCAGGTTCCCTGGATCATAAATCGGGGGTTTTTTCTATTTTTACTAATGAGGCGAACCAAAGGCGGAGTTCAAGTGGTCTGACAAACAAAGGCAAATACACCATGTCAAAATAAAATGATTGACATGTCCTCACCCTTACACCCAAAATTTTTTTAGAGACTTCTTTGGTATTCGGTCATTAAACATTCATTCATTCGCATTACAGATTTCTCGTTCGATATACTCTGATCAATTGATGCCATGGCTTGAAGCCTTCTTCCCTTATTGTAGCGTATCCTTGTGCCCCTTATGCACAACTTGGACTGAGAGTTGGGTTTCACCCTGTAAATTGACGAACGCACTCCCATCATCGGAACATCTGTCCTCCCTCCGCGCGGTATGCACATTTGACTGTCCATACTCACCAAACGCGGACCCGCAGTTCATTCCTCATCGCGAACTGGCCACCTCCACCATGCCAGTCATTCAAATTTTGATGCCTTGCGGGTCGCTCTCAAAAGCGAATCTTTCCGAATCGACAGGTTGCCGCTTTGCGTTCTTTTGCCATTATCGGATACGGTGACGACCATCCTTTGGGCCAAGCGTTGACCGGACCTCCACTCCGTTCAAACGCTCTCCGCTCGCTTCGCAGACTGCACTCCCTTCCATCATTTCCTGGTCACTTGTTAGCGATTCATGATTGCCCGTAGCGATCCCTAATACCCTCCGATGGTCCGTAGCGACTTCCGGTTGACTCGTGCCGGGTCCCTAACACTTTGCCACTCTGCTCTCACCTATTGGTTTGCATACTCTTGACGCTACCCTCACAAACCAAGCGAAGATATTCAACGTTTGCCGTCAGCTCGTTACACCTCTTGGGCTCTATCTTTGTGAACGGTTTGAAGGTATCCCAAATTGCCTCAAACCACTGACCCTCTGGGGGTCTTGTGTGTTCAGGATATCAGACCATATTTTAAATCATCTCTCCTCCTCATTCACGTATATATATTAGAAATTCTCAACAACTTCATCGTCCATGTCCTCCAGTCCTCGAGTATGTCATATGTCAGTTGCGGGTTCTTGCAGAGGAGAGGAAAGCATATAGGAAACCGTATACGTATCCTTAG
>Ga0307513_10010508_pt1 | contig 11589 bp, 15 predicted proteins | sample 15_EM_MG_FD_202174 | JGI IMG/M metagenome (GOLD analysis project Ga0307513, IMG submission 202174) | Populus trichocarpa ectomycorrhiza microbial communities from riparian zone in the Pacific Northwest, United States - 15_EM | ecosystem: Host-associated > Plants > Roots > Unclassified | place... | reverse complement strand
GTCGCCCGCAAAGGCGCCGGCGGAGGCAAGAGCTCCTCACTTCGCTCGGTTCGTGCTGTGCTCCCACTGTGGAGCTCGACGCATGGTGTAACGTTCGGTTATTTAGTCGAAACAAGTCCTGCCCTGCGGCCAGAATGGTGACTGAATGATGAAAATATTATCCCCCCAAGTTTGGTAAGATGACATCTGTGGCCTTCCGTACAAATAATTCCTGCTCACCCGTGGTTCGGGACGATTATGGTAGCGGGCCACAACAGTGAAACAAAAACTGCCAGTCCCTCGCAGATATCAGGCCGCAGTTCGTCGTAACCAGTTCCGTATTTTGAGAAGAAAAAAGCCGCAGAGGATACGCCCGTGGCATCTCGTCTTATCCGCCCCGCGCTACTTCGGATGCCTGGAACAAAGCATGGTCGGCACAGGTGTTCCGCATATTCTCTATTGTGTTTATGCAAACTCGGTTCCTCCCTAGATCCGGTGAGTGAAGGAGTCCACGAACGGAAGTGAAGGCGCGGTGAGAAGTGATGTCGTTGATTTGTATTGGCCCCACGTGTACATACTCGCCACCAATTGGCCCAAACTGGTCGTGTGATACACTGCAGATGTCGACCGCAATCGATAGTGGACGCTGATTGCGGGGCCCTCATACAAATTGACGGCCATCGACGGGTTTTGACCAATGTTGATCGTGGCATAACTAGACTGGCGTCAACATCGGCTGCAGTTGCCGATTCATACTCTTAAATCGTTGGGAAAAGCCCTTTTTGTTGGCGCTCGTCAGCGGCGTGTGAAGCCGAACCCATCAAACGACCAGCTTCGACCGGTCTTCAGTGCGATTGTTCGATTATGTAAATCCTCAGCACGTCTTGCGGTGGCAGGTACCCAAATGACACGAGATTTCATTTAATAAGTTATACGAAAAGAGGTATAGTGTCCACCGACAGAGATGCAGCACAGGATATAGTCACGGGAGGGATGGGTGGTCGGCGGTGGGAGTGGAATGATTCGACCAAGGACAACCGAGGCTGTTCTAGGCAGAATGAAGATAAACAAGATCCCCGGGTACAATGAGTGATCTTCGGTAACCCATCCAAACACCTACGAACTCCCAGACCCGTCCTCGACCTAAACCGATTTCATCACCTCAGGGTCCTCATGTTCATGATCGTAAGGGACCGGACCCCTCTTCTTGGGAACAGGGCCGGGGACTGCGAAACATAAAACGGCGAGGAGTTCCGGCGTCACCGCGAAGAGGTACCATATAACCATTTTTTGAGATGTGAGGGTGCTGGTCCTGACGATGAAGTAGACCTCGCAGGCGAGCAAGAGAATGACGATCAGACAGGGGATGTACGTCACGTACGTCGTTCCGGAGGTCTCCCCGCCCAACCTACCCCGTTCTGTGCGGAAGACGGACCGTTGAGTCGCCGGTGACCCGCAGATTGAGAGAGGAGATGGGGGTGACTTACTGAGCGCGGCGCGTTCTTCATATGCCTGGACTACCGCCTTGATCCCCAGTACGACTGTGACGGCGAGGAAAATGCTCAGGGTGACCTTCGTAAGGGCAAAGGCAATTCTGTTCGCTTTGTCGGGGTATGCCGCCTCAGCGACCCAGACGACGACGGCGACAGCGAGAAAAAAGCGGACGAGCCACCTGTTCGAGGTAGCTCGGGAAATTGGGTTCTTAGCAATATATCCGTTGGCGATTTCCCTACATGACAACAGCCGTGTCTTGAGCTCGTTCGTCAAGACGACCCTGGAGGAGCGTGGCTTACCGATCGAGGACAAGCGTGTACGCAGAATCCAACAAAGCGAATCCGGCGCTGTAAAGGGCTGCCGCCGCAGTGGATTCTTCCCGTGTGTAGCCCGAGCCTTCGATTACCCCCCTCAATGCAAGGGTGGTCACCCGGACTAGAGGCGAACGGTCAGTCTCACGTGGTCTCCAATGAAGGCGGTGTTTAGCAACCCACTTGCGCAGAAAAACGAGAGCATGATAAACACATATGTTGTGTTATCAATGGTCCTCCGCAAGTAGTACAGCAAAGTGATGGCATAGAGAACCGCAAAAACGACAGACCCTGCAGCGGGCCCAATGTCAAATCCAGGGGCAAAGTCGGAGCCTCCGCCTGAAGAGTACCGCCTGAACCACGCGCCATCGTGCTCTGGAGGACGAGAGTGAGAGAGATGACGGGTGACTGGGAATGAACGTTGGCTCGACAAGGACCCTAGATATTTGCTTATACTCCAATATTGCACCAATTTAGAACAAAGGGGCATCTGCGACACTTCATCTATAACCATGGGAGGATATCAACACTACCAGCGTTCAACCCCAGTAAAAGATTGGTGAACATGCATCAACCACTGGCGAACTGCGTCGAAAAAACGTGATTGGACCGAGACCCGGCAATACCAGTCGGACCGCGCCTCTGGATCATCTGTTCCTGACTAGCCGGAGAAAAGTAGTTCCACAATACAACTGGGGCGGGAGGGGTGCCACACCGAAGGGACCGGGATCGGTCCTTCCTTCAGTAAGTTCAGTTCCTTCCGATATTGCGGGAGTCGGCGTGGATACCTTCGATGCCGTCCGAAAAGGCACTGGCAGGGGCAGGAGCTGAGCGCTGAGGGATGGTACCACTCGAAGGGGTCTCCTCACTTCGCTCGGTCCGTCCCGCGTCCTATTTACGAAGCCCGACGCGCGACGTAACATCCGGTCATCTAGTCAAGGTAAGTTCTGCCCTGTGGCCAGAATGGCGACTGAACATTTGAACGACGGAGAGATTCCGTATTTTGAGGAGAAAGAAGGCGCAGTGGGAGGGTAGCGCATCCGAAGCGAGAGTCGCGATCACTTCTGAGCGCTTGTACTTGGGTTTGGGAAGTGCATAGAGGTGCACTTCCCGTCGCTTTTGGCACTTCGGAAGCAATTAAAGCTTTTGCCGACGATTACGTCCGCGGCACATTACCCTACTTATCCGCTTCACGCTGCTTCAGGTACTCGGGAGCCAAGCGAAATTGGCACGGGTATCCCATGCCTTCTCCACTGTGTTTACGCAATCTCAGCTCCTCTTCAGACCCGGAGAGCGGAAGAGGGCGCAGTGGCGCAGTGAGATACAGTATCGTCGATTTGTATCATGCGGCTCTTCGTGTACATAGCCACCGCCAATCAACCCGAACTCGAACTGACCATAATTGGCGTACTTCCGCCGTAATCAATATGCACCGACCGGCGTAGGGCCCTTGTGCAAATTGACTGTCATCGACAGATGTTGACCAATACTGGTCATGGTTGACTCAACTCCTCAACTCGTCATAACCAGATTGGCGTTAACACCGGCCAAATTTGTCGATTCGAACTCTTAAATCGTTAAAACGAGTCCATTTTGTCGAATCTTGTCGATGCTTGCCAGTAGCGGGCGGAGCCGAACCCATCGGACGACCAACTTCAGCCGGTCTTCAACGCGATGGTTCGATCGAATCCTTGGGACGTTTTGCGGTGGCAAGTACCCAGATAACATGAGATTTCATTCAATAAGTTATACGGAAAGAGTTATAGTGTCTACCGACAGAGATACAGCACAGGGCATGATCTTGGAGAAAAGAGGTGATCGTCGGGGGTGGGACGATTCGACCAAGGACCAGCAAGGCTGTTCTGGGCAGAATTAAAATAAATAAGATCCCCAGGCATAGTGAGTGAACTCCGATAACCCGTCCAAACACCTGTGACCTAAACCGATTTCGTCATCTCGGGGTCCTCATCCCCATGAGCGTGAGGGATTGGACACCCCTTCTGGGGAACGAGGCCGGGGACTGCGAAACAGAAAACAGCGAGGAGCTCTGGCGCCGCCGCGAATAAGTACCATATAACCTGGCTTTGAGATGTGATGGCGTTGGTCCTGACGGTGATGTAGATCCCACGGGCGAGCAAGAGAATGACGATCAGACAGGGAATGTACGTCACGTACGTCGTTCCGGAGGACTCCCCGTCCGACGTACCCCGTTCTGTGCGGAAGATGAACCGTTGAGTCGCCGGTGACCCGCAGATCGAGAGAGGAGAGGAGAGTGGCTTACTACTGAGCGCGGCGTGTTCCTCATATGCCTGGATCACCGCCTTGACCCCCAGTATGGCTGTGACGGCGAGGAAGGTGACCACGGAGACCACCATAAAGATAACGATATTTCCGTTCCTTTGGTAGTAGGACACAGCCTCAGCGATCCCGAAGGCGACGGCGACGGCGAGAACAATGCGGACGACGCATCTGTTTGAGGCGACTCGGGAAATTGGGTTCTTGGCGACGTTCCCGATTACGATGTTCCTACATGACAACAGCCGTGTCTTGAGCTCGTCAAGACGACCCTGGAGGAGCGTGGCTTACCGGTCGAGGACAAGCGTGTACGCAGAATCTAGCAAAGCGAAGAATCCGGCGCCGTAAAGGGCTTCCGCCGCAACGTATACCCCCACTGTCGCTGAATCCGAGCCTTCGATTACCGCCGTCAACGCAAAGGTGGTCACTCGGACTAAAGGCGAACGGTCAGTCTCCTGTGATCTTCAATGAAGGCGGTGTTTAGCAACTCACTTGCGCAGAAAAACGAGAGCATGATGAACACGTATGTTGTGTTATCACTGGCCCTCCGCAAGTAGTACAGTAACGTGAGGCCATAGAAAACCGCAAAAACGATAGACCCTGGGGCAAGTTCGATGTGGAATTCAGGGGAGAAATCTGCGCCTCCTGAAGAGCTTCCGCTTGAGTTTCCACCTGAGTTTCCGCCCGAACCGCGCGCCATCGTACTCTGGGGGACGAGAGTTAGGGGGGTGATGGGGTGACTGGGAGCGAACGTCGGCTTGACAAGAATCCTGGACGCTTACTTATACCCCAATATCGCGTTCATTTGGAACAAAGGGACCTGTGCAACGCTTCTTCTATAACCATGGGAGGCGACCAGCGTTCAACGTCAACGTTCCCGTTCAGCGCTCAGGGGTTTCAATTGAGTTTGCACGTGGCTTCGGGAGGAACTCTCTCGCAAGCGACGGTCGTCCCCAGCATCCTGAGGGTCCCTGGGCTACCTGGGAGCAAGAGAAGACCTGCAACCGACAGGGTGGTTCCCCTCCATCAACGTTTGGCTCCCCTCAAGACTTCCCTTCTTACTGCCTGCCTTAAGCGTTCATTTGTTCTTAGGCTGCGCGGCTTCCCCCACTGGCCTCAAGCCTTTAATTCCCCACCACCTTCCGTTTCTTCTGTATATGGCACCCCCCCCCCGATCCATGGACTTAGCAGCGAACGGACACCGGACCTGCATTGTTTCTATTTTGTTTGTCAATGATGGTAGCTGTGTACTGGAGAATTGCCGTACATGTACTGGTTTGCGAACTGTGGGATAAATCAGGACTTGAAAAAAAAAAGGTTTTTTAATAAAACAGTTCTGATTTATCCCACATTCGTAAACTAGCACATGTACAGCAAATATCTAGCACACAGCTATACCACATCAACAGGGAGAAGGGGGAGCAGTCCACTATCTAAGGTCCAATATCGTACAAATTGACTGTCATCGACAGGTATTGACCAATGCTGGTTATGGTTGACTCAACTCGTCATAACTAGACCGGCAACACCGGTCAAAGTTGACGATTCGGACTCTTGAATCGTTAAAGACAGGTCCGTTTTGCCGAATCTATTGAACGACCAACTTCAGCCGATCTTCGACGCGATCGTTCGATCGAATCCTTGGGACGTTATGTGGTTGCAGGTACCCAAGCTACATGAGATTTCATTGAATAAGTTATATGGAAAGAGGTATAGTGTCTACCGACGGAGATTTAGTACAGGGTATGGTTTTGGAGAGAATGGGAGTGGGACGATTCGACCAGGGACCGGCAAGGCTGTTCCAGGCGAAATGAAGATAGATAAGATCCGCGGGTATGGCGAGTGAACTTCGGTAACCCGCCCGAACACCTACGGACTCCCATGCCCCCTCCCCGACCTAAACCGACTTCATCACCCCGGGGTCCTCGTGCTCGTGAGGGACTGGACCCCCCTTCTGAGGAACAAGGCCAGGGACTGCAAAACAGAAGACGGCGAGGAGTTCTGGCGCCGCCGCGACCACGTACCATACAACCTCGCTTGAAGTTGTGATAGTGCTGACCCTGACGGCGAGGTATACCTCGCGGGCGAGCAAGAGAATGACGATCAGACAGGGGATGTACGTCACGTACGTCGTTCTGGGGGTCTCCCTGTCCGACGTACCCCGTTCTGTGCGGAAGATGAACCGTTGAGTCGCTGGTGACCCACAGATCGAGAGAGGAGATGGGGTGACTTACTACTGAGAGCGGCGTGTTCCTCATATGCCTGAACCACCGTCTTGATCCCCAGTATGGCTGTGACGGCGAGGAAGATGCTTATGGAGGCCTTCACAAGGGCGAGGGCATTCCTCCTGTCCAATTGGGAGATGCACACCGCCTCAGCGATCCCGGTGGCGACGGCGGCAGCGAGAACGAAGCGGACGAGCCACCTGTTCGAGGCAGCTCGGGAAATTGGGTTCTTGGCAACATTCCCGACGGCGATTTCCCTACACGACAACAGCCATGCCTTGAGCCCGCTCATCAAAACAACCCTGGAGGAGCGTGGCTTACCGATCGAGGACAAGCGTGTACGCAGAATCCAGCAAAGCGAAAAATCCAGCGCTGTAAAGGGCTTCCGTCGCAACGAATATTTCCAATGTCGCCGAATCCGAGCCTTCGGTTACCGCCTTCAACGCAAAGGTGGTCACTCGGACTAGAGGCGAACGGTCAGCCTCACGGATCTCCGGTGAAGGCGGTGTTTAGCAACTCACTTGCGCAGAAAAACGCGACCATGGCGAACACGTATGATCCCCCCCTCAAGTAGTACAGCAACATGACGGCATAAAAGACAGCAAAAACGATAGACCCTGAGGCAAGCTCAACGTGGAATTCAGGGGAGAAATTGGAGCCTCCTGAAGAGTTTCCGCCTGAGTGTCCGCCCGAACCACGCGCCATTGTGCTCTGGAGGATGGGAGTGAGGGGGCTGACGGGGTGGCTGGGAGTGAACGTTGGCTTGGCAAGGATCCTGGACGCTTACTTATACCCCAATATCGCGTTTATTTGGAACAAAAGGACCTGTGCAACGCTTCCCCCATAACTATGGGAGGAGATCAACGTCCACGTTCAGCGCTCAGGGGTTAGAATTGAGTTTTCCGAGCCGATCACCAAATTTCAAAGATGGGTACGCGCCACAAATTGGACACAACACGTCCGCTTTCCCGAAGGGCACTGCTGGAAGGACGTGTCTCGCGGGCGTGAAAAAAAGAATCTGAAATTTATCGTGACACGTATCGATACAACAAAAAGAGTAAACGCCGTAACAACAAGCAATCTAACAACACACGCACCATCCTGGAGGGACGTGCAGCGGTCGAGCAAGAGGACAGAGTGGTGGGAATCTTCACATGAAGTCGTTCGGATCGTTACCAAAGTCATCCAACGCTTCATCGTATAAATTTGTGTCGACCCTGTGACAGCCGACGTCAGCATCAAGGAGATTGGAAGAATCAAAGCGCGCCCTTCGGGTTCTGATACGAACTTTCCAATCGTCTTTGTACTTCCGAGCACAGGCTTGGGCGCCTTTTTCTTCTTTCCGCTAGTCTTATCCTTCGCCTCTCTCTGTTTCTCATTTGCCAAGGCAGTCAACCCGCTCGCGACCTTCCTAACATCCACGTCCTTCAGCGGACTGGCAAGTTCCTTAGCGTGGGCCTCGACGAAAGCAGCATACAGCGGCTTATCCTGATGTCGCTTTATGACAAGATCGAAGATTTGACGAGAGAGAATGTCGAATTCTTCTTTGGTCTTCGGGGTGGCGTTCAAAACCGATCCGATGTCAACTTGCGCGCCTGCATTTGCCAAGAGGAGGAATTCAGATGTCCATGGTTACGGCGAGCACGACCGGGAGTGAGTGTGGCGTACCAGAGGGGTCGGTACCGAATAGCTCCGCAGCGTTCTTCATATCGCTCTCGACTTCCCTCTGTCTATCCCTCAGAGCCTTCGCCCTTGGATCCAAAACGGCATCCTCATCGTACAGCTCATCGTCATCCGGAGTCTTGGTAGCACGAGCGGCTTCCTTCTCAGCCAGTTTCGCTTTTAGAGTACCTCTTTTCTTGGGAGGTGCGGCGTTGGATACTGGACCCGGTTCCTCGTCCTCGGATTCGGAGTTCTCCCAATCACTCTAAAGTATCCCGCGAACCCGTATAGATACAAAGTGTGAGCAGTTGATGAGCTTCGTACGTGAGGATTGAGTAATGTGGGGGAAAGACTTACGACAGGACCGTTGTCGTCGTCGTCCTCGCCTTCCCATTTGTTCATTTTCTTTATGGGCGGCTTGACGGTGACAACGGCGGGCACCGTGGTCTTCTTCGTGCTCTCGTCATCCGAGGCGTCCCAATCAGCCATGGCGAAACCGACAGAGAGGATGAGGAAACAGAAACGAAAGAGTAAAAGAGAGTGGATGGAGATTAGATCAAAACTTTCGGACGACTTCCTCTTTGCCTTCTCGCCCGGTGCGATCAGCGGAAATTGCCGAACATCTGGCCACAATGAGTTCAACGACTCGAGACGCGTTACTCAAACTCGCTTTGCCTCTCGTCAAGAACCATGGATTTACTCGAAATGCGTTATCTCTTGCTGTGATGTACTCGCCATCTGGAAACCACACGGCTCCGTTGAACGATGTGGCTGTCGATGCACTATTTGGAGAGGGCGACGAGGCGAGGAGAACACTCGTACGCGCTTGGTTGGACGACGCAAGGGCTTCACTACGGACATTGCACGGTCAAGGCGGTCCCACTACGTTGACAACGCACACTCCGGGCCTGGAGGATGTGCTTAAGACAAGATTGAGCAAGAATGAAGAGGTGCTAGAACACCTTCCTGAGGTAGTGTTCCCGTTCCCAGTGAGAGACATTGCTCATGTGGAATTTCGGTATGCCTAGGCATTCGCTCTCCTTGCCACACCTCCAACGTTATCATCGCTTGTCTTTCCTCTAACCCTTGATCCTCGACCGGCAATCTCTCATTCGATGTCCATTGCTGCCGAAGCATGTCAGCTGAGTGGCGACGCGAGTGTAGGGGTAAGGCGATCGTACCAACCTCCTCATTGCTCCATGAAGATTATCCCTCGGCTGATCCGTTTCCCTTTTTTCAGGCTGCCTGGTACACGCGGCGAGCAACGGTAGCAGCTATATACACAGCAGCTGGTACGTCACTTTTTTTTTTCGACCCCTATCTGCGATATGGGGTACGAGATATGAATCTTCTGATGTCTTTTTTTTGTGATCATGGTTTTTTAGAATTGCATCAGCTCTATTCTCCAGCAACCGCACACGAATTCCTTGATCGACTGCTAGATGAGTCCCGAACGCTGGGGACGGCATTGAATGAGACAGGTATTTATGCAAAGTATATCGTGGATGCCTGGAAGGGTATTATTAGGAGCAGAGGCATTATATTCTAGATCGTCGCCCAAGATCCTAGGATAATGCGATTCAATGGTTCTTTCACATGCCTGAGCTGAAAATTGCTTTGATGCAAAGGATAAAGTCACGGAACGTCCGATTTCTGCAGATGGAATACTCACAATTTCAAGAGCTTCTCTTTCATACCTCGTTGCCAACGGTTCCATATTCCTGGTTATACTTGGAAATTTGACACAATTCAGACGTGAAACAACTTCCACCCCAAGGCCCCGGATAACTTGCAATCTTCCGTTTTCAATCTTCATTGCCGTCCATACTCATCAACAGCATCAAGTCGAAAACGTCGTCTCCCTTCCGGCGTTGATCGCCCTGAGCTCCGACCCCTCCCAAGAGATCCCCATCATCCTTGGGAACACTCCAATGGAGGGATATGCTCTTCCGGTGAGCAATAAAGATGTACGTTGAAGAAGGGAGGTGATAACGAGCCCAGTCCGTCTGCGAATCTTCATTTGAACAGATGTTCCCCGAAGGGCGATCACTCTCGTAACTCCCTTGGCGTGGCGCCGTCGGAGAATTGCGATGCTGTCGGTACAACACCGGCTCATATGAGAACCAAAGTCCAAATGCCGACCAGAAAGGAGACTCTTTCTGGAGACTGCGAATTCTGTACGAGATAATGATGGTTTGTTGTGGCGAGAATGGCGGGGAGGTGAGGTGAATCAAGGAACGAAGGAGAGGGGCTAGCAGATGCGGGAAGTAGACCTTGGCGATGCGGGTAACGGGTAAACTTGTGTTCTTTTCTCATTTGGAATCATCAGGAAAACTTACAAGATCACTGCAGATGATATGTGTGAGGCCTCGAGGACCGAGTTCATTGGAAATCTTGAGTGTGTGGTCCAGATTCCCCCACTCTAGCGGGTGAACGAGGATGCGAGGACTTGGATGATTGGCCCTTCGGGACTCGCTGGCGACGGGAGGGAGATTCTGATCCAGGAGGGGGCAGACGTTTTCGAGGTCGGTCGCGACTAGAATATCATCTGCATGAAGGCCCGGCCCACCCTCCGGACACGAGTGTGAAATTTTTTGAACTAATTGGACGGTGCATCACTCACATCCTGGTTGATGATGTTCGCAAGTTTCGCTATGATGATACCCGTGCCCGAGCCAAGTTCGAGGACCGTCAAGGCTGGAGGGTCCACCGCATCTAGATCTGAACTCGGTCCCGAAGGATTGGAATAACCGTTTTCATTGCGGTTCAAGTTTGGACCTGCACGCCCCGGGGGCGACGCTGGCAACGACTGAAACTGGTGATGTGGTCGCCGTCCGGAGAACGGAGTGGGTGGGTCGAATTCAATCTGGGGATCTCTGGACTCGAGATATGCCGCGAGGGTGTACGCTGCCTCCCTGGGATACTCAGACGATAAGCGAGCTCCACTGATCTCCAAGGACGCCTCACCAAACTCTCCCCGCGATGCCGTACTTTTGAATCGCCGATTTCTGGGAATCGACGCCAAAAATCTCGGAGTCCCCGAAACTGTTCTCGGACGGGTTTATTTCCAAGCGGGGCGGGAAGTTTGGATCATCCATGGTCATTGGAGGATGATAGTTTTTTTAATGTTTTCCGAGATTTTTTTATCACCCGAGATAAGGTTCTTTCTCGCACGTGATGTGGGGTTAAACCTTCGTTGCATTTCAAATACCGGGGCGCTAAGCGGAGTTTGAATCCAAAACCCCCACTGCTATTTATCGTCTGGGGGCACCCCCGTCGTCCCCTCATCTTCCCCCGTCCTCTCGCTCACAATGGATAGCAACAGAACCGACAAAACCCCCCGTTCCACCCCCATCTCAATCAACACTACAGGCGGTTACCACCACAGGTACCGTTCTGCCTCGGTCTCCTCCGACAGTTCAGATGGCTCCCCCTCAGACCCCATCCAAACCCCTCTCAGCTCGAATCCCCCAAAAGTGGCGACAGTCTCCCCCTCCACCTCTCCCTTCCTTTCCTATATCATGGGTCAGCAGACCGGCCCCGCCAAGACGTTCCCTTTCAGAAGGGGCACCGTTGACTCGATCGGCAGCACTGGTACTGTCTTTGACGATGGTCGGTTATCT
>Ga0307513_10010507_pt1 | contig 11590 bp, 12 predicted proteins | sample 15_EM_MG_FD_202174 | JGI IMG/M metagenome (GOLD analysis project Ga0307513, IMG submission 202174) | Populus trichocarpa ectomycorrhiza microbial communities from riparian zone in the Pacific Northwest, United States - 15_EM | ecosystem: Host-associated > Plants > Roots > Unclassified | place... | reverse complement strand
TTTATACACTCTTCTTTTTGTTCCTTTTACAACACCATTCAAATTTCTCGAGTGTAACATTCCATTTCCTCAGAATTCTTGGTAGTTATAATAAAATAAAAGCTAAATAAAAGCTTAAGAAAACCCGCGAGGATATACAACCAAGGCCCTGGGGAAGAATTCTGACTTGGACAATGTAAGCCAAGGATCAGGCTCATAAATATTGAAGAGCGTTGACTTTAGCTCTTGCACTCAAAACTGGGTACGAGATTTCCTAATCTGTCAGGCCTGAACCATTTCTTGTACATTTGTAGGCCAAATTGGTGGACAACCCACAATGGGCTACAAGTACAATCGCGAGAACTTCTCCACTCAAAGAATTATCCCCAGAGCACCCTTAATGGGGTTGTCAAAGAACTTGGGAATTATTCACCCATTGGGTTGGAAAGAAAAACTCCACGTTCCATTCAAATAGGAACTGGGAAAAGAAGATGAGCAGGGGAGAGGCAGAGTATCCGTAATCATGGATATCCATCTTCGTGGCATCTTCGCGAGTATACATTGTTCAACGATCGAATTCGAGGTGTTGAGCTAGTAATGTATCAGAACGAGGTAGTAAGACTTGAAAAACAAAAGAACCCACTTTGGGTGGATGAACTGTCTCAATTACCTTCACATGTGTATACTTGCTTGACCATCCCAACTATTCTTACACCACACGAGACTTCTTCGCACCAAACTGCCCCTGAAGAGAGAAATAACGCACCTACGATCGTTTCTCTCCTTTTAGCCATGCAAAGAGATGCCCATCTGCGGTGAGGCTTCACAGCGGGTGTCGTGCAACTTCGATTACCAGTCGTCGGACCTCTACTCGACGATGTGGAATTTTCTTTTCAACGATTTGGAGAACAGGTGTTACACGAGTTAAGGGATGAGTGTCGTTGTCAAGCCACTGCATGCAAACCCCCCCTCTCTCTCCAGCGGACTCTGCTTCCATCCCAACAAGGATTCTCCAATCTCTGGCCGCATCTTCCTACTTCCCCCTGCCCTCTGATTCCTGCACTCGTCGCCTGAATATTTTGACGAGTGGCCGAGATTAATGACATGCAGGGGTACCCAATCCTTATCGTGTCCCTCAGAAATGATCAGGGTTCCCTCCGAGGAGTATTCGCGGTAATCCTCAGGCGTAATAACACCTGATGCCCGACCATGATTATCGGGTGCATCTGGTGCACTTGCCTATTTTCAACCTAGCCAATGGACGGTTCATGTAGAGGGGTGGTGACAGCAGATACACTCGGGGGAAAGTGTCGATAGCAAATCCATATAGATTAGAGGGGGAGGAGTATTGTCGCAACTCGCCAGCATTTTTGTGTGCGAGAGCTGCGAAAACGAAATGGAGAGATTTTGCATGCTGGTTGAATTGACCGAGGAATTGAGATAGGATTCGGAGTTGAAAAATGGGGAGGACTCATCGAGAAGATTGATACGATGCAAAACTTATGTGTAAGTGGGTGGCAGAGGTAGTTGATACATTTTCACTTCCATTCCACAACCACCGTTCAATGGACGCTCCAGAGTGGCCTGTACATCTATCCAATCCTTCGTTGTACCCATATGCAGTCGCTGGGGCGACCGAGATCCCCGTTTGGACGGTCTTGCCAAGGATGTAGGTTGCTGGTGATAGCGATCAGTCATTCATGTAGGTAGTAGGTCTGTAGACTAATGTGAACACTTCGCACTTCAAAAAGCGAACAGAAACATATGAAAATGAAAATACATACCTCTTGTCGAGTACTCACGTGGACGACTTTGATGGGTTTACAGAGCATGTCTAGGATATCATCGATGTCGGATTGGTGCTTTGTCTATTTCAGTGTACTGTTGCTCGCCTCTCGGCTGTCCATATCATTGAGGGGGGGATGGGCAGTCATGGAAAGAGGAAGAGCACTCGGAGACTAGAGGAGCTTTAAGGTCTTGACGTCGTCGTCTAGGGGTTCACTGGTCCTGTTTGGAATAGTTGTTAGAAAGCATGATAATCGGGGATACACAAACTAAAGACAAGGCATACAAAAAGTGACCCCGATTGCGATGTTGGTTATTCTAGCACCTCAGGTATGGGATGATGCAGTGACGTGGACAGCGGCAGTGAGTGGGACACCTATTCCGTTTGTTCAGCTGACATTGGGCAAGGGTTATCCCCGCATGTTCGATCGTGATATTGTGTCTGACTAAATTTAAATACAACCCGGTAAGCACAGAATAAATATTATGATACACTCACTGAAGTTGAATGTTGAAAGGCAAGAGCAGCGGGTCAACACGGCATTCCTACGGACCTCGAAAGATATTGACGGCCCTTTCAGCTCTTCGGCAAGCAACAATTTGGAGATGATCCTCTGTGTGACTCTTAAGAACATGGCTCTGACGAGAGCGACATCAAGCCTGGCAGCATCTTTGGAAAGCTGAAAAAGAGGGGCAGTCAGAGCGATTGCAGTTGGATTGCAGCCTAAATTCTTCCTTTCGTCGGTGTTCTAATTTCATTTATTATAATAATGTTAGCATATGATATTTAAATTATGAATCCCACAGAATTTCCCCGCCTCTTATTCCCCTCCCTACCTCAATATGGAATGTTTATCTCAAAGGAATTTCGCATGGAGATAAGATAAGTAAAGGCGATGCATGTCCCCACGGTTGTTCCTTGACCACTGCCCATCATCAGCACCCGGTCGACCGCGTGACGAGTTCAGTTGGAAGGAAAATATCAACCGAATACCGGAGACCATGGCTTCCATGTTTGCGTCTCACACCTTTATCACAGGAGGGACAATCACCCAGGCACACGGCGATGTGCATTACCATGGCTTTTGAGGTGCATCCCTCTTTTGAAAAATCACTTCTGGTAAACTCACATATTGTGAAATTGGTAGAAAGCGCAGACCTTCTTCACCGTGCAACAGCTACTGCCGCATTTCACAACTCGAAGGAATGTTTCAATCCCCCTAAATGTCATCCGAACACACACTTGGCCGTTCTTACCAAGATCATGAAGTGGATTAAATGGGAAGAGGATCTGCATGCATTCATAATGTGGGTTTATGGAGCGGCCGGAGCTGGGAAGTCAGCAATTGCACAAACCATTGCCAAGATGTGCGAGCGGGAGATGATTTTGCTTGCGAGCTTCTTTTTCTTGAAGAATGATCCATCATGCAACAATGTCGACTCACTTATTGCCACCCTCGCCTACCAAATTACCTTGAACCTCCCCCACATTCGAGATGCCATTCTTGCTGCCATCAACCACGACCCACTCATCTTCTCTAAATCTCTTGCAGTCCAAGTTGAATCCCTGATCGTGGCACCTCTTCTGGTGTTGGCAGAGGCAGGCTTTTTCAATGATCCATCCTCTCGTCGTCTCGTTATTATCGATGGTCTAGATGAATGTTCTGACTGCAAAGTTCAGCAAAATATTCTGGAAGTTTTAGCCAATGTCCATCAACATCAGCTTCCACTGGTCTTTTTATTTACTAGCCGTCCCGAACAACATATCTCCCTCACGTTTAACACCGGGTTATTGTTTAGTGTCACTTCACGCCTCGCTGTGGATGACTCCTACCTTTCCGACAAAGACATAGAACTATTTTTGACTGACAAATTCCAGGATATCAAAGCCACGCATTGACTCCACGCTTACATCCCTTCCCAGTGGCCTCTTCCTGACGTCTTGAAACAACTTGTTCGAAAGTCATCAGGACAGTTTATCTATTCATCTACCGTAATCCGTTATGTCTCTTCCATTCAACACAAACCCGTGGATCGTTTGGATATCATCCTCGGAATTCGACCTCCTCGGAGGGACCTACCATTTGCAGAGCTTGACGCATTGTACACACATATATTAGCTGGTATGGAGGACATTGAATGTGTTCTGGAAATCCTCAGCGTCGTATTCTTCTGCGACATATCCCATCTCTTTGACGAATGGAATCTCACGCCAGTAATAATTGAAAAATTTCTATGCTTACAACCTGGTGACGTCGAGCTGTACCTTGGTGATTTGAACTCCCTGGTAACCATTGAACATGGGCAGAAAATTCATATCCTCCATGCCTCTTTAACAGACTTCTTTGTGGATCCTACTTGTTCAAAAATATTCTGGATCAACCGCCAAGCTCGGCACACAGCCTTTGCTCGCCGGTTTCTTCGGGTGTTTCAAATCCCAAGTAAGCAAGATCTTTCATCTTAATATTCCTGTCCTTATTCCGAAAAAAGTTGAGCCAGAATTCTTGTGGATCGGCTATTTCAATGTTGTCCACCATTTTGAAAATGCAGAAATGACACTTGAACTACGCGAAGACTTGGTTGATTTTTCACTCGACAATTTTTGGAATGGTATCAAACATGGCAATAAGCGGAACTACGCACACAATTTTCCTCCTCGCTTTTTAGAGTGCTTGAAAAAGCTGGTATGCTGTCATATTTACTTATGAATTGTCTGCATATTTATTCTATGATGCAGCTGTCATCTGAAGTAAACCAAATCTCCCAGACTCTTCAAGTTGACTTCGACAGAATCCTCTGCAATGTCCTGGAAAAGTATCATTCTTTTCCGGGATTCGCCCTACTTCTGGGAAGCCTCCTTCAGTCCATGAACATAATGCAAGGATATCCCTTTCCTCCCGGAATGGTAACATATTTGAATTTGGTCCATTGGCGAGGAGAGGGGCATCTCCTTGATGACATAGGATTCTCTGGAATGACCGAAGCCCATGGGTATGTGACTGGCACTCCAAAATTCTTGATTTACCTCACATAGCTGTTGGAAAATCCTGAGCGGTCAGGGACCAATGTCTTTGATCAACAGAGATATACAACCGCTGCCAAAGAGTGCTTGCAACTGTGCTTGTGTAGTCACCATCATTTTTCGAAGGGAACCATGGCGTTTGGTTATCGTAATCAGGAACTGCGTCGAAGTAGACCCTCAGCATGGATAGCATGAATGGGGGTTCACAGCAGGATATGGAAAGCCAGGAATCATTTCAAAGCTCAACTCCAAGCATCGATATTTATTGGTGCTGATATTTCCTTCCCTGAAAACTCTCCCCAGCACGAGTGCTACCAATCCGTATCATACCGGTGGGCATTGGATTTACTTCCATTCTTTCTGGAGAACTCCGCAATCTCATTGGAACTGGCTGAAGTGTTGCATAGGTGCACTTTCACCACGATGGCACAGCAATTTCTGTGGAGAAAAAGGTTGGCCAAGGAGGCAATAGCGAAGTACCTTCTATGGGTTGAATCTGCGGCAGGCAACTCATGAATTGCAGATGGGGCTACCGAAATTGAACGGACATTCCATCCTCATCCACCATTCCATTCCATTTGTATTGGTTACTGTTTCAAAATATCATTATTTGTAGTAACTCCACAGTTCAAAGATGACAGGTCTGATTGAAGGAATTCCATGATGAACGATAAAAATATCCAATGGGCAAGCATTCGCACAATTAGGAAGTAAGTTAGATCCATGGGCAAGAGTTCCAAAGCCTGAGATAGTCATATTAGCAGTTCAAGATATCGATTTGGGCCTCTTGGGATTATGAGACCCAGCTATGGAACACCAACATGAAACGGTTCAGTATCCACCAGTCGTTGCATTTGATAACGGTAGTTTGATTCAGCGTCATTCGATTCTGGGGTCTATTCAGGGGATTGGCATCATTTAACAGTAGTCTGGTAAAATATGGTTTACGTTGGGCTTGAGGTACTCGCGGAGGCTCGATATGTGCTGCTGTGAATGTCGACCCAGGGTACGAGGTGAGGTACACCTGAGATCGAGGATAGACGAGGTGGTGTGGAGATCGTGCCAGATAAGGTGTGACTGTGTACAGCGGTCGATAATCCTGTCGACCCTCATAGTTAGTGCTCATATCCTCCAGGATGAACCACTGGGGACAGGGCATCAATAGCGTATCCATGTGCATCAGAGGTGGAGGTGCATTTCCTGGGCTTGAAAGATCCCATGGCAGGTGTTTGTGCGAGATCAATAGATGAAATTGTGGGAGACGCAGTGGGGAGGCTTTGTACGCAGGTTTGGAGCTAAGGAGTCGAGATAGTTTTGGAATCGAAGCGCAAAGGACAACAGGTCGACCTCTGGGGAAGGCGTGGGGACAGGTGTTTGTTAATTGTGGTCGCGAGAGTCCGCAGGTGGTATGCATCTTTGTGGTGGAAATGGATGGCACACTCTCTTCCCCACCGCTGCCAATTGGCAGCAGACTCCAAATGGCCTGTATGTTCACCTCACCCTTCTCTCTGACTAGCGCCTTTCTTGCAACTGAGAATCCCATTTCATCAAGGTCGAATAGCCCTTCTCACCCTCCACACTGGAAATATTGATCGAGGTAGCGACATGGAATATGGTGTTTGCTTTTCTTTTATGGTAGACGCATAAAGAGGAGTAGGCGAGGGGCATATAAAAATGTCGACATCCTGGAACATCTTTGCCGTTGGTCCTTCGATTGCGATGCTGGTTACACTGGCACCTCACATCTGGGATAAAGCCACCACATGATTCCTAGAGACTTAGGGGGGCATTGCATATATTCGACTGCCACTGACATTGGGAGGGGTTATCCTCCTGGTGGATCAGCAAACTAAGGTTGAAACACAACTCATTAGTCGCCAAATAGAAGGGAGACTTTGACAGTGCTCTCAGCTTCCACGTTAAGTGGAAGGTAAATCCTGCCCAGGATTTACGAGGATGCATAGCGTAGAAGAGAGGAGCATGGTGGGCGAAAGTGCAAAGCACTTTCCCGACACATGCTCTCGGATCCTGACCTAACCAGGGTGTCCGAACAAACGCTGCGATACCCAAAATATTAGGAGCCTGGCAACGTATGGAGCATGCGAGGATACAAGTTGGGAACTCTAGCTGTTGTTGCTTCACAGAACAGTGATGCGGGAGGCTGAGTTGAAAAGATAATAATTGTAAAATAAAATGGGAACCTACTGACGATATTCAGGTCTTTGATTTGCCTTCCTTCTGATCTCGATAACTTGAAGAAAGGATATATTTGAGTGGCAATTTGGCAATATGATTAATAATGATTAATTAGCGATGAGTAGCACTAGATAGACAGCATAGTGATGAAGCAGAAGGGATATCACAGACGGCGAATGTTATAGATAAAAGGCTTGATGGTCATGGTGGACCCCACAAACCGTCATCCCATTTATTGACAGGGCATCCACCTACAGAGTGGGCGAAGCATGTAGCAAGTTGCATATTGCATCTGCACGGCTCGATGGTGCAGCCTGCAAGCCGTCATCCTGTCAAGAGACAGGGCATCCACTGGCAGAGTGGGCGAAGCACGGAGCAAGTTGCCTATTACCTTTGCATGGCTCGACAGTGCAGCCTGCGAGCCGTCATCCCACTGAACAATGGGGCATCCACGTGAAGAGTGGGTGATGGATGGTGCTTGGTGCATGTTGCATTTGCACAGCTTGGTGGTGCACCCCGCGAGCCATCATCCTGAATCTGGGGCATCCACCTGCAGAGTGGGTGTAGCATGGTGCATGTAGCATGTTGCACAGCTCGACAGTGCACTCCGACGAGCCATCATCCCGCCAAGAGATGGGGCATCCACTCGCAGAGTGGGTGAAGCATCCTCGGCTCAGGAGTACTGGAGTTGCACCCGCGAGCCGGCATCCCGAAATACGGGGCATCCACCTGCAGAGTGTGCATAGCATGTAGCGTGGTGCATGTAGCATGTTGCACAGCTCGATGGTGCACCCCGACGAGCCATCATCCCGTCGAGAGACAGGGCATCCACTGGTAGAGTGGGTGTAGCATGTGCCATAGGGTGATGTTTGTAGCACGTCCAATGCTGGATGATCCAGCATTGTTGTAGTGAGTAAGACTGAGGAAAAACTGCAGGAAAAAGCCAAAGTTAGAGTGTAAAATGTAATTGGTGACGCATCTGCAGATCCCTGATGTTTTAGGCACCAATCCAGCTGCCCAGGTGGTCCAAAATGCATGTCCTTCGAGTTCTCTAAAATGAAAACGGGGTTGAGGGTCGATTTCGGGCACAAAGAGGGTTCCAGAAGTTAATAGCAGAGTGAAAATGAAGAGAAGAGTGCATAGATGCACCCGAAAAAGTGACAGCGCGTCTTGCCCGAATCGTGACGCGACAGAGAGAAGGACCAAGGACCTGTCATCAAAGTTGTTTGGGTCAACGATGGTTTGTCACGTGCTTTGCGCTTGTTCAAAGTCCGTATTCTAGTCTACGCTGCACTAAGACGAGAATGGAAGCGGGGTGTGCTTACTCAATCTTAAAATGAGAATTACATACTAGAGGTGGAGTAAATCTTCTGCTGGTGATTATTTGCGATGAGCTCTAAAGTATGAATAAGTATGACAACGCTGGCTTTCCTTTGACTACTGCTTTTTGTCAACGGCCACCACATTCCGAAAGAAGGCAATTGTAGCCTTGTCATGATGCATTTGTGATAAATACAGTGTCAACCTAGTATTCATCCATAGCGACAAGGACATGGGAGATATTGGTGCTACCCAGGACATGTGTAAGAGGTAAAGATTAACATTTGTTGGTGGCATCGATTCATCCACTCCAACATGCTGTAAGAACCTGCTTAGCAAAAGCGAGGTTAGCGACACCACCATACAACGTCAATCAAGCAATGGCAGAATTGACCTCCATCACGCCTGACTTCATCCCACCTGGGACGAGAGTGGACATAGACGATTATGAAGGGGGTATATCGGATAGCGAACTACCGCCTCTCATCTATGATGAAGCACCAGCCACAGCTCTGACTGCTGTCTCTCCACCACCTACTGCTGTTCTGACTGCGGGCTCTCCACCACCCCCTGCAGCTCTAATTTCTGCGGCACACCTGTTAGTCCCCAGCACCTTCCAACGGACCATCTCAGTAGAAACTTCCACCACAATTTGCCGATGCAACAAACTTACTTTGAATAAAGTTGCCACTTCCTCGTATCGCTTCTGCAATAGGTCATGTTATCCGAGGGGAAGGCTTTGGGCATTCAATCCCTGGGGCCACCCCTGACTATTGAAGAGCAGGATTTGGGCAGATCTGCAAATGAAAGAGAGGTGGGCATTAACAGCAAGGATGATAAAAAACAATGGTGGTGTACCTTCTGTGCTCTTCTCTATCATGATTAACATGATGGAGTGGCACTACTGATCCTTTGATCCCCAGATGCGGCATTCAAATCCTAAACTGATCAAAAATGGGCAGCTCGGTGCATATACAACTTCTACAAGAGGCACGGGCTACCCGAGGTGTGGGTTTACCTTGGGGAAATTTGATACCATGCAGGTCGCTGGAATCGTTGGCCTTGATGCACCCATAAGTTGGTACCATGCTTAAAGATGACGAAGATCGTGGAGAGCCAGTAAGTTGATAGTTCATATCAAGAATATCAGAAAACTCACCACGTCCACAGCTGGCAACAGATAAAACATGACTTCCTCCACCATTTCCACACGCCACGATGCAATTTACTGGTCTGGATCTTGGTTACAAAGCTGGCGCTGACCTAAGTATGACGGAAAGTTCGATCTCTTGTTAACAGAGTGGGTGTGTTATCACGAGTTGTCAAGCTGGCAGAAGCGATTCGAGAAACCCTGGAGGAAACTAGAGGAGACCCCAATCACAATGCCAATCAATGACACATATCAGCGGGAAGTGGAAGAATGAGTATCCACCTGTCCAGCCTTTCCCGTGAGTCACTTCTTACTCTGTAAACACCTCGTAAGTGGACACATAAGGTTCCTCCCATCTTCTTCCTTGAAGCCATGCACCTTCGTAAACTGCCCATCTGGAGGCACAAAACCTTGAGGCCATTGGAGGAATATCGCGATGATCCAGCAGCAGTTGCTAGGCATCCTGTTGAGGGAAGGAAATGAGGATCTTATTTGGGTGTTGAAGGGGTTAATGATGAGAATGAGGGAGGTTTCACCGATGAAGAGGACCACCACAATGAGGAAGTAGGGACTTAGCAACATTATGGCCGTACGTTCGAGAAGGCGTTGATGGATGAGATCAAGCTCATCGAGGCATTCAGCTTAGACACCAAGCCCAGTTACGAGACAGGTGGGTGATATCGATCAATGCTCTCCTGTAAGAGGGTGTAAGATTCCTGCGGTTTGCGAAGGCATGTATGAACAAGGAAAGAGGATGAACTCGACGAAGAGTCCAACTGCGTCGACTTGGGAGAAGTCAATGGGAGATGTAGGACAGTTCCATTTGGATATCGTTTGACTGAGGAGGTAATATCGCTGATAAAAAAAACAGTTGAGTGTAAGTAAAACTATCCGATTTACGAATGGAAAGAAATGCACAAGACCAATTTCAAGCCCCCTTGAATTGAGTGACGAAAGACTTATGGAAGTTCAGTCAGTCCTTTATCCAGATTACTGGAACTCCTTGAACACACGCACATACAAGACCTTGTCGAAGATCAAATGTACTACCAGAAATTAAGGAATTGAAAAGAGACGTGTTGGTGGAATGAGCAATTGTTGCTGACTAATGTCTCCATGGGACTTCAGATGCACCTGCTTTTGTTACTATTAGAGCCAATGGTCTGACGATTCTTTTCCACCTCCAGGCTCAACTTTTTGCGCCTCTATTACTTCTTCTAGCCATGCTCATTAGCGACTCCCTTCCATTAATCCTCTCAGCTCTGGTTCATCGTATCGCCCTTGCGATGAACTCAACGACCAACCAATGTTGAACATTGAGGTCTGTACCACACACAACTAAGCACATACTTCATCCCATCCAACCCTAAACACCGCACTCTTCCTCGTCTATCGGAAAAAGGAAAGTTCTAAGAAATGCATCACTTTGTAAAGACTGAGAGAGTATTACCCAGCTCTGCTATGAAACCGCTTTCCACCTCCACACTATATTTTTCACAAACTTGCCGACAATCAACAAAGCTCTCTCTGCTCAATGTGTTCTCATGGGCATGGCTTTCAAACTAATCTCGATTCCTTATCCATCCCGAATGCGCACGCGAAATCCCACCATCCTTTGCACGGCTCTCACACACAAAACGGCTAGCACAGAGACCTTCATGCTCTGGAAACACGCCTCTGCCCCCACTGCCAACGTCCCTTCCCAGGCGTATGGTGGATTTTCCTAGAAAATATGAGTCCAGAGACTGTATCCCGTCGTGCCTGATCATAAATCTCCGCAAAGCTATGTCTAACGCCAAGGTAGCTCATTTTATCATTGCTTATCATCAAATGATGCTATACCACCTGCGAACTTTGTTACAAACATGTCCACGACTGACAACCCTCTTCGCTCGACCTCAGGGGTTGGCCTCTTCCTATCTGTGGCTCTGCTTTATACGGACTCGCTGTTGTTGACGACATACCCTCCTCGTGTGGATATTCGTCCTGGAACATAGGAGATCATTATCATCGCCGCTGATAAGGGTCGTATTGGTTCATACACGAAACTTTGCGATTTTACCTTATTATTTATGATCTTACAAGTAGAACTAAGACTTAATAAGGATCATTAGTGAGACCCAGACTAGTTGATCAAG
>Ga0307513_10010506_pt1 | contig 11590 bp, 13 predicted proteins | sample 15_EM_MG_FD_202174 | JGI IMG/M metagenome (GOLD analysis project Ga0307513, IMG submission 202174) | Populus trichocarpa ectomycorrhiza microbial communities from riparian zone in the Pacific Northwest, United States - 15_EM | ecosystem: Host-associated > Plants > Roots > Unclassified | place... | reverse complement strand
CAGGGTCCTATCTAACCAAACAGCGGTTCCAGTACTCTTAGAGAACTTGACCCCAGAGGGGTTGGTTAATAGTGGGGTAGTGATCCCATAGACTTTGTCTCGAGCCTCTGGCCCCTGCTCCGAATCGACGATGCGATTGATGAGATCTACGCCTGCTAATATGTTTCCCCATTGGTCAGCCCCGCCCACTTGGATAGTACACCCCAGCGATCGATAGAGCTCCTGGAAGTCGTACGCCTGTAGGAGCTGATACGTGAATTCGGTAAAAGATATACCCTCTTTAGAGTCTAGACGAGCCCTGACACTACAAACGACTGTAGATGTGAACATGAAACGCGCTAGTCGAAAATCAAATTGGAGGAAACGAACCTCTCGCGACCCAACATCGTGTTGACCCTGGAGTGGTACCCCGCAACCCTTAAGAACTTCAATAGGTTGATGTCTTTGTACCATTGGAAATTATCCAATATATTCGGGACACCGACATTGACGTCTAAGCATCTTACGCGTGTTGTGGCGTACGTCAATGATCCTTGGAAAAATCTAGTGACTGCGGATGCCAAGGTCGAGGCGTTATCCTCTACAGAGGAGGTGGAAAGTAAGGGGCGTTCGGAAAGTCGCCCTGATGGGTCCCCAATCCGTGCGGTTGCTCCTCCAATCTAGGACGAATGGAACACTCAACAATTGAATTGCTTACGACACAAATAAAGGATGCGTACGAGTGGTATAACGTGGTGGCCTCGCAAGTGGAAATGTAAAAGAACCATCATGGGAATGAGGTGTCCGACATGAAGTGCATTGCTGGTGGGGTCAATCCCGCTGTATATTATTTGGGGCGAACGCAGATGCTGGCGAAGCGCGTCGGGACTTGGAAAGAGATTTGAGCGTCAGCAGAAGAGGTAGGGGTTGTCGGCTACTCACCGAGTGACTTGGTCAACGAGCCCTCTATTCACAAGTTCATCGAGCAGTCCGGACTCTGTGTGGTGCGGCCGCCCCATGTGACCGGCAATCACACTTCTGGCGCGGGGGACGCGGCGTAGGGTAGCTCTCAACAGATGTGCCCTCATACTTCCGACCCTAACGATGGGTATACGTCGCCCGGAGCTGGCCGTCGGAATTGGCGGAAGAACGGAAAGGATGAGAGGGCTGGCACTCCGCGGGTCGGGGTCGATCAAAAATGAGGATGCCGCTGATCTCAATTTCCCACACCTTCAACGCCTTCCTTTTTCGACCTTTGTCTCATCCTCACCACTCCCACGCCTCCGTCACTTTCGTTAGAGTTTAAAGGATGCAGTTCGAAGTGCTCGCGACATGCCATACGACCCGAGCGCGTGTGTCCAGGATGAAACTTGCTCGTGGGTCTTTTAATAGGTCCATCATGCTCGCCGCCGAAGCGTTTCAAATATCCCAGATGGAGTTACCTTGCTACCCACATTCATGCCGGTAGCTACTCAGGCGGCTATCAAGGGTCTGACCGCGCAGCAGATGGAGTCACTCGGAGTTACCCTGATCCTCAACAACACCTATCACCTCAATCTTCGCCCCGGAATCAAGATCCTCAACGAGGTAGGCGGAGCGCACAAATTTCAGGGATGGAACAGAAATCTACTGACGGTAATTCCACAATGTCTCTGCGAGGAATTGGGCTCAGTCTCGTAGGACAGCGGTGGCTTTCAACTCGTTTCTTTGAACAAATTCACGACGATCACTGAGGAAGGTGCACGGTTTCAGGATCCGTTCACCGGTGAACCCACCATGTTGACGGTAAGCCTGATCCGAGCGGGATCGTCCACCTTAACAAACCCCTCGCCCAGCCAGAGGAAAGCATGTCGATCCAGCACGCCATCGGCGGCGACATCATGATGCAATTGGATGACGTGGTCTCAAGTCTCACGACTGGTCCACGAGTCGGCGAGGCCATGCAACGTAGTGTTCGCTGGCTCGACCGGTGCATAGAATTCCACCAAAGGTCTGGAAGGGATAAGTTCCAAAATCTCTTCGCGATCGTTCAGGGTGGACTAGACCCCGAATTGCGGGAACAGTGTCTTGAACAAATGATCCAACGTAAGGACAGAGTCGCGGGATTCGCGATTGGCGGCTTGAGTGGGGGGGAAGCAAAAGGTGGGAACTTCCATCACTACACATATGAATTTGCTTTCCCGCACACGTCTAACTGGTCCTAAGATATTTTCTGGAGAATGTAGGCGGCATCGCGGAGTTGCGTGAGACCAATCTAACGGACGTATAGCATCAAACAGTGCGCCGATGGTCTACCCACAGATCGTAATTATGTTTCTTCCCATCGGCATGGCTTATCTGCTTACGTTCAACGTATTTCAGGTCCGAGATATGCGATGGGTATCGGTTTCGCTGAGGGTGGGTCATCGATCAGACAAACCCCAACCCTGTGGCCCTGATCCGTAATTCCGCAGACCTGCTGGTCTGTGTAGCCTTGGGAGTCGACATGGTACGCGCCTACGATATATTTTCTCCGATAAAATACCTAAATCTCCACCCTCAGGCCGACTGCGTCTTCCCAACTCGCACAGCCCGCTTTGGCGTCGCCTTGACATTCGCCGGGCCGCTCAATCTCAGTGAGTTCCGACCTCAGATTTCCCGGCGGACCTGACGTCCGACCAACCTGTTTCCCTCTGGATATGCTTATCGGAAAAAGAATTAAAAAAACATTCACATGATCTGAAACCGATCGAGGAGGGTTGCCCATGCCCAACTTGTTCCAGCGGGACGTCCCGAGCGCTGCTTCATCACACTATCACGATTGAAACCGCAGCGGCTCATGGTAAGCAGGCGGTTAACTTGAGATATACCGCCAGCGAGTCGCTCACCCCACGTAACCGTCCGTGATTATGTCTGTAGCCGTGACCATGCACAATCTCGTGTTCCAGGCCCGGCTGATGGGTGGCGCGAGAGACGCGATCTTGGCGGGGATATTCCCTGAATACCTCAAGAAATTCTTTGCGGATTATTTCGGTGGTAATGGGTATCCGGAATGGTGCTGCGAGGCTTTGAAAAGCGTCGGGGTAGATCTCTTAGAAGGGTTGAACGACCCCAAGGTGGTTCAAGGTGATGGAGCTCGGTGGGAGTATGCGGTAGATCCGTAAACGCGTTGGCAGGTTGTAGGGAGCAAGTAATCACAGGTGTACTAACGGCGCCCCCTGGCTTTACCCTTATGGCTTGGTCGAGCGTTCTTTGCCTTCCGGTGCTCAGCCACCTTCCTCGCCTTTCTGATCTGATCCACTGTTTTGAGTTCCGTCTTGACCCTGCCGACCGTCTTCCCACCATACCTCTTCCCAAGTACAGCCTTCTTGCCCCCCTTCCTCGACTGCTGCCGTGAATCATCGCCTTCGCCACTCGCCTCAGTTTTCTTCTTCCGCTGCCTCGACTTCCTCTCGAAGCTCACATGGGCCTTATCCAACTGCTTCGGCTCTGAAACCTTCTTGTGTAGGTACCTCTTCCCGGTCTGCCCTGCTCGACTGTTCTCAGTTTCGCCAACCCGTGGAAGACTCTTCTTATTCTTCGACTTCCACTCCTCAAATCGACCACTACGATACGTAGCTGGGAGCTTGACACCGCTCTCAGTTTTTACGAGCTTGACATTGTCAGCCCCAACGCCATCGCCTTGGACGAACTTCTTCTTTTTCTTGTCCCAAGTCATCTGTTTTCGTTTCCTCTGGTCCAAGAGCGCTTCGTCGCCTGTGAGGTCAAACGTGGCGTTCCGAGCTTGTTCGACGAATGAAGCACCGTCCCTAAGGGAGTACCTGGATAGATGTGAGATCGGATACAGGAACGATATGTTCTGCCATGCCAACCTACCCTTTCTCCGTGTCGGCGTCCTTCTGGACGTAAGAAATGTAGTACTCCGAGTCCTTGTAGTCGTGGTTCCCTTTCTTGTCCTTCTTCGAAAATGAAGCATCGAATACCTCCTACAGGTGCATTGTGTGGGTAACAGAAACGGAGGAAAAGTTCAGCACAACATACAGCAATATCATCCTCGTCAGCCATCGCGACCACTCTGCTAGTAGGCTCTTCCTCATCCTCTTCTTCAGGTTCCTTCGAGACGGTCGCAAGCGCGGCCCGATCCACAGCCTTCTTCAAAGCCTTCCTCCGTTCCTTCATCAGCGCAGCCGTAGTTTCCGTCCCCTTCCCCTTGTGAGCTTTATGGGCAACCTCGAACACGGTTTCCGCGGGGGTGAACGAATTGATGACCTTGAGCAACGCAGCCCGTTTCTCTTCCTCGGCTTGGTCCTCCGCAGCCTTGACCGGAGAAGTACCTTTTCCCGACTTGTGAAAGAGGACGGGGTGGATCGGTGTCGATGTGCTGACCAACCCGTATGATGCGGGATCCTTGGACATCCCCTTAGCCCGTTTGTAGCTCGCTTGGCTGGCCTTTCCCTTGCTCCTCTCGTACATTCCATGGCCCTTTCGCATGATCTCTCGAAGGGACTGGATCGAGCTATCCTCAGCGTCCAAGCTCTTGATCGACTCCAGCTCCTGGTCAATCGCGTCACGAGGGAACGGTCCCAAGACCAAGGAATCGCTCCATGCCCTTGCATCTCCGAGAGAAACGCGGCGCTCGAGAGGCCGACCGAGGAAGAGCTGAAGGTCAAGGAGGTACGGAAGTTCCGGTGTCGTAATGAATGACCACGCCCAACCTGTCCTTCCCGCCCTTGCTGTCCTACCAACCCGATGAACAAATACCCTCGCGCCAGTGGGGAAATCGTAGTTCACGACGTTTTCTAGGACCGGAATATCGATACCACGGGCTGCAACATCCGTTACGACCAAGACGTTGGTTATCCCTCGCCTGAATCTGTCCATTTGGATCGAGCGAGCGGTCTGATCGAGAGTGCCGTAGATCTGAGAGACGGAATAGCCGGCGGTGGTGAGAAGAACTGTGAGGTATTCGACGTGATGTTTTGTAGCGACGAAGATGAGGGTTTGGTGAGGTGCAGCATATTGGCTGATTGCCTTTTTCTTGCCCTTCCCTTCGGGAACTTCATCCGGCTGATTGGATCCCATTGGCACGCCAATCACATCTCGAAGCAGGACGAGAATACACGCGTCTTTCTCAGCCTGTTTGACGGAGAAGAAAGACATCTTGAGGTCGGTACTGATCTTTCCCTCAGCGTCGAGGCGGACGAGTTTGGGAGTCTGGAGACCGGCTCTAGCAAACTCTACAAGAGATTTTGGGAGTGTGGCGGAAAAGAGAAGGGTTTGTCGGGTGGAAGGAAGACGGTGGATAATCTCCGTCAGTGCAGTCTCGAAGCCCATATCGAAAAGTCGATCGGCCTCGTCAAAGACAACATATTGAACAGATTTGAGGTCCAGATTCATCTCGACGATGAGGTGCAATAGTCGTCCCGGCGTCGCGATTATACTGTAGAGAATTAGAAATAGGGGCGGATTACTTGTTGTCGTGGAAAACTCACACGTCTGGGTTATTCGAGATCATCTCAAATTGCTCATCCATACCTTCACCACCAACTACCAGTCCCCAACGAAGACTCTGACCCTTAGAACTCCCTGCTTCGGCCTGGTTATCTCCCGCGTGATCTCCCTCTCCAGAGTGCCATTTCCTAACGAGCTCCTTCCCGACTTTTAAAATTTGCAAAGCCAATTCCCTTGTTGGTAGCAAGATCAAAGCACGTGCACCGAAGGCAGTGGAATGTCTTCCTCCCAGACGCTGAGCGAGGGGTATCATGTATGCGAGGGATTTTCCGGAACCCGTGCGAGCCATTCCGACAAGATCCTGAGGAGGGTCGGCGAGGAGTAGGGGAATCGATAGTCGTTGGATAGGCGTTGGTACTCTGAATCCTTGGAGTGTCAGGGAACGCAACAAAGATGGGTGTAGACCTAGGTAGAACATCTCAGTCCAGAAGGAAAGCGCAGACCGATTGGACTCACCCATGCTTTGAAAGCTCCCTCCGCCCACCTCACCTTTCGTAACTTTGGACTTTCCCTTGGCTTTCTTGATCACCTGCGTGCCCTCCCTCACGTCGCGTTTCGTCGTAGCCTGACGAATAATCTCCTGTAAATCTTCATCATCATCTTCGCTCTCCCCCAGAATCTGTTCTTCGGACCCAAAAATTCGTCGTTTCTTCTGGCCCGTCAAAGCAGCAAAAATATCAGGGTCCTGGTCACCATCAGAAGGGGGTTCAGAGAACGAGTCCTCTTCCTCGTCCGTCGGGTCCGGTCGAGAACGTTTCAGCATCCAGGTGGAATATTTTGAGGGGAAGGGTGATTATTTTTTGATCGGCGTTCCCACGCCCGCTGACTTTTGGTTAGTCGATCGTTACTTGTCCCCAAGAGGTGGTAACTGACCCGACTGTACAGACAAGAGCCGGTTTCTCGACCACCCCGCCCACTAAAGCCCGCACAGACGTACAAGGGCGAATAACGGCCTTTGTGCGTTCTCGGTTATACCCGGCTCCAAACTCGGAACGGAGACCCGTGATTGGTGACTCTGCGTCACACTCCCCACGTCCCCGGATCGCTCGCCGATACCTCGCTGTCATCATGGCTGTCGAGTTCCCCCAAGAAATCATAGATGAAATCCTCGATTGCCTCGCCGACGATAGAGCGACAAGAGCCGCATCCCTCCAAGACTGCTCCTTGGTTTCTTCGAAATGGCTGTATCGCAGCCAAAAGCACCTCTTCCAGAAGATGTGGTTCACAGATACCACCCTCTCGAAATGGTGTGAAGAGATTCAGCCAGGAGACGACGGGCCTTCCCCCCATGTCACCATCCTGCGTTACCATGCCAACTTCACAGAAGCGGGTCACCTCGTTAAACACCATCGCCATTTTTCTTCCTTCACCAACCTTCAGAAGCTCCACCTTCGTGCAACACCGATCCATGGCTTCACCGACGACGAACTCTCGATGTGTTTCGAGCAGATGGGGACCAGCGTTCGTTCACTCTCCCTCCGAGCTTGTAAGATGACCATCAACGATCTTGTGTCGCTCGTTCGTCATTTCGTCAAGCTTGAACGACTGTCAATCATCGATCCCATTGTGTACAATTCCATCCTCGACGATTCGGTAGAGTTTCCCATTCTCACTGGGGTCCTGGAACTGCGGTACATGTTCGTCGGTCGGGACATTTGGGATTTTATTCATCAACTGTCTCTCCTACCGCTCGCTTTCCATACCGTGGTGTTGGAGGGCATTCACATCAGCTTGTTGGGACCGGTCAACGAGCTGCTAGCTACCTGCCGTGAGACCCTTACAAGGATCGACATTCGTGACCGTGGGTTCAGTTACTACTGGCATTCGCGTAAGAACGACCGGTACTGACTCGTTGATGCAACACTTTAGATTTCGTCCGGAACATCAGCCTCGCCGGTTGCAACACCCTCCAAGAGATGCACCTCAACACAGAGGTCATCAACCACCTACCGTCCATCATACAAACGGTGACTTCGCCGAAACTCAAGGAAATCAGATTCATCCTCTCGGATCCATCGCTTGAAAAGCATTACGATTCCCAGGATGAGTGGGAGTTGATTGACACCGAGATATGTTCTCTCGTTGATCGAATTCGACCAACTGGCCAAGAGAATTGGAGGTTATCACTGAGGTTTGTCATCACTTCAGCCATTGATACCAGTGTGGTTGGGAAGTCTGCGGCGCAGCTACTCTCAGCCTCCAGCCAACACAAACGCATCACCATCTCTATGGATCGCACAGGGTTACCTTAGATGGGCGTGGAATACTACACAATTTCTTGGACAAGTGCGTAGATGGGTTTAATAGCGATAGATCCTGTGGGTATTTCAAGGATCGGTGGTTGCTACTGCTGGGAAAGAGTAAGATCTCCGCGATCGCTGCTAATATCAAATTGGGTTCAAAGATACAAGTTTACTCTTTCTCGAAAGCTGGTGCAGTCTGTCAGTCAGCGTCCAATCGTTTGAAGTGCCAGTGGAACCCGGATCGAGAAGTCTGGTCCACCCGTACAACTTCTCCATCGTTGGGACTACGATACCAAGTCTCGGATTCCGGCAGCGATAGCACAAACAGCTGCAGCCCAAATCAGAGAAAGAGAGGATACCGGAGGGGGTGAGCCAGAGAATAGGACATCCGAGGCTGGTGATGAGATCGCGAGGATTTACTGGAAATGGTTCTTGCCGGATGAGATTATCTTCTGGAGAGGGTAACACCGCGGAGGGAATTCTCATACAAGGGTTCCAGAAGTTACACGCTCACTGGGCCAGGGGTCCGTCTCGCAGGTGGGCGACGGGCGCGATGGGGACATTGAAGCTGTCCCGAGGTGATCCCATACCCTGTGCTCGTACCAATCCCCGAGGCTGATACCCCTCCTAGACCGTGGTATCGAGTCCGATGGTGAGGATAAAACTGATACAGATATCATAGCGCTCGCCTCCTTGGAAAGAAGGGACGAAAGATGCAACACGAGATGGTGCCTGGCAGGGATAAATCTGTTGGGTCACGAAGATGTGAGAAAGCTGGCATGCCACCCCACGTGATCACGTTTAACCACCCTTCTCCACGACCATCATGGGCGTGCCCCTCCCCCAAGAACTCGCAGACAAAATCATCGACGAAGTCGCGAAAGACCCAGTGCTAAGGACCCTAATCATGACCCTCCGAGCGTGTTCCCTAGTGTCGCGTGCATGGGTCCACCGGAGCCAGAAACACCTCTTCTCGAAGGTGGTCTTCGAAGGCACTAATTTTGATTACTGGTGCTCGGACGTTCGACCGGGAAAAGATGGACCGTCTCGCCATGTTACTCACCTCCATTGTGACGCTGGCTACCCGGATGTGTATCCAGATGTGTTTGTCGATCATGGCGAGTACTTTTCCTATTTCACCAATCTCCGGACACTCCACCTGTCTGGTGCCGGATTACACCAGGTCGAATACGTCTTCACTTTCATGCGGCTGCGATCCACCGTTCGTTCCTTGGCGTTGGAGAAGTGCAAGATGGACATCAACGATCTCGTCACATTCCTTCGTCCTTTCACCAACCTCGAAAGTCTCTCAATCTGGGATCCCCTCGTTCCACATACCAAGAAACTCGAAAAACGGGTGAGACTCCCCACGTTGGGGGGGAAGTTAGACCTCAAGTTAGTCCCACATCCGGGTGTCTCATCGTTCCTACGCGAGCTGTTGCTTCTGCCGTTGGCTTTTCGTGATATCGCCTTGCGGGATCACATCGGCCTGGCGGGGGAAGTCAACCAGTTGGTGACAGCCTCCCGTAAGACACTGACTACGCTCAGGTTTCTCAGCTGTGAGTTTACTTCATTACACTAAGTGCATGACCCACCCTTCTCAACCACAATCTGGATTCCAGACCACCCCGATTTCATCGATCTAACGAACCTCGACGCTCTCGAGGCACTGCAACTTAATGCATCCCATGTTCATTATATCCCTCCCATTCTGCGGACGATCACCTCCAGCAACTTCGTGACCATCCTCCTCACGTTTTCAGACGGGGACCTTGAACGTCACCTCAAGAATCCGCTGGAATGGACACAACTCGACGTGGAACTTTGTGCCCTCGTTGATCGCATCCGGACATCACACATATCCTCAGAGAGTGGGGATAGCTGGTGTTTTTGGGTGAAGTTTTTTGTGACTTCACCTGTATCCGATCGCAATTTTTGCGAATGTGCAAGACGTCTTCTCCCAAAGCTTAGCGAATACGAGCACGCAGAGATATACGGAGAACTCGGTTGGTAGATGGCAGGGTGGGTTTCTATGGATGCAGGAGCTCGGTATAGGCTGGCGGAGGAGGTGTAGTTTTAGGTCAAGTCGAGTGCGTTAATACGTGGCCATTGCGATAAATAACGAATTTAGTGAATTGCACACCCCCGCTCTTCGATAGGAGAACCAGAAGTCGTGCGATGAATAACTTTACGCCGTGATACTGATCATGCAAGCACTTGGAAGAATCAGAATCGGTTGCTCGGGGTCGTGGTGGGTTGGAGGCGGGAACTTCCGGACCGTCAGAGTACACAAATTCCGGCACGGGCGCTAGCAGCCCTCTTCACTGCAACGACCATTGCGAACTTGGGATCGTTGCTCAATATCCCTGAGGAACGAGCCGTCATCGAATTTCCCTCATCGCTCAAGCTAAGGAAGGCCTGGACCGAAGACTTAAATGATCTTGCACCGTTTTGTCCGCTCATGGGAACGCAGGCACCTCCGCGACAAGGGTTCTCGTGCATGGGCGCACCACCCTTTCCTCGTTCGGCTCCGTCAGATGACGGAAGGTCTCCATGCGCATATAAGTACTGATGTTGACCGGCCTAATGTCAAGACGCCCCATCATATCTCCTGTCCCTTGCGCCACTACATTTCCCCCTTGGAACCCACCCTGATGGCCCCCGTGTCGAATGGGTGCCTCTGCAGTAGGATGGCACGTCAAGTGAATGGCCCCTGCCCAGTGGTGAAGCCGTTGGGTGGAGGATATACAGCTGTTCAGGACCGGTCCCTTATTGTTGTTCAATGTTTACGTTACAAACACCATCACCACACATCCTTTCTGGTTGTGTATAAGACCACCTCTTCGCTGGTTCGCTTATTGGTACCAACATGAGCGGCCGCGCCTTCTTGCTCACCCGAAACTCCCTCTTCTGTGCAACCCTGGCTGACGGGGCCACTGGCCAAGCCGTGCACGAGATAGACGCACCTCGAAAGTTCTCACATGAGCCGCCCGCGATGAAGATCAGAAAGTCCGACCCCCCAGCTTAACCTCCCTTCCATTGGAACGATGGAGATGATGACAACGATTCCGACGAGGATGATGTTGACGGAAGAGGGGCCGTCCATGGGAACGGAGGTGAGCCAGAGATGATGGGACCCCTTGAGACTAGCGATGAGATGGCGATGATCTACTGGGAATGGGTCCCGCCGATAATAAGATCACTTTTCGCGGAAAGACAGACACTCAGTGAGTTCTTACCCGCTGCTGGGAAGTTTTGTGGGTAGGTCATCCCGCCTCATACCTGGCTAATATCTGACCCGAACTCACTTCTGGTGCTAGGAGCCGGGCCTTTTCTGGATCAGATAGCGTTCAGTGCAGATGGACGATGGGCGCGATGGGAATGAGTTATCCCAAGGTGCACCCCTTTTCGCTTCATGTGCAGTCTCAGCGCTGATGTTTTATCCAATTGCATTATGCACCAAGTTGGTCACTGCAGGCAGGAAGAAGACCCTGATCGCTCAATTTCACCGAGCACACCACACTATCAAGAAACGAAAGGCACGACCCAAGGTACAACTGGCAAGGATTCATTTGTTAGACTACACCGTCTTGGCGTTCGTGATCATCGGGCGCGGGCGTAGAGAGCAGGCGGGGTGGTTGCTCTTTTCCGCAAGATTTAGCGCCAGTGTCAACGCCAGCGTCAATTAAGAATGACTAATGGATCATTTTTATCCGCGTCGCCCCATTGGTACAGGAAGTAAAGTATAGGAAGTATAGGATAGGGTAGGATAGGAATAGTATAGTATAGTATAGGAGAGCATAGGGTAGGATATAGGACACCTCCTTGACCTTACTAAGCCCCACTCGATCCCAACGGCCTGGTGAGCTTTCGGGCCA
>Ga0307513_10010505_pt1 | contig 11591 bp, 7 predicted proteins | sample 15_EM_MG_FD_202174 | JGI IMG/M metagenome (GOLD analysis project Ga0307513, IMG submission 202174) | Populus trichocarpa ectomycorrhiza microbial communities from riparian zone in the Pacific Northwest, United States - 15_EM | ecosystem: Host-associated > Plants > Roots > Unclassified | place... | reverse complement strand
GTTGATGTGCTCTGCGAGTTCCAACCGGTACTTCGCTCCGACGGAAGTCTCGGTGGGTAACAAGGGAAGGATGGACGACCACAAGTGCACATCAGATGGTGTGAGGCCAATCTTGGTACAGTATTCATGGACGACGTCGAGCATGCCGGCGTCGATGAGTTTCTGTGTAAGTTCTGGTTTGGTCCCAGCCATAATCGTTTCGTTGGCAGAATCGCTGAGGATCCAAAAAAGGTGACTGGAGACTTCGTCAAGCTTGAGGCTCCGGAGAAGCGAGATAACGACCAGAGCTTCTTCAAGGAAGCAATGTCTGTGCATAGAATTACGAGTGATAAGGTATAGCGTGATGGATACGTCACGAAGCCACGAGTAACTCGTGTCCTTGGATCCCTCCAAGGTCTTGAGAAGGTACGAGACTGCCTCCGGAGGGAATGGATTTGGGGGGGTAATGTTGTGCAGAAAGCTGTCGTCAGGAAGGCTGTCGTTTTGTGCCGCAGAGACAGCGTTACCGTAGAGGCTTCTTATGATCCGTGCTTTATTATCTTGTTGCAGAGAATCAACAAGAAGGAGAGGGAGCAATGTAGTAACTGCAGCCTTGTCGCTGAAAGTGGGCAGCTCGTCACCAAATCGCCTATCACACTCGTAAAATAGCTCTTCCAAAATCTCGATTGTAGAAATCCCATCTTCGTCAAACTTGACCACAAATTGCGAGAGAGCAGCGAGGAGCATGTCCCGCACACCTGAGTCTGAAGGGTCGCCACTCTCGACATCCTTAACGATGAGCATTGCGCTGTCGAAGCGCAGAGCAAAGTCATCCACGGGGTCGTCCATCCGAGAAATTCCGTGTATCCTGGCGAGGATGGAAAATGTTCGTGCAGTGGCACGCCTAACACCGAAGACAGACTCCCGTGTTGCACCCAACAGCTTCACCAACGGATCCAAGATATTGCTCAGTGGCGGATCCTTCGTAAAGACAGTTGTGGTCCAGGAAAGGGGCGCAAAACCAATCGTCTCGACAGCAATCTCAACTGCGTACGGATGCAAAAAGATTGAGCCTTTGATATAGTCGTTCAAGCACTTGACAATATTTTTCATGTTCTCCTGTGATGGCCCGCTGCGCACCATTTTAGCTGCCGCTGGTAAGTCGTGCCCTCCATCGGGGGAAGGAACTGATATCCATCGACGGAGCTCGATCTGGTGAAGCAATCGCTGCTGATCGCATAATGCGAGTAGTGAAATACTGGGATCTGAACACGATGCAAGCAGCTGGATGAACACCAGTAGTGACGGCTCATCCAGGATAGTCGAAAACGTTCTCGGGTCGATGCGTGTGTCGTCGATCAAGTGCATGAGCGTTCGACAGTAGCAGGATGCCTCGTACTGCCGTTCCGTGCGAAGGCTGTAAGTGTCTCCGTTGCGCCATTCTGGGATGAAGCAGCCACGGAGCCGCTCGAGTGCAAGTTTTGCGAGGTGCTGTGCTTGATCGGCTTCGTAGCCAGTGAAACCTCGCCGTAAACCGGCGAGAGATTGAAGTGCAGTGCTAATCGTCTTTGGTTCCTTGGTGGTAGCCAACCACATGACAGCCTTCGAACTGAGATCTTTAGAGGCGATATCAGCTTGGAAACGTGAATCATCCCTGAGACGAAAGATGGAGCGTATAAAGTCGGAGAGGGGGGTGTTGTAGGGGCAGCCGGTACTGAATGCGGCCAATGCACCACTAGCGAAATAAAATAAGAAGAGGATTCCGAGGATTACGCATGTTATCAGCGAAACGGTCGAATCAAGCTGCCACATGTATGTAATGAGCCCGATGAGGAAGAGGAACAAGGAGGCGTGAAGAAGTGCTGGGAGAAGTGCGAGGATCCAAGGAAGGGACCACTGGTTCAGGCAGTCGTATTTTCGTTGCCTCTGGCACGCTGTCTTATGCGGCTCGTCTTGGGGTTGCGTTCCGTATGCTACGAGCCACTGTTTGGCGAGCATGGCGATTAGAACGCCAGAAAGACTGAATCCAAGGGCCGCAAACCACAAGATGTTGACCGCCTTTGCAAGTGCGGGCTTCTCAAACGCAAGAAGCTTCTCGGGGGAGGGAAGATCGGCGAGATATGAAGAGCTTCCAGGATTATTGAGTCCCTTCAGCATGTGGGCTGTAAGAAGAGCGTTGATTTTCTCGTAATCTGGTTTCAAGTCTTTAGAGGATTCGATCACGAATGCTGTGACAACGGCGGAGAACAAACTGCTCTGTACGTGACGAAAATGAGAAGATGAACTGCCTGACATCTAAAGTGACGACCCACGAATATGAGAAGGACGTCCAGACCCTTGTTCCAACTGTCAACCATTTCTGCATCAGACGAGGCAGCCGTAGCGACATAAGAGGGCCAGACACTTGAATCGGGGGCTAATTCTTCACCAAGCCTTTCGACCCGGATATCGCCTGGTGCATGATAATATAAATATAAGTATGTTGGAGTATGATCTGCTTGACTTACGATCTGAGGTTACATATACTGGAGGAGGAACTGCATCGTCGGTTGAGAAAGGTGGAGCTTGGGCTGGAGGGTTGGTTGAGCATGCTAAAATAGATGTGTTCTAGTCGTAGCCTGGATGAAACTTACCATCGATGTGAGTTGATTCAACAGACCTTCTAGTAGGGTTGGTATCTTCCTTTTGTGAGTCGTTGAAAAGATCTGCAAATGGTTTCCATTAGCGTTGTACCTGAAAGGACATTTCAAGGGCCAGAAACCTGAGTACGAAGTTAGAGGCGGGGGTGGTAGTGGACTCTCAGGAGCCGTTTCGACTGGTGGTTCCGGGGCAGGCTCTGCTTCTGGCTGAGGCTTGGGAGGCTCGGGTAGGGGCTTAGTAGGCATGGCGCTTAATGTGGGGAGGAAATCCAGTGACTAAGTTACGCAGATGCAAATGAGCCTTTTGAGTCAACCTGAAAAAGGGCCGGTACCTATATTGACACTTTGATCGTTGATGATTACAGTGCCTTGCAAATGAAACCGAAAACCTGTTTGGTTTTATTTTTATGTGGCCCATCAGCGGCGGATTATTGCTGAAATTGTGCCTCCTTCCTCCGCCCCATCCTTCAAAGCTTCACCTTTTGTGGGCCAATATTCATCCAACGAATTCTTCAGAGAAATTTTGGAAATAGAATTCGCGTCGCAGGTTGGTCGCAGGCGTGGTACGTAGAATTCGACTTTGGAAAGCCGAAACTTGCCGCTAGGTCCCATCAAATTTGTCACTGTCAGCACGTTGAATAAATGGTTAGTTTCATTTGCAAGGCACTTGTAATCCTGGTCAAATGGGTTTTGATGGGGAGATAAACAGGACGTACGGACTCCTTTGTTCTCCTTCAAGTCTCGGGTCCATTGTACTTACTATGGGTGGCTGTTCATAATACCAGGCACATAGAGAAGGACAGCCTGAGATATGTAGGACCCGAAAGTCCTGCAAAATGGTAGCTACCGATACGGAGATAAATTTTCAAAATGAGGTTAGAGATTGTCATGGGTAGCCCTGGGGTAATTCGGGGTTGCCTGTACCCGTACCCCTGCCAACCCGTACCCTACTCCAACGGGTTTTTTGCGGGGGGTCTATACGGGTCAGGGGTTTCATGTACAGAAACCCGTGCGGGCCTGGCACAAATGCATAAACACGCACACATTTTGGACACAACTATAGACACGACTATCTAAATAGCATCCTACCCATTTGCGAGCTCTTCCTCTTGGCTGATTATCTCTGGTCTGGTAGAGTAGCCGATGCCTAGAATTGTCTTTTATGTAGCTGTGCCTCATTCAACCACAGGAGATGTTGTTTATACAGGTTTCCCCATCCCGAAAAAGCTATTGTGATCCCAAAACGTCTGGTAAGCATACAAGGTTTTCCAGTTTGATATAATTGCTAGATTTGCCTTTTCAATACAGGGCGATGCCCAATAACGAACCCGACTATCATGATCCATTATCTTTCAACCCCGAACATTATCTGAAGAACGGACTCCATCGCTTTCTCCACTCGCTTGAGATGTGGGTCGTCGGTCTCCTTGGTATCGAGACCATACGTAAGGAATATAGCTATCCCTCCCACCGCACTGGTAGTATTCTTTTAGGCTCAAGTTGATAGCAAGCTGGGAAACGTACTCTCGTGTGATGGACAAAGGTCCTTCGGCAATCGCGGTAACATCCCTTGTGTTTCCTGGATGGAAATACTGTGTGAACATTGGTCGACTCTCCCTCCATGCCTCTCCATACGGCAGGAGCGACATGGCCCATTTACAACCCACCCTGAGCGACGATGTCATATTAGAAGGACATAACTTGAGGGAGTGCGTACAATATGGCACGTACAGTTCGAATTCGCTTAGCATTGTAAACTGGGGACTAGATCCACTATCAATATGTCAAACGAAAACCGCAAATCAGCTTACCGGTTGGAATAATTGGATGATCTTTTCTCCAAAAGCTCAACCGCATCATCGAAAGAATCTAAGATAACGGAAGTCGACTCCTTGAGCACCGAGATGGAATCTTTGGGGATGTTGGATTAGCAACTAGATAAGTAATTCAAGGTCCCCAGTGCGTACTATATTCCTCACAGAGTCTAGCGTAGGCCAACCATTGGTGGCTCGTGGGGAGGTCAAACAACTTCTCAAGGAGCAGCAATTCTTTGGGTCCAGGTGGGAGCAGGAGGGTCGAGCGTCTTCTGATCCTGACGTGAATGGATGCAATGAGAACAATGGTGGCAAGGATTGAAAAGTAGTCTGATTTGAACATAAGTAGTTAGATTTGGTACGCTGTGTATGAAACTCAAAAATGCTGGATGTCACTGATGCAGCGGTGGACCCCAAGGGTGGTTCAAGGTCTCAGTGCGCTACATATATGTATGTTGTCCATGTATGTCGCATGGGACGTCGAATCTAGATGGGCCGCTTACAGGTGCCAGAGTCCACACAAGTAATCAGGTGAAATGTGTGGCAAATATTCTGCCGAATAGGAGTGAGTCCGGGGAGAAGGAGAGAGAAGGAGCTTGAGACTAACACCAGGAAATACATTAAAGAATCACGGACAAGAACAGCGACTGGGTTGGTGCATCTGGACAGCTCGAATTACTGCTAAGGTACATAAAAAGAATTTCGAACGAACGCATGGAAATATGGAAGGCGTAAAAATGGGTATAGAAACGCCTTCCAGAACGCAGAAATGTCTTCTTGGTGGAAGGCAGATGAAAGACCCACTCAACCACAACAACATAATAATAATTAAAAGTGTGCTCTGATAGGACTTCCATCTCTAATTCTGTAACAGTTGCTGAAGTAGGTATTTACGCTCCAACTGCTGAAGATTTTATGGAGTTCCTCAACGTGTGCTTGATTTCCCTAATTCCCAGACCATAAAGCGGATGGTGTCCAAAGCGATCGCTCAAACAACCTTGGTTAGCACCCAGCATCGTCATGATCCATCCCTATCTCACCCAACTCAGCTTCGTCAATCCCAACGGTCTGTGCCTCCTTCGAGGTACCACATCGGGCCTGCATATTTCCACGAGCTTCAATATTGGCAGCTACAATTCTGCAAATGTCAGAATTTGGCACCGACACGAAAGAAATAATATTATGCTTGCCATGACAAAATGAGTATGTCATCGATTCAGACGCTCCCGCGGAAGCGGCCTAATAGCCAACTTGTTTCCAATTTCGATTCACCCATCTGCCCGATATCGATGATGAATAGGATAGCGAAAGTACAAGGTGCAACAAATCCGGAACCAAGAGTCATCGTTACAAGTCCGACAATTGCGCCTGTGCAGAAAGATACGGTACTCCACTTCCTTCACGCTCGATACTCCTATATCAAGGTAAGGAATAGTAAGTCTGACAGACGACAGCTAAGACTGGAAAGAGCTATACCAGTATTACACCTGTCAGCGCGCCTGCAGCCGCAGCGAGATTGCTAGTGATACAAGCCTGAATAGCAATGATATTCGGAGACATTGCAGAGCCACCATTTGAACCAAACCATGGTAAGATGCAGGTTCAGTGACAGGCTATACGATCAAAGAAGAAACCATTCATTCACCAAAATTCAGAAGCACAGTTCCAAGAACGACGTTGGTTGGATTATTTGGTTCGTACATTCGAGCCACGGTATCTCCTCGTGAGCATCTTCCAAGATAGATCGAGATAGCAAGAGCTGCCGATCCTGAAGAGATATGTACTGGTCTTAGGCGATTGACCCAACCCATCTTGTTCCAGATCGAGTGTGCGATTAGATAGTAAACTAAAGTTGTCGGTGAGTTACGGCTTCTTCACTAGCAGAGAGTTGTACTCTGAATCAACCTTGTAGCTGCTGCCGACACAACACTTTCAGCGATACATACCATGTTTGTAGAAATGATGACCTTCCCAGAGGCACAGTCGAAAGCGCAGGAGCTTGATCGTGTCCTTCAAGGACGATTACCCGAATACAACGACCTCATGGATCTCCCATACACCGCTGCTCTTGTCAAAGAAATTCTTCGCTGAGAGCGGATATTCGCAATACTCACGAATGCCGTTTATGGTCCGTTAATCTAATTCTAGATGGAGAGCTGTACCTCCCTTTTGTAAGTAAGAGAAATTGTTGGACGAGAAAAAAAAGTGTTGGGTATTGGGATTGGGGGTGACAGCCAACGATAAATCCGAGTACGATAGGGTTCATGACGATCGCTGTGTCTGATGTGGACAGGGTGATCGTTGCATTGCCCAAGTGTGGGGTGTTTAAGGTCCATCGCTCTTATCGTGGGAGGAAAGCTGGGTGGTTGCCGTGCACGTGTTGGGGAAAGGGGAATCATGGGAAATCGTGATCACGCTGGCACTAATCGATCGATAACCCAAACCACTCTTTCCTCTAGAGTCCATTCTCGACTTTTCTTGCTCTCTATAGTTCAAAGGCAATGTGACCGACAAGACATATGGTACCAAAAAATGAAACACGTCGAGCAATCGAGCCTCTGCGGAACAAGTTTTCACAAGTTTGAAGTACGATTTCAAAATTTTCGTCAATGTTGTCCCCCTTTTTTTGTCATGGCATCGCATATGCTACTTTCCCGGTTTTGCATAGGAATTCAGTTCATCTTTTTATACTGCGCCGTCCTTTTCGAATCGGTGTAATCGATCGAGCGTCTTCACAGATGGTTTTTTTTTTTTTTTCGTTTCTGCAGTTGGGGTCGGTGGCCGGGCTTTGTAGATCGCCACGTTGGCGGCTCATCACTCGAGCCTCGAGATATCAGCCCAGAAGGTGGGCAGCGGATTTCGTTGTTGATGTGGCCTCCAATGGGGGGCCGACTTCCCTAATGGCTTCAAACTGCTCGGTGAGGTCTATGTGTCTGGTCGTTTGTGTTTTCGACCCGACTCTCGTAAGGTGTGTAATACCGGGTGGGCGACCTATCCAAGCATGCGCTGTATCACACCGCACAGGAAGGAAGGTATCTCCACGGGCATGGCAATGGATGCTGCTCGTCAATACGTTGGTGGGGACCAACACTGCGGACGAACAAGGTTTCGCAGGTACGATCCCAAACTCTTTATTGGTGGTGGTCTCCTTTTTTTCCCTTCATCGTGGTATCGCACATGCTTACTTTCCCGGTTTCGCTTCATAATTCAGTTCATCCTATAACTGGACTGCGTTCCTCTCCCAATCGCTGTATTCAGCAAGTCTCTTAGCAGATAGTGTTCGCTTCAGCGGTTGGGTGCCGATCGTTAACAGGCAAGAACTGTATGGCATGCTGCAAATACCGGTGGGTGAGTTGTAGATCGCCACTCTGGAACCTTATCACTAGAGGCTGGAGATGTCAGTGACGAAGGATAAACCAAGTACTTGTGGGCCCCATTTTTCCTTGTTGCCAGAATTTCGACGAGGGAGATGCCTCCTTGAAGGCCTCAAACCGCGTCGGTGCGCTGGATTTTGGTCTGCATGGCTAGTCGTATGTTTGACCAGATTCACGTATGTGCAATATGAAGTGGGAAATCTGCGACCTGTCCACTTGTCGAGCCAGCACACAGATGGGTTCTGCGCTGAGGAAGGAGGTACTATATCCCAAAATGCTCGGACTTTATAGGTTGGGAGAATTGGGTGGTATAGGAGGTGGTACAGGAGATGTAAAAAGAGACGGCGATGGTAATTTCAATGACATTCTCCCCTGTTTCCTTGTCGCGGCATCGAAAGCCTGCTTTTCCGGTTTGGCATCAAAATTCAGTTCATCCTATGGCTGCGCTATGTTATCCTCCCAATCGCTGTATTCAGCCACTCTCTTTACAGTTGGTGGCCGTTTCAACAGTTGGGATGATCCTGAACCAACTCTTAGGAGAACTGTTGACGGAGATGCGCGTAGTCGGTGGGCTTTCGTAGATCGCTATGCTGGGGTCTCATCACTCACGACTCGAGACGTCAGCGCAGGAGGGGGGAGCCGTCTTGACTCAGCCTCAGAGGAGGGAGCCTCTTTCCTTGAAAGCTTCAAACCGCATCGGTGTGTTGGATTTTGGTCTACCTAGCTGATCGTGTGTTGACCCGCTTTTCGTGGACTGTATCATGAAACGGGCGTCATACGACTTCTCGAATTTGTTCCAGGATGCGGATGCGCTATTGTCTATGAGGAAGGAAGGAATTGGGAAAGAATCAAATTAGCTCCCGACACAGTGGGAAAACATGATCGTCCGATTAGTCCCATCGTTCGAGAGACGAGGCATGGCAAATTTAATCCAAATGTCCCTTGATCGTTGCGTAAAATTTATCCAGGGAATATTACGCTCAGGTCAACCATCGCTTCTTGAGAGGCCTGGTAAATCGTAGACTCGGGAGAACAATCGATTATGAAGGAATCTGCGGTTGGGAGCTACATGGGTACATATCTACATACGAGTGGAATCTTACCGGTTCTACCATAGATGTTGCATCATTCCCGAAATATCCAACGGCATCGTCTGATTCGACCCTCCCGCAAGCAGCTCGTGGGCACGTAGCCGCCGTATTTTTTTGGGTGTCGAGGAAGGTCTGCGACCGCATTTCCTGAAGAAAGGGCGTGGTTACCACAACCTTTACGCAACTTGACTGAAATATATACGATGCAAATGCAAAGATACCCACCGAATATTGTCCAACGAAATATACCGCAAGGGGAACCAATCCCAGACATACGCGGCTGATAGCCATACGTGAGTACGCATCCAAAACCAGCGGGGTCGAATTCGTTGATTCTACGATAGAGGTTGGTTCGTTCTCACCATCAACCCGAACAAAATCCGACTTTCTAGCTCAATATCCCATTTTTTATCTGACTGGTTACTTTGGATGTAATTGTCATAATTGTCGTAATATCTGTATAGATGTAGTGAAGAGATGCAAGGCGAATTCTCTGCCCATGGTCACTGAAAGGCAGGAATGTACACGAACGAGAGGGGAAAGAAAGGAAGGACCGTCGTATAGATGCTGAATTCTCAGTTCCGTGGATCGGTGTATGGATTCCATTAGTAACGACTGCCCAACGGAAAGGGGACGCAAGCGATGGTTGCAGCGAAACATATGCCAGTTCTCCCGCATTCATTCAGAATGGGAGCTTAGGTCCGCCATCACAAGAGGTGATGCGAGAAAATGGTGGATACAGCCCGAGACAGCAGTTATCGTCGCTGACTGAGTCGATTCTGCTGCCCATGTACATGGACGGATCTGACGGGTGGAAAATGCCCCTCTCAACGGTGCGTTGCCTTTGTCAGTGGTAATCGAACGATTACTGAACATTTTACTCCAGGCATTTGGTTCCCTCCTTGGTTGGAACCAGTAGGTTTGGTGTTTCGTATGACCCTCGAAGCCTACCTGTTGCAGAACATGAGGATACCACCGCTGCATCCGTCTGGATTCGCGAATAAAAGGATAGATAGGATATGGAAGAGGGAAGATGGGCTTGAACAAGGAAATTCGAGGAAGGAGTCAATGATAACTTGTAGATTCAAGTGGAAGGTGCATCCGATACATTTATAGACGTCTAATCAACACCATGCGAGAAAATCGACAGACGAGATAGATATCTCCAATAGCCTGCATTCTTAAATAATCAAGCGTCGAACCCAAATGGTAAAGAAAGGTCAATGAGCGCTTTAGGCGCCCAAGGGAAAGGGGTTGGCTCCAGAAAAGGGATAAAAAACCCTACCAGAAGACCTAGAAGCCGAAACAACAATCAACCACTCGTCTACAGAAGTACTATCAATCCAGGTAAGAAATATGTGAAACAGGATAACCGCACACAGGATTGTATATACCAACTTGGAGCAGATGGCGTGGTTGACATAGTGGCTTGTCTGGAGAGGAGGAACCAAGTTGCAGGACGACAACAAATTGAACAGTCAAATCTCTCGCTTGCCTTCTTAATAACAGAGAGGAGAGGTTCATTAAACTCCCAAGGAACCGGATCCTGTCGTGAAACTGCGACAAGAGGACCAGAAGCCGACACAGCAATCAACCACACCGCCTGAACCATGGGTTATCAAATCCCGCCACAGATATCTTGTTGAACAAGGACGGCTAACTGCACCCGGGATTGTATATACCGATCAGACGGTGTGGTTTGACATAGCTCGTCCAGGAAAAAAAAAAGACACAAGAATGGCAGAGAGAAAGAAAGGGTACGAACATTGAAAGCTCGATCTCGGAAACCCATTGTCGCATAGCTCCAAAATGAGGTAATCATTTCGTCCAAAAAATCAGGTATTATAGCTCTAAACACCACGCAGTGCCGGGTCGTTCAAGGGTAGGTGGGTAGTTCGAACAAAGCGAACATGGCTTTCCTTGATCTTTAGCCCAAGGCCAAAGAAGCACATAGCACCCAAAACACAGATTGAATGAAGGATAGATCGTAAGTCGAACTTACCCGTCCGATTGACAACGGAAGATGGGGATATCGATAGCCTGAAACCGGAAATCGACCGCCAAGTGGTAGGCGTGTCCATCGGAGGTGTAAAATTAAATAGAGTTCGGTGATCAGATCGCAGGCGCGTCGACAACAGGGGTGCGATGTCCTGTTGTTAGCGAGAGGATGATCACAAACAATGGTCAAGGATAAATGGTGGACGATGAGTCTCCGGATGTTGGACTGGACGAAATAGTTGGAGAAAGGCCGGCCGATCTGTTCTCAACCAGGACTTGGCAGCTTCCAAAGTATGAGCATAGGAGGACAGAAATAGCCGATAGAACTGACGAACCCCAGACAAAAGTCGTTCGCTCTTGTTGTGGATTTCCCTACGTTATGAGATGTAAGTATCGGTCCAAAACTTGGGTAGCTTTGGAATACGTCGGGGTTACGAGAGAACGGTTCGCAACTCGGGGAGGGGCTATTTGAAGAATAGCCTGGTGGCTATCGTTATGTAATACACCCCTCTGAAGTTTTCGGAAACAAGGAAAGAGCTGGAAACAAACGAAACCGGCGAGACACGTGTAGTATGGCTGTTGATCTGCACAAGTATTATTTCCGTTATATAGTTCGTATATTTGGTTAATATATATGTATTTTTTGTGTTCCCAGAGATTAAAACAGCTTAATTTCGATTTTACCAAGTCAAAAAT
>Ga0307513_10010504_pt1 | contig 11592 bp, 16 predicted proteins | sample 15_EM_MG_FD_202174 | JGI IMG/M metagenome (GOLD analysis project Ga0307513, IMG submission 202174) | Populus trichocarpa ectomycorrhiza microbial communities from riparian zone in the Pacific Northwest, United States - 15_EM | ecosystem: Host-associated > Plants > Roots > Unclassified | place... | reverse complement strand
ATTTGGCGAGAGAACCTGCTTTGTGAGGGAAAATACGCCCATATGGGACAACCTGACAGAAATGTTTGTTTCAACGAGGCTGCAACCGCGTTGCTTAGGTGGCAGGTGGGCTATACCTCGATCCTCCTCCTAACCTCAAGAGGCGTCCAGCCATGTCCGGTCAAACGGTTCGTCGCCAGGTGCTCTGTGTGTAGATATCATCTCAAGTGATATCTTAGTACCCAGAGGCCCAGTCCCGATGCAGGGAATTGCAAAAACGACGGCGACGGCTTGACATGGGCTACCGAACACATCATGAAGCATAAATCAGGCATAGCCGTACATAACCTGACATAACCAAGTTGTGACCTATTCAGCAGTGGCCATGCCCAGACAAAGCTGGGGGCACCACTCGACCATGACAGCTCACTTAAAGTAAAACTTCGCCACAGGTGAGTAAATAGACAAATTACACACTCACGAGTGTTTGAGCGGCATAGCAGAGTCGAGCAGCGACCGCGGTGGTCCTCGACACCAACGACGAGAGTTGTCACCGTGTAATGGAACCTGAGGTGTGGTCTCAAGAAATGGCTCACACCCAACGCACTCGAACTAGACATTACCAAAGGCATCCGTGCCGTTCGTTAGCTCGATAATGTAGGGTGCCGCTTAATTTGGTGCTGTCATCCATCTCCAGGACGAACAGAGTGTAAGAGCAACCAGTTTGTTGACGGCACTGGAATTGTAACGCTTGAAGGTCCATCAAACTTGTCAATCTGCTCTTTGTCAGACAATCCGAAAATTGTATATATCACAAGGACGTATGCCCACTCTACGACGACCTTAAAAGCTCTTGCAGCATAAGGTCAAAGTGTTCTCAAGGGAAGACCAGCATGCCTAGCAATTGGGCACGGCGGAGGGCGGACACTTGTGAGCCTGAGATGTGCAGACTAGTGCAAGAATTGTACGTGGTTGAATCTAATTGGATCCTTATCTAATACGTATGTCTGTCTAGCTGATTTAATCTTGCCCACTAGCCATTGTGGCAAAGTGAAAGTGCGCTTGCCACTAGTCACAGAGACCCTGATAGATACCTCTCAGAGTCTTCTCAATCACGCAGCCTACAAGAAAAGGCAGCTGATATGCGGCACTAATCCTTCCAATAATATTAATTACGATGCAACAATTTTCCACATGTCGCACGCAAGGACGAAGACTCTTGATCAACATTTTGGTAGATGTTTTTGAAAGTATTAGCGTTGAAATTCAAGGCATCGACCCAGCAGCTACTCTAAGGATTGCATTCAACAAATAGCAATAGTCACTAAATAGCAAGAAACGTACTCGAGTCCTTGCATCTGGACATTCATATATACGGTCCCAGAGAGAAATGCTCAGGCAGACCGTCTGGCAAAGGTGCAGAACTCATTAAACCATAACCAAGGGAACGAGTGAAGCGTTTGCTCTCCTTCCTCCAGTTCGCCCTTTGATATATCCAGCCAATCTGGATATTCATCGTTAGTGACCACGGATATCCCAGCTATCAACGTATGCTTCCTTTTACTCTTTACCGTGAGTCACTTTGTACGTGGCGATGGAATAGAGGGTGATTGGGTCGCCGTTCGCATCCCGAACAAAACTTGAGAGCAATCAAATGATAACGGCGCTTCACTTCATTAAAGCACTCTTTCATAGGACCCTAATGTGCTGAAGGTCAATCCGTTTCATCGATACTTACAGCACCCAAGCGGACGTAACCTTCATGGATGTATCCTTCTCCTTCTGCTTACGTTTCTTTGTTTCTCTAACAGACCGCTGACGACTTCCGCCTCCGCTAAAGCATGCCGCTTCATGATCCTAGCTGTACCCGAGTCATATCGCCCTTTTCGTCTTCCAGCTTCCCGAAGGTATTTCTCCTCTACGAGCAGAGGTCAGAACAAGTGCACATAATGTGTCCCGCACTTCCTCATCACTATCTGTTTTATATTATCAATTCGTTCACCCGTGCAGTTTTGTCAGAATTGCCCTCCGGAATGGGGCATCGAACGGTCGAAGAGCAGATAAAAGTTGCTGAGCTTCATTAGTGCCCGATATAATTACACTTGCTCCGATTAACCCTAGGGTCAAATACCTGACATCCCAACTAAAGGTGAAAATTACGCCAGCAGTGCGTCAAGCGAGAGGTGCGGGGAACAATTCGATGATTTTTTGGCGGCCATCAAAGGCGTAGTTGTAAGGAGCCGTGGAACTGAAGCCCGGTCCAGCGACCGAAGAGCGCGAACACTCTCCCTGAACACCGACTCGGCCCTCGAATCTGTAACTCCGGCTAAGGCCATGCCCACCTATGTGTCAGAACGACGCCAGCTCGTACGCTAATAAAGACAGACATGGGTCAGGGCTAATGCTTGCGTTCCTTCGGGGATCGGTGGTACTACTCCCGCAACGATTTCCTTTTCAAGAGGTTGAAGATCCATATCGGTCGTCGTTTTGAACTGGTCGTCACCCTCATGTCCCTTGATGTTAATTCGCGCGGGCCGTCTTGCAATTAAAGTAAGGGTGAGATCGTCGTCTTTGAATGAGAGAAAGTCCTTTCTTGTGAATGCCCTCCTGGAAAATGTGGATACTAAATATCTCGGAGGCGAAACTGATATCTTATCGGTGGCAAATACTTCGCGTTCTCCGTTGAGTTCAAATTTGCTCCTCCCTGCATCCACCGGGGGTCTTGTAACCTTGGAAGAATATGTTCCTGGCTTTACCCGCAGGGGATGGACCAAAAGAGAATATATAGGGAAAGAACGTAAATATCGGTTCTGGTCTCCCAGAGATTCGTCTGGTCAAATAGGACCTCGGGCGCTGCCAACAAGGCTTAATGAAAGGTTTTCGGAAGCCTCGAACTCTCACATGAACTCTCACACGATGGTAGCCCTTACTATGTCCTACACAGGATGCTCTAAGCAGGCCACGCCGCACCTCACCACTTGCAGGCCTGAGTGGTGGAAGTGGTGGAAGATCAAGGTTGAATGACAAGTCGGGCTCATGCAAGGGAGCAAGCCATGCGGGGTTTCCACAATTTCGCATTATAACACCGAAAGTTAGATCAATACAGTAAACCAATGGAAAGTCCAAACTCTATGTAGAGTCTTGCTGTGCTACTTTAGCGGCTCGGCGCAGTACTTCCGGTACAGTTGTAGATTCCGCCAATGCGGCAACAGGCCCTGCTACAGCTGCCGAAATCTTCTGTAACTCGGGTGATGCGACCAGGCTGGCCTGCGTATGCACTCCGAGTGCTGCGACTAAGGAGCAGCAATTGGCCTGCAGTTCCGTGGGGAATCTGCCACCTTCATTGGTGAGAATCGCGACCATCGACTCGAGAGCTGACGTCGGGGTGCTAGGTGTTACTGGACTTGCTGGGGCTGGGGACGTCGGGACATGAGCGACAAGGGCGTTTCTCACTATGGGAGCTGTGGGACTGTAAATCAAGGTTTCCCTTTGTGGTATCTGCCATACCTGCTACCGATTGCCCAGATAACAGTGTCAAAGCTAGGATGCTCTCATTGAGCAAGATGATATGCTTCCGATTACGAGCGAGCATTTCGGCAAGCGCTTGGACCGCAGGAGCAGAGGCGACCTTAGTCATGGCGGCCCGCATCGGTTCCATTTCCTCTGGGGAACACTGTTCCACTGCCCTCCACAATGACTTGACCACGTATCCGATCACCCGAGTGCCTTCGCTCTTGGCAATGATCGAGTCAGATCGCCCAACTAGAGCAAAGATTTGATCAAGTCCAGATGGCTCGGGAGGGGCTGCAAGCTCCAAAGCACTTTTGTCTGCATGATCGGTCAGGCGTCGTTAGCAAGAGCATATGATGTACGTACAATACCCATTGCAGAGGAGTTTTGCAATACCAATAGCAGAGACCTGGACAACTTCTGCCATGTCTGCCCCCTCCCCCCAAAGTCCTGATCGTGAGAGCATCGTGATTGTCCCAGCCTCGCGAATAACAAGTAGGTTAGCCTGGGCAAGAGACAAATTCTTGAGGAGGCCAGTAGCAGCATGCTTGAGCTTGATGTCTGTCTCTGGGGCGATCAAGCTAACAAGCGACGGTACAACTTGGTGCGGCTCTTTCACCAGGGCACTCGCGGTTTGATCTAAACGCTGTCAGCCCCCCAAAGACGTCGAATCTACAGGAGCATACCATTTCGGGTGAGATTGCCTAATGTCAAAGCACCGCATATTACCAAATCATCACGCCGGGTCTCCGGCGTATCGCTGGCCTTTTTCACCCAGCTGACCATCTTCGATACCAAAGCACCGCCTAGAGGGCTTGACTCGGCATCCCACAATGCGGTTGTAGCGTTGTTTTCTCCCGCGACGGAGACGATGACCTTAATGGCGGCGGCCTTGTAGATGTCGAATGCTTTTTGTCGCTTCGATAGTTCGGACGGGCCATCCTTATCCCAGTATGAAGGGTAGTCGCCAAGTTCAACAAATTTTAGCAACCGATGGAACGGAGAAACGTTCGGTGCAAGCGTGATTGACTGGGCGATAGCGGTTCGGACGTCCTCCAAGTCGATTGATAAACCTTCTAGCAGAGTAACTGATTCGTCCAACACGCTGATATCCGCGGCTATGAGGGCATGCCGACTCTCTTCGTGGTCGAGGAGCGGAGATGTGGCCGCGAAGGGAGGAATGAACGACTCAAGTGGCGATGTGAGTATATCTAAGCTTTCTACGCCGATGTTAGAGACTTCGCCTGCTTTCTCGTCAGAGGTGATCGAAACCCGAAGGTGAGCGGCCTACTGCCTTCCCCGATCTCGGAGATAGCCCGCCATGCCCAATCAACCAAGCCGCTCTTCCATTGAAAGATAGCTTCCAAAGAGTCATCTTCTCTTGACTGAGCAACGCTCCAAGCCCCCGGCGTGTATACTGAGGCAATGAGGCGAAGGATGATCTTGGGTGCACCAACGCTAATGAGTGCCTGGCGAGCGGGAGCTTCTCACAAATAGAAGTTAAAATTGATCTACCATCGCAGCGATAAGTTCCTTACGATAACCCAAGCTCAAATTCAGTAGAACACCGATCGAAGTCTTGGCAACTCGGAGGTGTGGGATGGCATGGAGGGTATCAGTACCCTTGGCGTACCCCTGCAAGATAGAGAGAAGGGGGGTAATGATTCCGGCATCCAAGAGCCGCTGTCGATTGGCGTCTGGAATGGGAGCTTGAGTCGATGATGGAGTAAACTGAGATACATACAAACATACCATGATCCATTACTACATTCGCGGCTACTCGCAGGACTTCAAAGGTAGCGGGGGCTGCAGTATCAGAGGGGATATCACCACCGGAAGATTCAGACGCCGCAGAAAGTAGCTTGGCGAGCGCAGTGGGGAGGTCGGTTTGCCCAAGAGCTGTATGGATGTCATCTAGAATGCGATCTCGACTAAATTCCAGAAATGAGAAAGTGGTTTAGTAGAAATACCTGGACCCTTGGATCTGAGAGCGTTGGCTAGTTCGAGGGCAGTCGTCTGGACTTGATCCCATGCAGGGGATGGACTTGCAAGACCGATCACCTGTTCCGCGAGCGCCGCCGGTGGCAGAGCCATGTTGTGGTGCTGCTGTCCAAAGTGCAAACCTCGCTTGGCACCTTCGCGCGGCCATCTCACTTTCCACTCCGAGACAGCTCGGTGTTCACGAATCATCGTCTTTAGAAGCTGGCTGTCACTTGCTTTGTTCGTCCGGCTCCCCGCGAGCGACTCGTAGTCTATACGAAATTGGTAGTGCTGCATGTTACGCGATTTGGCAACCACCCAGCCTCCGAATTACCCGCCAGGATCCGGATCAAAATGAGGTGTGGCGCGGACGACAATCAAATTTCTGCCAAAAAAAAGCGTTCTGTTCATGCCTCGGCGAGAACCTGGGTTCATGGACAATCCTGTCTTGCCAGCGCTGTGTTTGTTGCCAGCGCCGTTGCCAAGACCGTGGGGCATCTACTCAATTCCGCACCCCGTCCATGTGGATCTCGCTTCGTGCGGATGATGCAGACAGTGAAATTGCCGTCTCAGCGGTCGACCTATGGCCTTCCTCAAGAACCCGAGCACCTTCTGACGGCCTTCCTGCATAGATCCCTCACTCTGATGGCCCCACTCGTCTCTGGTGCACTTAAATACCTGTACCTTCGCGCGAACCCCCTCTTCCAGCTTGGTTCCCCACCCGCACGAACGACCAGCCATGTCCTCCCCCGATCTCGAGAAGAGAAAGCATTCACCCTCCAGCAGCAATCTGGGCCTCCCCAACAATGTTGAAGTGGCCAATGTTGAACCTCAGGAGGAGACTCTCCACCGAGGGCTCAAAGCGCGTCAGGTGAGTCAGTCGTACACCTTTCATTCCCTTGGCTTATACCTTGAATAGATATCCATGATTGCGCTGGGTGGTGCCGTTGGAACGGGCCTCATCATCGGATCTGGTACGCGACGCCTCGCTCTCGAATTCACCTCCCTAAAACCTTTCTACAGGAACCGCTCTTCGACGCGGTGGGCCTCTGGGTATCTTAATTGGTTACTCCTTCGTCGGTTAGTTCATGAAGATCCTTCCGGGCTGTAACTTACTGCCGGGTCGTTAGGCTTCGTATGTTACTGTGCTATGATCAGCCTGGGAGAGATGTCCGCCTACCTTCCACACAAGAAGGGCTTTGCCGGTTATACCACTCGGTTCTGGCACCCTGCGTACGTCATTCAGTCGTCTCTATTGCTCAACCTGACAACGCGGGTGCAGCATGGGATTTGCACTGGGATGGAACTACCTTATGAAATACCTCATTGTTACTCCGAACAACGTTAATGCAGCAGGTAAGGATATTCTTTCAGCCTCACCTCTTCAGCCAACACTTGGCAGCTTCAGCCTACGAGCGAGCGATTGTCTTGATACCGTACGAACTAACATGCATCCGGCAGGTATTGTTATCAACTACTGGACCAATGCTGTACCGACAGGGGTTTGGATGGTTATCTTTATCCTCTTGAGTGAGCACAGCCTCTCTGCGATCCTCCGCTTTCACTTAATCTTCGATCCCAGTTTTCCTTGTCAACTTTCTTGGTGTCAGGGTGTTCGGAGAACTCGAATTCTGGTTCTCCAGTATCAAAGTAATTGCTTTGATCGCGTTGATTATGTTCGGTATTATTGTCGATTTGGGAGGGAACCCCCAACATGATCGCATTGGATTCCGATACTGGAAGGCGCCTACGGGGCCTATGGGTATCTACCTGCTTGACCAGGTTGGCGGAGATGTCCCCAAGTCCAGGTTCCTCGGCTTTTGGGCAGTGATGGGTATATACTAATATTATTATTCCGAGGTTCTTTCTGACGTCCATTTTCAGTCAACGCGCTCTTTGCGTACATGGGAACTGAGCTTATTGGTGTAACCGTCGGCGAGGCCGAAAATCCTCGCAAGAATATCCCTCGGGCCATCAAGAGAACCTTCTTCCGTATCCTTGTCTTTTATGTTGGAGGTGTCTTCGTCATTGGCTTGATCGTCCCCAGTAACGCGCAGGACCTCTTCATTGCCACACAACAGAAGACCGGCGCTGCTGCTTCTCCATTTGTCGTCGCTTGCAAAATACTCGGAATCCGTGCTTTAGACCACGTCATTAACGGGGCCATTTTGATTTTCGTCCTGTCCGCGGCCAACTCCGACTTGTACATCGGATCCCGTACATTGTACGGCTTAGCTCTCGAAGGCAAGGCTCCCAAAATCTTCCGCAGGGTCAACAAAATGGGTGTTCCATGGCCCGCCCTCTGCCTTTGCACGGCATTCTGCTTCCTAGTATTCCTCAACACCGCCAAGTCTTCCTCCAAGGTCTTTGGTTATTTTGTCAGCTTGGTATCTACCTTTGGTGCTACAACATGGAGTGAGTCTGACACCTCTGTCCCAAAGTGCGGGTGCCTGACAAGCCGCTCTTAGTGTGTATTCTCTACACTCACATCCGCTTCATGCGCGGTCTCGCGGCCCAGGGAATCTCGAGGGATACTCTGCCCTACAAGGCACCCTTCCAACCCTACGGAGCATGGTTCGCGCTCATCTCGACGATGATCATTGCTTTCTTCAAGGGCTTCGACGCGTTCATGCCGTTCCAGGCGGACAACTTCGTCACATCCTATATTGGTTTCCCAGTGTTTGCTCTGTTGGCAATCTCCTGGAAACTTAAAAAGAAACGGGAGACTAAGGTGGACTATAAAACGATGGATTTCCTCACTGGCAAGCAGGAAATCGACGAAGAGGAAGAGGCTTACCTCCATGCTCAAGGGCTTTTGGGCCCTCGTACCTGGAAGCAGAAATTGTGGGATTCTCTCTAATCGTCTCTCCGACAGCTGTCTTCCCACAACACCCCGTATTTTGGTCCATAAGGTACTCTTCATGTTGTCGTTGTAAACGTTATATCTAGATGCCATCTTGTGTTCATGTCCTACTCGAGCAAACACGAATACTAGCTCTTCGGTGGCAGATTCCACCAAACAAATCAATTCTGTGGCCAGAGACGGAAAACCAGATTCACATTCACACCCTGAACGTCATACTACCCTAAACGGAAGCTTAGTCTAATCCGCTCTCACCATGTGACCTGTGATGTAAGCTTAGGTCAATCTCCGTCTAATGGACGTACCATGACACATTTACCTGTGTTCGAGAACATACGCCCATTTGGCTCGTGGGAACAATTTTCCCCTTAATGGGGTTATCAGCTGAATCATAGCTCCTGGCTTACGAAGACGAATGACACGAGCGAATGGATGAAAGTTGCATGTTGGCTCTCTTCCATCGTCGTTCAATAATCCTATCGTTGCTCGTACTCCTCGTCGCAGCAGTTTACTATCAAGTCTCTCGACAAGGGCTCGTCGACGTATCTCCAACAAGTGAACCTGAAACAATGGCCGCACGTGCATCTCGCTCCGTCATTCAAACCGTCTTCGCAAGTGAACAAGCCGAGGTGGGTTTCACCGCCTACGTTGCATGCGATATGGTCTGACCGCAGATATAGGGCATGGGCGCCAGAGTCCGTCGTGCTATTGGCACCCCCCAGCTACGGAACATCTCCCCATTCCTAATGTGAGCTATTGTGTCACGTTGCGGCACTATTTCGACTGAGACGCAAAGCAGGCTGGACCATTTCAACCTTGGGCCCGGAGCAGGCTTTCCGGACCATCCCCATCGGTAGGTGCATCTTCTACTCTACCTTGATATCCGCCTTGACACGAATCGTAGTGGCCAAGCCACAGTCACCTATATCATTGAAGGCGCAAGTATGCACGAAGACTCTGCTGGTCACAAGGGAACGATCAAGGCCGGTGGTGTACAGTATATGACCGCGGGAAAGGGTGTCATCCATTCCGAAATCCCTGTTCATGGGCCAGGTCTCCCCAATCCTATGGGGCTGCAGCTTTGGGTGGATTTGCCAGGTATGTCCACTCGTCGATCACATTTGGTAACTGATACCCTCCGCAGCAAAATACAAGATGGTCGAGCCTCAATACCATGAGCTTGACCCTGAGGACATTCCCTCCGCTTACCCAGAGGGGCCGGATGGCCCTATCCAAATCAAGGTTATAGCTGGAAAGAGCTTCGATAAAGAGTCCCCGGTCAAACCTCTAGGTATTTCTTGCCTCTCGGGAGATATTAGCCATTTAAAGTGACCATTTTTAAAGGTGGCTGCTGGTATATGCACGTATACCTCAAGAAGAGTGGAGCCAAGGTCTTCCAGGATATCCGTAAGTATACTGAGGTCCCTCCTCTCATAACCTAACGCTAATCGTACTTCACAGCCGCCGGTTGGACTGCCTTCCTCTACAGTGAGTCATCTCTCTCTCACTTTCCTGTCTTTCGCGAAGTAACACCATATATAGCTCTGAAGGGCAAGGTCTACGTGAACCGCGAAAAGGATGGTGAACCGAAGGAACCCCATCATGCTCTCCTCTTCTCGTCTGCTGCTAATGAGACCGGCGTCCAACTTGAGGCTGCCGAGGATGATACCCAGGGTGTCCTTATTGCTGGAGAGCCATTGGACCAGCCAATCTTCCAGTACGGCCCATTTGGTCAGTACTGATGTCATATATACAACTCAAAAATATGGGTATGCTAACCACACCTATGCAGTTATGACCAACCAAGCGGAGATTCAGCAAACCCTGATTGACTGTGAGTCCTGCCCACATTCCCCTAACCCGACTTTGTGTTGACCGTGCCTAGATCGTCTGGGCCGGAATGGCTTCGAACGCGCTCATTCGTGGAAGAGCCAGATCGGAAAGGAATTCCTTGAGACGTACGGAAATGAGAGGGAAGACGACTAGAGATTGTCCGCCAAAACTTGGATGGCTTGAAGTGGCTTGTACTTCTACTACAACCTATAATACTCTGCTGCATTCTCCTAGAATTTTTGGAAAATCCTCGCGAGCTTGGACGGGATTGCCCCCGATTGAATCGAGATGTTCGAATCGAGGTGTTTGGTCGCCACTCCCTGAAACAGACTTGGACCCGTCCTGCCCGAATCTGCCCATCCTGATTTCCGAGCAATGCCATATCTAGATGCTGTCCTCGAAACCCGCGTCCTCGCTTCGAGAGACGTACGGGCTGACCTTACACCAAACGAGACACAACGAACGACGCTCATCGTGGGCGGTTGCTATATCATCGCTATCGCGATTTTATGGTACGTCTTGTCCTCAAAATGCTTATCTGCATTGCTCAACCCTCGCGGCACTAGGCATGTCCCGTATATAAACGTGATCTGTGAGCGTGCTGAGCTAGATCTAAACCGCCTCGTGTTCCTCAACGCATCTCCGATAATCCAGTATACCCCTTCAAGCTCCTCACGGTCTCACTGCACGAGGTTCGTTCTCCTGGACCCTGTTCTCTGCCAGACGCCTGATTCGAAGCGCGCAGTTCTCGCATGCCCTTGCTGGCTTGCTGACCTGTGCACGCATTCACTCAATAGAATTGGACCGTAAGTATCCCGAACTCCTCGCTTGTCTGTCCGGTTTCAATCCTTGACGTGTGCTGCGCGCTTGCATAGCCGACGAAGGTGGTGCGACAAGAATGTCAGGCGGAATTCCAGTCATAACACTCCCAGCTGGGTACCTTGGCAGTAGCTTTATTGGGGCCTGCCTCATTGCCTGCGGATTCGACACCGATGCATCGAAAGTGGCAACGATTGTCCTAGCGTGAGTATTGGCCGGGCCATACCCAACTGCATGCAAAGAGAACCCACTGACTTTCCCAATAGTGTGGTCTTCTTGTTGTCCTTGTGGTGGGCACGTCGAAACTGGCTGTAAGCATACCGGGCTCACATCTGCGAGGTTCTATTCTCACGGGAATCACAGGAGCTGGGTCCTAATCCTGGGCATGAGTGGCCTGATAATCGCCTTTTGGTTCATTGCCCAGGGTGTCGCATTACGATATTTGGTGTGTCCACGCCATACTCCTCTGGGCTCCCGTCCCCACTAACACACCCCAGGTACTCTTCATTGGCGTCATGAGCTGCATGTATGGTATGGGTCGTCCTGCCCGATCCGGGAGTCGGGTTACTAACATCTGCTGCAGTCTTGTGGGATACAATCGACGACAC
>Ga0307513_10010502_pt1 | contig 11594 bp, 8 predicted proteins | sample 15_EM_MG_FD_202174 | JGI IMG/M metagenome (GOLD analysis project Ga0307513, IMG submission 202174) | Populus trichocarpa ectomycorrhiza microbial communities from riparian zone in the Pacific Northwest, United States - 15_EM | ecosystem: Host-associated > Plants > Roots > Unclassified | place... | reverse complement strand
CGCGCTCGAGGCGGTCGTCCAGGCCATCGCCGCGCAGGTCGCGGCGGAGCCGCCGGCCAGCCCGGGCGAGGGCGCCATGTACGTGCGGTGCAGCCTGCCGCCCGCCGAGGAGTGGGACGCCTACCTCGAGGAGTCGAGCGCGCTGCTCGACGAGCTCGAGCTCGCCCTCGCCCGGCTCGAGCAGAGCGATCAGCCCGCCGCCGCGCTGTCGAGCATGTTCCGGACCTACCACACGCTCAAGGGCGCCTCGAGCTCGGTCGGGCTCGCGCCGATCGCGCGCCAGCTCCACCTGATCGAGAGCTTCCTCGAGCGCGTGGGCCAGGAGGCCGCGCTGCCCGAGCTCCGCCCGCTGGTGCGCGCGCTGGTCGACGAGCACGCGGCGATCCGGAGCAACATCGCGCGCGCCACCGTGCACGCGAGCCTCGAGGTCGATCACGCGCGGACGGCTGCCCGGCTCGCCGCCGTGGGCGCGCGTGGCGCGGCGACCTCGTGGATCGCCGCGAGCGATCCGGTGTGGTCGATGTCCGGCGGCGACGAGCTCCGCGCCGCCCACGCGCCCGCGTCGGCGGGCTCGGCGGGCTCGGCGGGCTCGGCGGGCTCGCTGATCGGCGTGGAGCGCGGCAGCGCGCTCGAGCCGGCGGCGCTCGAGCCGGCGGCGTCGGGTCGGCGGTTCGTGCGCGTCGCGGCCGATCGGCTCGACGGCCTGCTCGATCTGGTCGGCGAGCTCGTGGTCGCGCGGTCCCGGATCCTCACGCGGATCGGCCACCTCCACGCGCTGCAGGGCGAAGATCAGGACCGCCACGGCACGGTGATCCGCCTGGTCGACGACTTCGCGACGTCCACCGAGTTCGCCAACCTCGACGGCCACCGCGGGCGGATCGGCGTCGTCCGCGCGGGCCACGGCGGCGGCGGGTTCGGCGCGCTCGAGCTGGACCACTACGAGGAGATCCACGTGCTGTCGCGCCAGCTCGACGAGGCCGCGGGCGACATCAACGAGATGCGGCGGCAGATCACCGGCGAGCTCCACGCGCTCGGCGAGGACGCCGAGTCGCTCGGCGCGATCGTCACCGGGCTCCAGCTCGAGATCACCCAGGCGCGGATGGTCACGATCGAGGCGCTGTTCGGTCGCCTCCAGCTGCCGATCCGCGACGCGGCCCAGCGCCTGGCGCGCGAGGTCGAGATCGCCACCACCGGCGAGGACGTCGCGATCGACAAGGCGATCTCGGACGCGCTGTTCGGACCGCTGCTCCACCTCGTGCGCAACGCCGTGGTGCACGGCATCGAGGCGCCCGCGCAGCGCGCGCAGCACGGCAAGTCGCGGGCTGGCAAGCTGACCCTCGCGGCGCGCCAGGATCAGGGCCAGGTCGTGATCGAGATTTCCGACGACGGGCAGGGGCTCGACGTCGCGCGGCTCAAGGCGATCGGCGTCGCGCGCGGGCTGCTCGACGCGGCCGTCGCCGACGACGATCCCCGCGTGCTCGAGCTGGTGTTCGCGCACGGCGTCAGCACGGCCGCCGAGGCAGGCGACGTCGCCGGCCGCGGCGTGGGCGGCGACGTGATCCGCCGCGCGGTCGACCGGCTCAACGGCACGATCGCGATCGAGACCCGGCGCGGCCTGGGCACGACGTTTCGCATCGCGCTGCCGCTGTCGATGTCGATCACTCAGGCCGTGGTCGTGCGCAGCGCCGGCGTGGCCCTGGCGGTCCCGATCGCGTTCGCCGAGACCATCCTGGTCGGCGACGAGGTCGAGGCGATCGACACGTTCGGCCGGCCGCGCGTGCGGATCGCCGGCACGGTAATGCCGGTGCACGACACGCGGCGCCTGTTCGGCGCGCAGGGCGACGCCGCGGGGGTGTTGCTCGTGTGCAAGGTCGGCGGCGAGCGCGTCGCGATCCGGGTCGACGAGGTCGTCGGGCAGGAGGAGATCGTCGTCAAGAGCCTCGGGACCCTGCTGGACGGGCATCCGATGTTCTCGGGCTCGACCCAGCGCGGCGATGGCGAGCTCGTGCTGATCCTGGACGTGCCCGGCGTGCTGGCGGCGGAGACTCCCGACCAGCTCGCCCCGGTCCGGGCCGAGCCCGCGGTCGAGGGCGACGCGACCTCGGCCGCGCGCGCGCCGCAACCCGCGAGCCTCGCGCCCGCGCCCGGCGAACGGCGACGCGTGCTGTTCGTGGACGACTCGCTGTCGGTGCGCAAGGTCGCCGAGCGCATGCTCGGATCGCTCGGGGTCGACGTCGTGACCGCGGTGGACGGTCAGGACGCGCTCGACAAGCTGCGCGCGTCTGCGTTCGCGCTGGTGTTCACCGATCTGGAGATGCCGCGGATGCACGGCTACGAGCTGATCCGCGAGATGCAGTACGTCCCCGCGTACCGCGCGATCCCGGTCGTCGTGATCTCGAGCCGATCGGGCAAGAAGCACATCGATCAGGCGCTCGAGCTGGGGGCGCGCGCGTACCTGACCAAGCCGTTCTCGCCGGAGATCCTGGGCGGCGTGATGGGCCGTCTGCTCGACGCCGAGGCCCCGACGTGAGCGCGGGCGCGCCCGAGCCCCCCGCGCATTCCGCGCATTCCGCGCATCCGGCGCATCCGGCGTCCGGGCGCCTCGCGCTGCTCGCGCTGTGCGGCGAGCTGGTCATCGCGATCGACGCCATGGCGGTGCTGGAGATCCGGCGCGTCGCCGAGACCACCGTGCGCGTCGAGCCCGGCGGCCTGATCGTGCTCGAGCACGCCGGCGCACTCGCGCGGGGCTGGGATCTCGCCCAGCTGCTCGGCCTCGGGACCTCGAGCGCGGCCTGGGTCATCACCGCCATCCCGGGCCTCGCGCGCCCGGTCGGGTTCCGCGTCGGACGTTGCGTGCTGGTGCAGCCGCTGCCGACCTGCCGCCCGATCCCGCGCGGCTTGTTCACCGCGCGCGCCGACACGCTCGTCGCCGGGTTCTCGACCGCCGGCGTGCCCGAGCTCGCGGATCGCGTGTCGGGCGTGGTGGTCGACCTCGCGCGCGTGCTCGACGACCACGAGCGCGCGCAGTGCGCCCCGATCGGACCCGGCGCCGCATGACCCAGCGCCCGCAACCCGAGGAGCGCCGCACCCTGGCGATCGATCACCGGCCGACGGTGTTGATCGTCGACGGCGACCGGGTCTCGGAGCGCGCGATCGAGCTGGCGCTCGCGCCGTGCGACTACCTGGTCGAGTGGGCGCGCGACGGCGGCGCGGCGCTCGACATCATGCGGCAGACCAAGACCGACGCGGTGCTCGCCGACTCGGTGCTCTCGGACATGTCGGGCGCGACCCTGATGCGGCGCGCGCTCGAGCTGTGCGGGCCGGGCGCGCCGGCGTTCCTGTTCGTGTCGGTCGATCGCGCGGTCGCGACCCGGGTCGCGCTGCTGACGGCAGGCGCCGCCGACTTCGTGACCAAGCCGTTCGTCGCCGACGAGCTCCGCGCGCGCGTGGTCAACACGATCGAGGCGCGCCGGCCCGCACGCACCGCGGCGACGCGCGGCCTGACCGGGCTCGCGGGGGACTGCGAGCACGTGCCGATCGCCGATCTGCTGACCATGCTCGAGTTCGGTCGCAAGTCGGGCTCGGTCGTGGTCTCGGTCGGCCCGGCGACCGGCCGGCTGGTGATCGACGCCGGCCGGGTGGTCCACGCCGAGCTCGGCACGCTGGCCGGCGAGGCGGCGTTCTTCGCGCTGCTGCGCGCGACCGGCGGCGTGTTCCGCTTCGAGCTCGGCGAGGTCGACGGCCCGCACACGCTCGACGCGCGGGTGTCCGAGCTGCTGCTCGAGTCCGCGGTCCGCGAGGACACCCGCAAGCACTGGATCGACCAGGACGCGCGGCGCCGCACCGAGGCCGGGCTCCGCGAGCTGGGCGTGGTCAAGACGCCCGTCAAGCTGCGCATCCGGCGCGCGCCGGCCGAGGCGATCCCGTCGCTCGTGACCGCGGCGCGCCGGCTCGCGGTCGCGATCGCCGATCCGTTCTCGCTCGGCGATCTCGTGTTCGGCGCCGAGCCGCCAGCGCTCGCGCTCCCCGAGCTGCGCGTCGAGCTGTGGGCGTCGGTCGCCGAGGGCGTGATGGCGCTGCTCGGGCTCGCGAGCCCGCCGGGGTTTCACTTCGTGGTGGCGGCGCTCGCCGGCGAGTGCGGTCGCCTGCACCTCCGCTTCGAGGTCGCCAGCGCGGCGCTGGTCGTCACGCTGGTGGACGTCGACGGCGAGGCCGAGCTCCCCGCGACGCCGCCGCACGCGCTGATCGTCGCGCCGCCGCGCGGCGAGCTGCTCGCGCTCGCGCCGCAGCGGCTCGCCGCGCTGACCGAGCGGGTCGCGAGCGACGACGCGCTCGTCGTGGTCACGTTCGGCGGGGCGGCGCTCCACGCCACGGTCGCGCGCATCGTCGCGGCCGGCGACACCCCCGCGCGCGCGCACGCCCTGGCGGCCACGCTCGACGCCGATCCGCGCGAGGCGCTGGGCAGCGCGATCCGGACCTGGATGGCGTGCCACGACGATGCCGGCTGATCTGCGCCAGCTCGACCTGGGCGCGGCGTTCGCGATCGCGCGCGTGCCGCCCGAGCTGCCCGCGGAGATCTTCGCGCGGCGCCACACGCGGCGGATCCCGGAGATCTTCGTCGAGCCGGCCCGCGCGCGCGGCGGCGACGAGCCCGATCTCCCCGCGCCCGGGGCGGTGCTCGGGAAGTATCGCCTGGAGCACACGATCGGGATGGGCGGGTTCGGCGCGGTGTACCGCGCGCGCCACGTCGTGCTCGGCAACGTGGTCGCGATCAAGCTGATGCGGCCGAGCGTCGTGCAGGCACGCCCGGCGCTGCTCCGGCTGCTCACCGAGGAGGCGCGGTTCGCCGCGCGGATCGATCACGCCAACGTCGTGCGGGTCCACGACGTCGCGACGAGCAACGGCCAGATCTACATCGTGATGGAGCACGTCGACGGGCCCGATCTCGGCGTCATGGTGAGACGCCGCGGCGCCTTGCCTCACAAGATGGTGGCGCGGATCCTCCGCCACATCGCGGCCGCGCTCGCGGCGGGGCTCGCCGAGGAGCTGATCCACCGCGACGTCAAGCCGTCCAACATCCTGCTGACCCGCGCGGGCGTGACCAAGCTCGCCGACTTCGGGCTCGCGCGGAGCTCGGCGGACGAGGCCACGGGGGTGCGCGGGGTCGTGGGCACGGCGGCGTACATGGCGCCGGAGCAGGCGCGCGATCCGCGCGGCGTCGACTTTCGCAGCGACATCTACGCCCTGGGCGTGACCGCCTACCACGCGCTCACCGGCCGCCTGCCGTTCGCGATCCCCGAGGGACGTCCGCGCGCGCAGACCGCCGCGCCGCCGCCCAGCCGCCACGCCGCCGCGATCCCGGCCGCGTTCGACGACCTCATCCTCGCGATGCTGGCTGTGACCCCGGCGGATCGCCCGGCGAGCTACGCCGCGCTCGACGCTGCCCTGCGCGCACTGCGCTGAGCGGCCAGGGAATCTGCGCCTACGCGCCGCGCTCGGCGAGCAGCTTGGCCGCGCGCTCGGGCGCTTCCTTGCCCTTGGCGATCTTCTGCAGCAACACGTTGACCCGCGGCGACGCGACCTCGGCGAAGTGGTCGATCAGCTGGTTGTGCAGGCCGCGCAGCCGGAGGAACCCGTCGATCAGGTGGTCGAGCACCGGCTCGCCGCCGAGGAACATCAGGCGCGCGTCGGGCGCGGTCTGCTGGATCGCGGCGGCGCGCACGAACGCCTCGTCCTTGAGCACGTGCACGAGGTCGTTGGCCTCGATGACGTCCTCGTTGCGCTCGCCGCTGCGCTCGGCGCCGACCTTGCCGTTGAGCACGACATCGAGCGCGCGCAGCAGCGAGCCGCGCTCGCCCTTGCGCGGCCCGAGCTCCTTGCTGGCCAGCGCCTTGACCCGGCGATCGAACACCGCGGCGAGCCGGGCGCGTAGCTTGTCGGCCATCGACGCCGGCAGCCGCAGCAGCAGGAAGCCGAGGTGGTGCATGACCAGCGCGCGGTCGTGGTCCTGGTGGTTCCACACGTTGTTGCTCGACTTCTCGAGCGCGTCGACGATCGACGTCGCGATCAGCTCGGGCCCCATGAAGGCCTCGAACAACCGCACCAGGTCGCGCAGATCCTCGTACGACGAGGTGTCCGAGAAGATCGACTTGAGCGACAGCCCGACCTCCTCGAACGACAGCGGCGAGCCGCTCTTGATCGCCTTCTTGCCGGCGCCGTCGAGCTCGGTCGCGCCCTGCGGCGTGCGCTTGAAGCCCTTGCTCGCGGTGATCCGGCACCACCGGATCGCGACGTTGCGCGGCCAGCCCAGCCGGTAGCTGCGGCGCTCGTACGCGATCATCTCGGCGCGCGCGTCGTCGGGGTGATCGTCGACGATGTACTCGAGGTGCGGGAAGCCGAGCGCGAACGCCAGGTCGCCCGCCTTGGTGGTCGCGAAGCCGGGCTTGATCAGCTTGGCGCCGGCCGCGGCGGTGCCGTGCTCGAACGCCTGGGTCGACTTGATCGGCGGCCCGCCGGGCGCGCGCTTGGGCGGCGGCGCGGCGTAGCGCATCGGCGCGGCAGGTACGGCTGGGGCGGCGGGCTTGGCGGCCGCGATCGGCGCCCCGGTCTCGTCCTCGAGATCGTCGAGCCCCTCGAGATCCTCGGCCGACTCGTCGTCTGCGCTGGCCGCGGGCTCTGCGTCCTCGGGCGGCTCCGCGGCCTCGTCCTGGTCGGCGCTCTCGGCGCTGTCGTTCTCTCGCGCGGCGCTCGGCTTGGCCGCGGCCTTGCCAGACGCCGGCTTCTTCTTGGGAGCCATCGCCGCGGATTATCTACGCAGATGCGCTCGTGCCGCAATGCTGCGTGGCTGGCGCCGGACCGTTCACCAGGTGCTGGGTGACGGATCGGATCAGCCGCTCTTCTTGACCAGATCCTCGGGCGAGGGCTTGGTGGGGCCCGTCGGTGTGCCGCCAGCGCCCGGCTTGGCCTCGGCGGTCGGCGAATCCCAGCCCTGCGTGACGTTCTTCATCTTCTTGTAGACCAGCAGGCCGTCGGAGTTGCGCTCGCTGTGCGGCGACGACAGCTTCCACGTCCCCGTGATCTCCACCTGATCGCCGACCTTGTACGGCGGGCAGACCGACTTTTTCGGATCCGCCTTGGGATCGCACTTGTCGGGCGGTGGGTTGCGCAGCTCGCCCCTGGGCAGGCGCTCGAGCTCGAGCTTGTTGTACGGGCGCGGCACGTCGACGACCCACAGGCTCTTCTCCGCCGGCGTGTCTGCCGCGTCCCCGACGTAGAACTTCGGGCGCTCGCACTTGGTCGGATCCTCGTCGATCATCTTCTGGAGATCTTTGTCCGACATCCCGGGCTGGCGGATCGCGGTCGGACAGTCGTAGGCCCAGGTGATGACGCCCTTGACGGTGATCTCGGTTTCGAGGAGCTTCTTGCCCTTGACGCGCAGCTCCTTGACCGTATGCGAGCCATCGCTGGGCGACGCGGGCAGATCGAACGCCGGCACCGCCGGGAGGTTCAGCTTGACCTCGCTCTTGCGCACCTCGGCTTCAGGCCCCTTGAGCTTGCCTTTATCGCAACCAGCGAGCTGGCTGCTCAGGCCGAGCAGGGTCGCCGTGCCCAGGAGAGCGGTGCGCAGGCCGTGATGGTGCGGCATGCTGGCGGTGATAACATGGTGGGCACAGCCTCTCAAGTTGCGGGGCCTCGCCGGCTCGTCGCGGTGGCGGTCGGGTTGCTCGTTCTGGGCGCGCTGGGCTGCGACGCGCCGGCGCGGGTCAAGCCGTGGCGCCACGCGCCCGATCCGACCAGCGAGGCGGCGCACGTCGCCGGCTCGCCCGTGCTGGTCGACGCGTCCGGCGAGCCCGACCTGCGCGCGGCGCGCGCCCACACGCTGCGCGTCCACCTCGACGCCGAGCCCGGGCGGCTGACGCCGCTGCTCGGCCCGACGGTGTGGGCGCGGCGGATCACGCTCGGCACGATCTTCGAGCCGCTGATCCGATACGTGCCGCCCGAAGATGGCGGCACGGGGCGCGTCCTGCCGCCCGACGGCGCGGGCGCCGGTCGCTACGCGCCTCGCCTCGCGCGGTCGTGGCGGGTCATGCCGTCGGGCGTCGAGATCCGCATCGAGCTCGAGCCCGGCGTGACGTTCCACGACGGCCACCCGCTGACCACGTCGGACGTCCAGTTCACGCTCGACGCGATCCGCGATCCGCGCAAGGGCGTCGATCACCTGCGGCCGATGCTCGACGACGTCGAGGCGATCGAGCTGATCACCTCGCACGAGATCCGGCTGCGGCTCAAGCGGCCGAGCGGCTGGGTGCTGCGCGCGCTCGCCGAGATCCCGATCCTGCCGATGCACATCTACGACGGCAGCCTGCTCGGCGGCGGCGCGCTGGTCGGCACCGGGCCGTGGAAGCTGGTGTCGAACAAGGCCGGCGTCGTCCACCTCACGCGCTACGATCGCTACTGGGCGGGCAAGCCTGCGATCGCCGACATCGAGTTCATCTACGAGCCCGACGCCGCGGTCGCCCTGCGCGAGGCCAAGCGCGGCGAGCTCGACCTCGTCCCGGCGATGATCCCGGCGCACTGGCCCGAGCAGGCCAACGCCCCCGGCATCGTCGCCGGGTTTCGTCCGCTCGAGCTCGCGCCGCCGCGGCTGCGCTACCTCGCGTTCAACGCGCAGCGTCCGCCGCTCGACGATCCGCAGGTCCGCCACGCGCTCGCGCTGCTCGTCGATCGCCGGACGATCGCCAAGCGCGTGTTCGACGGCCTGTCGCGGCCGGCGCTGTGGCCGATCTGGCCGGGCGGCTTCATCAGCGGCGCCGAGCCCGCCGTGCCCGACTTCGATCCGGCGGGCGCCGCGAAGCTGCTCGACGCCGCGGGCTGGACCGACGCGCACCCCAAGGACGGCATCCGCGACCGCGACGGCCAGCAGCTCCGCCTGATCATGATCGGCGGCGACAAGCCGGTGCCCAAGGACGCATCCGGCCCGCCGCAGAAGCTCGATCGCGACTACTTCATCGAGGCGGCGCGCCGGATCGGCGTCGTGATCGACGTCAAGTCAGGCAGCGATCCGTGGCTCGAGAAGCACCTCGCCGAGGGCACCTACGACATCGCCGAGCTGGTGTGGAGCGGCATGGTCGACGCCGATCCCGGCCCGCTCGTCGCGCACGCCTCGCCGCGCATCGATCGCGCGCTCGACGCGCTCGCCGCTGCCTGGGACCCGGCCGAGCGCGCCAAGCTCGCGCCCGAGCTCGCCGCCGCGTTCGCCGAGACCTGGCCGCTCGCCGGCATCGTCGCCGACGCGCCGCACGGCCTCGTCGCCAAGCGCCTGCAGGGTGTCAAAGTCTGGGACGGCTGGATCGACTTCTCGCAGCTGTCCTTCGTGGCGCCGTAGGCTCGGCACCGCAGCGTGCCCGACGCTGCGACGCTTTCGGCGATCTCCGCTTTGCTTACATCTTCGCGTACAATCTCCGGCGTGCTCACGCGCGTCGAGATCAACGGCTTCAAATCGTTCCAGGACTTCGCCCTGGACTTCGAGCCACTGCTCATGGTGCTCGGGCCGAACAGCGCGGGGAAGTCGAATCTCTTCGACGCGCTCGCGCTGATCTCGCGGCTGTCGAGCATGGAGATCTCCAAGGCGTTGCAAGGTGGGCGCGGATCGATCCGCGATCAGTTTTCACGGACACCGACAGGCATTGCAAACGAGATGTCGTTTGCCGTGGAGCTGCTGGTGTCTGATGACAATCAGCTGGCCGAGCTCGCGCAGACTCGATTCAGATACGAATTGATCATCTCGCACAAAAGACTGTCTTCGGGCGTTGAAGAATTGAACGTCGCGCACGAGCGACTTCGGCCAATTGTCCGCGCCGCCGACAAATGGCTCGAGAGCCATTCCGCCTATTCGCCGTTCGTGCGCTACGATGCGCCCGACGTATTGCTGGCGCTCGAGTTTGGGGAGCCAGACATGCCACGTGCTGCCGTATCTCGTGAATACTCGCAGGCCAGCGGCCGAGCTGCCGAGCGCGACGTTCGGGAACTTCCTCTGGTTGCGGAGAAGACTCTCCTTGCCGAGGTATTCGGACGGCACATCACCGCGGTGAGGCACGAGCTTCGCAGCTGGCGCTTTCTCCATCTCGGCATGGTCGCGCTTCGAACGCCGAGTGAGCCCGGAGCCAGCGCGCGGCTCGTGTCTGATGGATCCAACCTTCCCACCGCGCTAGCCGCGCTGTCGGAGGAGGTCCGCGCGCGGCTCCAGGCGGATATGGCTGAGCTGGTGCCTGGGCTCGCATCGCTCCAGGTCACGATTGGTAACGACGATCTCGGCGTGGAAGCGACGTTCTCGGATGGACAGAAATACTCCCAGCGAGTGATGTCCGACGGCACCTTACGGCTGCTCGCCTTGCTGACGATGTTGCACTCGTCCGAGCCTGGCGGGTTGGTCGCCTGGGAAGAACCTGAGAACGGCCTGCATCCCGGTCGGCTGCGTGAGTTGCTGCGGCGGCTGCGCGAGCTGGTTCAGCGCGACGATGCGTTGCCCGTGCAGATCCTGATGAATGGGCACTCCCCGGCGATCGTTGCAGGGCTGTACGATCTACCCGGATCGCTGGCGCTGGCGGATCTGGTCCGGCGCAACGGCGGCCCGCGGCGCACGCGAGTCCGTCGCGTCGCCGCGAGCACGCAGCCTTCGGATCCGTTCACCACGGTCTCCATGCGCGAGATCGAGGCGCTGCTCGAGGCGGCCAGGCCGGAGCCGGCTGAGTGATCTATCTGTGCGCGGGTGTCTACGCGGAGGGAGCGAGTGACTACGCGTTCCTGCTACCTCTGGTCACGCGCGTACTGGTGGAAGCGAGCGTGGTCGTGCCAGAGATGACCGACGTCGTGGAGGCGGTCGGTATCGACGCTCCGCGCCCATTCCCCAAGAAACGCGCGGAGCGGGTGGCGGCCGCGATTCGCGCCTACGAGAGCCAGTGCACACTGTTCGTGCTTCATGCCGACGCCGATAGCGATGCCGAGGCAGCGATCCGGGAGCGCGTCGAGCCCGCGCGTCGGGCCGCGGCGACCCAGGCCCCGATCGTCGCGTGCGTGCCCGTTCGCGAGCTCGAGGCCTGGCTGCTGTCGGATCGCGGCGCGTTCGTCGCCTTGGTCCACAGCGCCGACCCGACGCTGCCACGCGATCCCGAAGCCGTGACCGACCCGAAGCGGAAGCTCGACGCCGTCCTCGGTGAGGTCGGCTTGCATGGCAGACCGCGTGACTACTTCCGGGTCTTCGGGGAGCGTATCGACCTCGAGCGGCTCCGTCGCCTTCCAGCGTTTTGTCGCTTCGAGGCCGAGATCAGGCGCGCCGTGGAGTCGCTCGGGCACGGCGGACCAGCTCGGCGGCGATAGGGATGGCGCTCTCGACGGCGGCTCCAACCATGCGCGAGGCGATCGACGCGACGCTGGAGGCGTTGCCGGAGCGGTTGCGCGTGGCGGGGCAGGGCAGCGCGGCGTGCCAGGTGATCGCCGAGCTGTATGATCGCGAGCTCGCCGAGCGGTTCACCGCGGCGGCCGAGGGACACGGGCCGCTGGCGCTGGTGGCGACCGGCGGCTGGGCGCGCCGCGAG
>Ga0307513_10010501_pt1 | contig 11594 bp, 11 predicted proteins | sample 15_EM_MG_FD_202174 | JGI IMG/M metagenome (GOLD analysis project Ga0307513, IMG submission 202174) | Populus trichocarpa ectomycorrhiza microbial communities from riparian zone in the Pacific Northwest, United States - 15_EM | ecosystem: Host-associated > Plants > Roots > Unclassified | place... | reverse complement strand
AGGAAACGCTCGCAATCATTGAGGCTATGGAAGCTTTCGCTCCCCATTTGCTACACAGGCAATTTACAGTGGTTACAGACCACGAGAGTCTCACCAAACTCATGACACAAAAGAATCTCAATGGACGACAGCAGAGATGGCTAACGCACATCAGTCACTTTGATTTTAAAATAGAATACCAGCCAGGAGCGAAGAATTTCCTAGCAGACTACCTATCGAGAATCCATGAGGGAACCCCAGGGCCGTTAGATATAAGCCTCAAGGACCCCACTATCGATTATGATAGCCTTGAGCTACCCGACCCTACCCAACCCCTACAGATCAATACAAGCTACGCCTCCTCTAGCGATTTTAGTATTGAATCAGACGACGCCATGTACCACTCAGGCGAAGCCCAAACCTCTCCCACCCTTACCAGCAGTGACTCTATCAGTCGCTGCCGCCCTGAATACCTTATGGACGAAATTACCAGCAATGCTGTGACTCGCTCCCAGAAGCGTAAGGCCTCTGCTTCCTCGCCAGCTACATCAAGTGCAGCCAGCAACGATAGCAGAATATCGATTGGAAACTCTTGGGGTGATAATACAACTCTCCCAATCTCTAGTGAAATGGAAAGACGACATTCAGAAATGAGCTGGATGTCATGCACTGACGATGGGTGTGAAATACATAAGAATGAAAAAGAAGGTGCAGGCTACTGGCCAAAGGACCCTAAGGTCCGGAAGCAGAGTAAGAAGACGAAAAGAAAAGAGCGGGATAGGACTTCAACGTCGAATACAGCCCTTGAGGCAGGCCAGGCCTCGCTCCCCGATATCCCATACCTCTCCGAAAGCCTCCCGCCTTTTCGTATGAATGATACCATTCTAGCCACACCGCCCATGCCCTCGCCGGCCTTTAGTCCCCTCTACAGCCAAGCAGACTATGACTCCGATGAGGCAACCAATGCCAACCAATCTATATATGTACTGGGCAGTTTTATCTCAAAAGACGATCTCATGTGTGATCTGATAAGCCATTAGTGCTGGAGCCTACCCTTTTCAATATTTCTCATCACATATCTGGGAGGCAACCCACAATGCAATGCACAATAAAGGCTGCGCAACGCACAAATGCTAGATCCAAACAAGGCGAAAGTTTTGCTCCATGTTTAGTGCATCCTTTTTCTCTTTCACTCTATACTAACGTTGTACAGCTCAACTACACACTCGGTACACCACTGAGAAAGGCTGTCTCAAAAGTACGCGATTCTTACATTCATATCAACCCTGCATATCGTATCCCAGTACGACAGCATCAAACGCCGATTCACCGACTACAAAACTAAGACAACAAAGACAACTGCAATAGCCAAACATCCACCTTATCGACACTGACGGATACTACCCAAGGCAGATGGTATAACTCTATCCTCGGTTACAACCCTTCTACCTCAAAAGTCTACCAGGAATACGAGAAAGATGGATAGAAAGGGGTGGACATACCGTAAGAACTGGAAGAATTGAACCTCGAGCTAAGAGGTCTGAAATTCGATCTCTTGGATAGGGGCTCGTGATCACTGAGAAAACTGGCCCCCTCCGCCTCTGACTTAAGACAACAAAACAAAACAATCGTTGACGTTACCTGCGTAGGCAACCCCAACGTTAAAATTCAGGTTCAATTATTCCAGTTCGTACGGTAGGGAGCCTTCTATACTATATGCTAATTCAATGTTGACCCTAACACTGATGATGAAGATGGCCAAACACCGCTCTTCATATCCCCCTGCCATGGGCATGAAGGAGTTGTGCAAGTGGTACTGCAGCGGAACGACATCGACCACAATACACCGAAAAAATATGGTCAAGGCCACTCTCCATAGCCGCATGTGAGAGACATGAAGGAATGTTGAAGCTGTTGTGAAACGATCGGATGTCGACCTTAATACTGGAAATAAATCGCGAGATATACAACTCTTCGCAGCCACCAGGATGGGTAGGAAGGAGCTGTGAAGATGTTGCTGGAGCGATGGGATGTCAGCCCTAATACTGTGAATGAAGATGGCAACAAACGACTATTCTGAGCCGCCCATGAGGGGCACGAAGGAGTTGTGAAGGTGCTACTGTTGCTGGACGACACCAACCCCAACACTCTGAATATATATGGTAGAAGGCCACTATGCAAAGCTGCCCGGAAGTAACATGAAGGTGTTGTGGAGATGTTGCTGCAGCGATTGGATGTCAACCCTAATACTGCAAACCAGGATGGTGAAACACTGCCATTCTTGGCCTCCAATAAGCGGGATGAAGGTGCTGCGGGAGAGGGACGACGTCCACCACAATACTGTAAACAAAAATGGTACAACGCTATTCTCGATCGCGGCCCTGAAGGGACATGAAGGAGTGGTGAAGACGTTACTATACCTGGTCGGTGTCAACTCTAAAAAAATACTGTGAACAAAGATAGCAAGACACCGCTCCTTTGGGCAACCTAGAAGGGGTACGACAGGGTTGCGAAGGTGCTGGTGGAGCTAAACGACCTCAACCCCAATACTCAGAACAAAAATAGTAGAACGCCACTCTCTATAGCGTCCTGGAAGGGAGATGAAGGCGTGGTGAGGAGGTTACTTGAACGATTCGATGTCGACTCTAAAACTGCCGACAAATATGATGAGACACCGCTCTTCTAGGCCATCTATGAGGCGCAAGAGGGAGTTGTGAAGTTGCTGCTGGAGTGGAACAACGTCAACTGCAGCAATCCGAACAAAAATAGTACAACACCACTCTCCACCATGGCCCAGAAGGGACATGAAGGAGTGGTCAAGAGGTAGCTAGAACAATTAGATGTCAACACTGATCATGCGAACGAAGATTGCCAAACACCCGTCTTCGATGGCATGAAAGAGGGGCACGAAAAAGTGGTAAAGATATTGCTAGAATGATTAGATATCGACCCTAATACTGCTGACAAAGATGGCCACACACCGCGCTTCTGGTCTGCCCATCAGGGGCACAAAGGAGTTGAGAACAGGTTGCTGGAGAGTCTGATTTCCCTATGCTAACTCACGTTGAGTAACTGCTGCAGATGCTCGTATCAAGATACCAGTCCAAGCAAAACCCTGGATACAACCCAGAGGTACAGTCTATCCGTTCAGTGAGGAAATTCCTGCTACAGGTACAGTTTGCTATTGCAAATTTTGATTGTATGCCAGAATATCCTCTAGCCCTTCTAGCTGAAGGATATTTAATCATGAGATTTAAAATCGCAGGTTCAATAATCTTCAGCAGCTTTCTGTGTAATGGAACGCCGAAGTGGTCTGGTCCTTATACCAGTAGTGAGAGTATGCGCTGATGACTTGTGTTGTACCTACCACTTATTTTCAGAACGGCCCCGACAGGTAAGAGCTAAGGACCGGAACGGATGAACCTCTGCTTTCGCCGACAACCTCCCATCATCCTATATCCTCCTCTTGTCCTAATTGGCCTCGGCCGTCATCGATATTCAGTGTGCCAAAGTGTCCAGTCCGTCGGTCTTGAGCCTATGGTAGGACGGGACGGACGCCAGATTGGTGACCTTCGCTCCGACAGGACAGACCCGCACTGTTAGTCCGTCCTGACCAATGCTCGTGACGGCAGGCCAGGCCCTACAGGTTTCTTAGTTTATGATTCATTTTCAAATTTCATGAACATCAAGTAAGTGTTATCAAGATATGAAACATTTTTATTCTAATGAAGAGAAACTTAGGCTCTACTATTATGTATCAAATTTGGCTATCAATCAACCAATTCTTGGAGTAATATCTGATCCTGGTTCTGAGCACCCAGATACCATTCCACTTGCTTGCCCTGCAAGGGATGCCGTGTTTATACAGGACCGTAGGTAAACTACAGGTGATGCCCAGCTTGTGCTGTGTGGTAGGTAACCTAGCGGTGACGTCCGTCCTTACTAAGAATGGCAGGTACCTACCGGAAGTGACGATTGCCAAAAACGACTGGAGAGCCCACCTGTCAACTTACAGACCTGCGGTGTTTACAAAAGACAGACGCAATGCCAGGCCGGCCTTAGCCACCATGCCGGGAACGGAGAGGACTATAGGACGCCAGGGTCCTGCTGTCCGGACAGGACACTTGGGAACCCTGTTCATATTGTATCCGGATTTCCGCCTTCCTCCCCCACATCCTGCTGTTCTCTTGATCAAATTGTATCATATGAGAGGGCTCATCGTCCTTCATAAAGGGGGGGCGGTAGTTGTCTCAGTTCAGGGACAAGTACGAACTACTTTGTGCAGTCGCATCTCGCATGAGGCTCTTTGCACTGGCAGTCCGACGAGAGGGGCCTTCTGGGGCACTAGACAGTTAAGAATACTCATTTAGGTATTGTAACATAGCTTGTGATTTCCAGTTCGATTACTTTATGTAATGTTAGTTGTGGTTTTTAATATAGATCTGATGCTGAGGACGGATATCAGTGTATACGAACTATGTGACAAGCACCCAGATCTCTTAGACAAATATTTTCCCAATCATGTCAGCAACACCAGCACCCTCTGCCCTCTTCAACTCTGACTTCATTACTGTATCTCTGAATCTGTAGTATGTATACTCAGGCTACATATATAGTACATGATAGGATACGCTTGACCGCTCGGTCGAGGGGCAGCTAGTCTAATATGTACCGAGCAGTTTTATCTCAAAGTTCGATCTCAAAAGTAAGATCTGATAAGTGTGATCATATGTGCATTGGCCTGTATATCTGAGAATGATTTAGCTGTATGATCATTTGCGCAGTTGGGTGTATTTGTGAGCACAAGCCCAATACAATGCCCAGAAAGGGGCTTGGCAGACCACTCTTTTCTCTATTTAAAGTGTTCACTTTCCCCTCTCAACTCCCAAAATTATTCTTCTCTTCTTCAACCATCCACATATTACTCAACCTTTTACCACCTTTTATACAATTTGAACCAGGCTGATACAACCTCAAGTATTGAACGGTTTTTCTGATTAATTCTGTTGTTCTAACTCACTATCTTATGCCTCGCTGTTCCCAATGCCATCAGGATAAAGCAGACAATCAGTTTGACAGTGACAGGGGTGGAATATTGCGTCGCTCTTGTCGGCAGTGCTTGGTTTGTCTCACTTGATCAATCCCTTTATTCTACCATATTTCAGTCTGCTAATACATTTATACAAATAGGAGAGAATCAGAATACGGAGAAGGGTAGGACGTGCAGCAAGGGCAGGGCATGGGGTAGTGCTGAGTGATAATCCTGAAGGTATAGTTCCTGCTAATGGCACCTACAAAGAATAAATTCTGACTTATGCAAAAGTAGCTGGTGGTCAAGGGGCAATGGGAGGAGAAAGTGTCATGCGGGAAGAGATACAACCAGGTATGAGTATCTGTAAATTTGATTTTGGAAAAAGTACTGATGAAGAAAATAGCTACTGGGAATGGAGAGGGAGAAAGACCATGTGGCGTGTGTCGAAGGGAATGGCAGGAGGGAGATTTTGATCGGAATGCCCAAGGCAGGCTACTGTTAACCTGTCGGTCATGTCTGGTAAGTTATTCTTTATTATAACAATAATTAAAGAATTGAGTATTTGAAGAACTAATAGTTTGGAATGATACAGGCTACAAGAGCAATGGCCAGAGCTGGAGTTGCAGTGGCACCTGCTTTGAATATTGAGCAGGCTCCGCTAGCTCTACCACAGGGCAATGGAGGACATCAGGTACACTCGAGGATACCTTTGTCGTTTGGCTGCCAGAGAGCTAGGGGGACAAGTCATGATCTGGGAAGATTGGACATAAGGTGCACGAGCTGCGATGCACAGCACTGGAGAGCGGAGTCATTAGCCTCCAGGGGGGTACAAGGTGGAGAGGCCAGCTTTGAGTCCTGCTGCAAGAAAGGCAAAGTACAGATTGAGCCAATGCGCGCACTTCCTGAGCCTCTCAATGCCTTGATGAGTGGAGGTGATACTCAGTCAAGGTTATTTCGAGAGGGGCTGAGAAGATGGAACTCAATTTTTGCCTTTACCAGCACTCTGTTCAATAGGGACAAACGAATGGATGAGGCTGGACGTACATTCCAGCTCTTCCAGATCCATGGGGCACTATATCACAGGCAGGGACCACTGGTACCTGCAGGAGAGCAGGGAGATGCTCGCTTTTCTCAGGTGTACCTCTATGATCCAGCGGATGCTGCGAGGGTGAGAGCTGGACTTGCTGGGGAGCTGGATCCCAACCTCATTCTTTCCTTGACTCAGATGCTGCAGGTGTCAAACCCACTTGTCCAACTATATCTCACAGCTCAGGAAAGGTTTGCACAGATTAGTGAGGGGGAGGACAACTGCCGTCTCATTCTCAATCCACAACTGCGACTTGTTGTGGAAAGGGGAGCTGATCTCAGACGTGAGAACCTACCAACAGCAGATGAAGTCTCTATGATTCTGCCCGAGGAATATGGAAGTGACGGTTTCAGGGATATTGTTTTGGCCAAGCGAGTCAATGGGGAAAATGACAGCTCTTTTAACTTCATTAACCCCAATCATGCCTTGTATCTACCCCTTCACTATGTTCTTCTATTTCCATATGGAGAACATGGATGGCATTGGGGCAGGACACTGCACAATCAGCCAAACAAGTCCTTGACGCAGCGTGCTTTCTACAGATTCCGTCTGCATACCCGAGCTGATGAGCCAGCTACTCTCTTCCGTGCACAAAAGTTATTCCAACAGTTTGTGGTAGATGCATGGGCTGTATGCGATCAAAACAAGCTCGGCTGGATCCGCTCTCATCAGGCAAATATCAGAGCTGAGTTATACAATGGACTCGCTGATGTTTTGGAGGTTGGTGATGTGGACCTTGTCCAGGTGGGCAAGAGAGTTGTTCTACCTTCAAGTTATTTGGGAGGTGATAGGTTTATGCAGAAGCTGTATCAAGACAGTATTGCGATTGTGCGCCACTATGGCAAACCTTCACTATTCATTACCTTCACAGCTAACCCTAAGTGGGATGAGATTGTAGGTGCGTTGCTACCATACCAGACGGCAGCACACAGACCTGATCTGGTAGCACGTGTGTTCATTCTCAAAGTACGAGATCTTCTGGACCAAATACGCCACAAGGAAGTCTTTGGACCTTGGTTGGGCTGGGTCTGGACTATCGAGTACCAGAAGCGTGGCCTCCCTCATCTACATCTTCTGGTGTTTCTGAAGACGGATCGCCAGTTCCTGACTGCAGCGAATATCGATCGCCCCACCAGTGCAGAGATTCCGACTGATACGGATCCAATAGGTCAAGAGCTTCGTGGGATTATTCAGAGCACAATGATACATTCTCACTGTGCAGGTGGTAACAGTCAGGCTATGTGTATGCAGGGTCTGAATCCACTTACCACTCAGATCTGCCATAAGGGCTATCCACGTCAGTTCCAACAGGAGACGCTTATTACGGAGGATGGCTATCCCCTTTATCGCAGGAGGGATTCCGGCCTGTCCTTTACAGTACCTGTGAAGACAAGTGAAGGGACTGTTACTACTGTTATTGATAATAGAAGGGTGGTTCCATATAGCCCATACCTCTCCCTTCGCTACAAGGCTCATATCAATGTCGAGGTCTGCGGGTCTGTTAAGGCAGTCAAGTATATTCATAAGTATATCTACAAGGGTGGAGATCGTGCCACTGCCATCCTGGAATCAGAACATGATGAGATAAAGCGCCATCTCCATGGTCGTTATATTGGTCCTACGGAGGCAGTATGGCGGTTGTTTGAGTTCTCTACTCATGAGGAACTACCACCGGTCACCACACTTATGCTTCATCTTCCAGCACAGCAGGCTATTTACTTCCCAGAGCAGGAAGATCCTGGTGCACTGCAGGAGCGTCTGAACAGATCTATGACAACTCTAATTGCATTTTTCAAGTACAACTCTGAGAATGTAGATGGAAGACAGTATTTGTACCAGGAATTTCCTGAACACTATGTTTATATACCTAAAGTGGGATGGAAGCGCAGGAAACAGCGATATTCAATTGGTCGTATGTGGTCTGCTAGCCCTTTTATGGGTGAACGCTATTACCTGCGTTTACTTCTCACGGTGGTACGTGGTGCCAGGAGCTTTGAAGACCTGCGATCTGTCGATGGAATACAGTTTGACACCTTTAAAGGTGCCTGCATTGCCTTGAGATTGTTGGAGGATGATGGGGAGTGGATTGCCATGTTTAGAGATCCACAAGAGTTCATGACAGGCAGAGCCTTCAGGCACCTGTTTGCTCTTGCTCTGCAACATACGACAATCACCAATCCGCTTGCCATCTGGGAGGAGTTCAGAGAGAGTTTCTGTGACGATATGGCCCACTTGCTTGTGACAGGCAGGATCATGATACCAGTTGGAGGTGAGGGGATGGAGGCTGGTCTTGCTTATGACTATGGACTCTATCATATTCAAGAGTTCCTTAATGAATATGGTAGGTCTTTAGAGGAGTTTGGCTTGCCACTACCAGTACTGGATTGGAGGCAGAGGGTGAATGGGGGAGAGGGAAATGCAAGGATAGGGGAGGAGATGGAATATGATATGGTACAGGAGCAGGTGTTGTCTGACTCTATGCAGCAGAAGTTGAATGAGGAGCAGGTTGCCTGCTTTAATGCTATTGTTGCTGCGGTGGAGAGCCATGAGCAAAACCCAAATCAACAAGAACCATCTGGTGCCTTCTTCCTTCATGGCCCAGCTGGTACAGGCAAGACCTTCCTCTACAACTGTCTCTGCAGTCATTTCCGCGCCCAGGGAAAGATTGTGCTTTGTGTGGCATCCTCAGGAATTGCTGCTCAATTGCTACCTGGAGGTCGGACAGCACATTCAAGATTCAAGATTCCTCTTTCAAATGACTCTAATGCTGTGTGCAATATCACACACAACTCCTACCTAGGGCAGTTGATTCGCAGGAGCTCACTAATAATCTGGGATGAGGTTCTCATGCAGCATAAGGCGTGCTTCGAAGCGGTCAACAGAACCTTAAATGATGTCTGCAACAGTAGTAACCAGCAGTTGTTTGGCGGAATTCCTACAGTACTTGGTGGTGACTTTGCACAAATCTTACCTGTCATTCGCCGAGGTACTAGACAGTCTACTGTGTTAGCCTCAATTCAACATTGCTCATTCTGGACTCATTTGCACATCTTGAAACTCAAAACAAGTATGCGAATAATTGCCAGTGAGGTCAATCAGGTGTTTCTCACCTTTCTTCGCGATATGGTTACCAATCCCCTGCAGCATGGTAAGCTTCATCTGCCTACTTATATTCGTCGGATATCCACAGTTGAGCAGCTCTGTCATCATCTGTATCCACAGTCATTATTGGATGAGGCAGTCACAGTTCACAACTCTCTTGCAGGTAGAGCTATTCTTGCCTTTCGCAATGACACTGTCAATGACTTCAATGATGTACTGCTACAAAGGATGCCTGGCGTAGAGCACAGGTTTGAAGCTGTCAACCATGTCAATGTACCTGAGGATAATACTGCTGCTGAGCCCTTTGCAGTGGAGTATTTGCAGAGTATCTCCCTAGCATCAATTCCCCCCTCCTCCCTAAGACTCAAGATTGGTACCCCACTAATTCTGATCCGAAATCTGAGTCCCAGGGAGGGCTTATGCAATGGTACCAGGATGAGAGTACTTGGAATCCGGCGCACCTGCCTGCTGGTTGCCATTCTAGGTGGCAAGTTTGATGGCATGATTCGTCTTTTACCACGGATTAAGCTTACTACCACAGATGAGGATCTACCCTTTATCCTGGAGCGTACTCAGTTTCCAGTCCGTCTATGCTTTGCCATGACTGTTAATAAATCTCAGGGGCAGTCCCTGGATCAGGTTGGTGTAGATTTGCGCACCCCAGCCTTCAGTCATGGGCAACTTTATGTGGCTCTCTCAAGAGTAACGTCACTAAACGGATTAACACTCCTACCGTCCGAGCAAACCCCTACCGAGACAGATAATGTTGTGTATCCTGAAGTTCTTCTATAAGCTTTCTTTTGTAAGTTTCTATCCTATATTGAATTTCTGACTTGTACTTTATGCTAACTACCACTTGTCAGTATGTTTATTAAATCAACATTCAAGTTGTCCCTCTTATATTCTCAACTCTCCCTGTATTTCTTTGTTTGCATCAATATTGCTTCTGAGTTTGATCTGTTCTATGCTCCTTCTCCCTCTTCTCTCATACTTCATTTTGTTACTATTATTATACCACCATGATTATACCTGTATTTTACGTATTCAAAAGTAATCCATAAATTTGGTTTCTTTAAGCTGTTACTTACTTCCTAATAGAGAATATATCAAATTTCTGGGTAAATCTAACTGTACTTATATGATATATATTTGAAACATGATTACGCGCTGGACCGCTCGGTCGAGGGGCTTCTAGTTCCTAAGCACCCTACACTCCCGCCTTATGGGTATCCTCGCCCAGCGAGTTAGAGAAGCCCTTAAGACCGACGCCCTCTACACCAGGGTCAAGGAAACTGATAACAAATTGCACTATTCCCTCCGCGATGGCCTTCTACTTGCCCCGAACACCAATGGGTACGAAAACATTTATATTCCGGTAGGACCTCTTGAGAAGGGGGTATCCCTACGGGATTTCATCCTCAAAACTGTCCATGAAGGCCGCGGACATTTCTCAGCTTACAAATGCTACTCCTATGCGGCTTGCTTCTTCTGGTGGCCACAGATGCGCCAGGACTTTGTCCTCTACTGTCGGTCATCCGATAAGTGCCAGATTAACAACGAGCCCACCACCCTACCCTATGGACGATCCCTTACCCGTTCTGACCCCGACGAAGCCTACCAATCTCTAGCCCTAGACTTCGCCGGCCCTTTTAACAAATCAGATGGCTATACATCTATCATGGTCATAATGGACCGCTTTACCTCCTACACACATCTCATTCCCCTCAAAGACGCTGCTACTTCTGAAAAGATCTTCAAGAAACTCAACAGCACTATCTTTGACGTCCATGGCCTCCCTCTTAGCATTGTCCTTGACCAGGACTCTCGCTTTACCTCTAAGTTTTGGTCACAAATGATGAAGTCCCTTGGTATCCAGGTCTGGATGGCGACCGAATACCACCACCAAACGAATGGCCAGGTTGAGCGAAGGATCCGTACCCTCAAATAGCTAATGAGGAACTTCGTTAACCCAAGACAAAACAACTGGTCCGGCGCCCTCCCCGCTATTGGAGCAGCCATAAACGGCGCCCCCCATGAATCTCTAGGCATCTCGCCATACCATGCCCTCTATGGACGTCCCTGGAGGATATTCAACCCTCTCCAGAGATCCGCCAGCAAGGTACCAGCTGTGGACGATATCTTAAACGCCCATGAAGCAACAAGAATGGGAGTAGACATGGCCAGAAAGCATGCTACCTTCCGCCAGACGGTCCAGGCTGACAAACGCCGCAAGCCCCTAACGGAACCCTTCAAGAATGGCAGCAGAGTTCTTGTTAGAGGCCGCCCTTATACCTCCTCCCCTGGACGATCCAAGAAGCTAGAACCACGCTGGTTCGGACCCTTCAAGGTCCTAGAACATCTACCTGACACAGATAACTACAAACTACACCTCCC
>Ga0307513_10010500_pt1 | contig 11595 bp, 13 predicted proteins | sample 15_EM_MG_FD_202174 | JGI IMG/M metagenome (GOLD analysis project Ga0307513, IMG submission 202174) | Populus trichocarpa ectomycorrhiza microbial communities from riparian zone in the Pacific Northwest, United States - 15_EM | ecosystem: Host-associated > Plants > Roots > Unclassified | place... | reverse complement strand
CACCATGTTCGTCCCTCCCTCTATCCGTTTTATTATCCGGTCCTCCGATTCTCAGTCTGAGAGATACGTCTCCGGAATTTGTACTCTTATCACAATTACCACTGTATGGTGCACTGTATCCCTAGACAGGGGGAACGGCATTATCGTAACCGCTTGAAAATACATACTCTTCTACAGCGAATATCCTTCGGTCCCGACAGAATGGTTCTCTCTTGGAGTTCTATTTTCGAAACATTCTGGCAACTTCTGATAAGAGAATCCAGTACAACCGCTTATCAGAGAGAGCGACTCCATACAAGATGACGTTTTGAAGGCAGCGCGAGTTTGCCAGGCTTCTCGTTGATCTAGAATCTTAGTAAGTGGTGAAGGCATCTTGAATTCCAGCTCTCTCAATGGTACGCTGGAGAATTACCTGGTTTTAATCTTAGTTTAAACCGTCTCATAGGCAACCACAGAAGTCGACACCCGATCCGTTCTTGATGTGTGGAGCTCCCTCTCTGGAGTAGCCTCCCCAGTTCTGACGTTCTCGCGTGCAGGCGGACCGGATCCGTGACGAGCTGGTCCAGAAAAGTTTGCAAGACCCTCGGCTGCGTCCTTTGCTCGCCCTCCTGTCTGTAGGCCAGCCTGATACTCAAACGATCTCCAGCGATGAACCCTACACGAGCGATGCGGAGGTCGCTCCTTCCAACGACATTAAGCAACCGACTACGCGCTATTTCAGCGAATTGGAGATAGGGGAGGAAACGAGGTCGCCCCTTTCAGGCTGGGAGGTTGAGGAGATACTCGGCGCAGAGACTTTCAGAAATTGGACAGCGACGGTAGAGTATGTGCCAGGTTACACATTGCTTGTCCGATCCCTAGAGGGCGTACGGAGAGTCGTGCAATGGGCAGGAAAGAAGAACTTGCGGCTCCGAGTCTCAGGATTCAGGCATACCTGGAGGTAAGCTTATTAGAAAGCATTTATGTAGGTACTGATATGGCTACTAGTCCGCTGTTCACTTCTCCAGGAGAGGTGGTTGTGTCTTTCATTCCGCCCAACCTCTTCCAGCAACTACCCTATGGCGATCCTCCAACAGACTGGCATTCAAAGCTCCAGGGTATCAGTCTTGTCGACTCGGTCGATGGTCGTACGCCACCCCCAGGTCACGCCTTCGCCAATGTCATGGCCGGTACTACCAACAACCAATTCCGCCAGTGGTGCACTGAAAACAGGTCCTGGTGTCTCCCATTCAACGTAGTCGTGCTTCAGGTGACAATGGGTGGTACGAACGCCACCTTGTGCCACGGAGCAGGTTTGTCGACCTTGACCTTGTCCGACCTGGTGGTTGAAGTCTGTTACGTCGATGCGCAAGGGCGAGACCAGCGAGTGTCCGATCCCAAAGAACTCAAAGCAGCCAGTGGCTCTTTCGGTTTGCTGGGTATCGTTACTTCTATCACCCTTCAACTCGAGACGATGACGGTCGCGCAAATGATGCCTGTTCAGAGACCGGTCGTGCTGGGTTTGCCACCTCCTCGAGGGTATCCCATTCCAGAGGTCATTCAGAAGCAAATGAGGGAAGCCCAAATCACCGAAGAAGATGTAGAACTAGCCCGGGCTGAATTCGTTCGCCGCTGCGAGGAAGACCATTTCCACGAGTGGTTTTGGTTCCCGTATCAAAAGGTCGCCTGGGTCAATACTTGGAAGCGTTAGTGATACTACACTGGGATACTTGCGGATGTAGAACTGACTAACCGCCCCAGGCCGGCCAAAGCAGGAAGCTGATGAGGAGCTACCTCGCTATCCTCGATTCGGCATCCGAGATTATGAGGCTCAACAGGGAAATCTTTCTTGTGATACATAGGGAAAGAGTGGTCTAATTATATCTTCAGGTTCATAGTACCTTTGCTGCTTCCCTAGCCGGGTGGAAGTTCCTATCTGGACCTCAACAGGCCTATTCATTTGGACTGGCGTCTTTGGCATCGCTCCCCAACATATCTGACCCAACCAACGCCATGGTCACGTACCTGAGTGAAGGGCTTCATTTCCGTGGTGGTAGTCGTAGGTTGAAAAAGTCATCCAATATCGAGTTATACTGACATTATCTGCACACGCGGTAGAAAATTTCCCATTCTGGGGAATGGAGTGGGAACTGCCCATCGAAAACGTCAATGGCAAGCGCGATTATGAAGCGATTCAACGCGCCTGGTGGGTCACCTCTGCACGCAATTAGGTCGATAAAGGAGTCTCACACTTGCCAGGTGGGACGCAATCACCACAATCTATAGCCGACCGGACGCTCCAGTACGCGCAGCACTTGAAATGCGCCTAACAGGAGGATCGGACGTCCTCTTAGCTACTCAACGGGGAAACACATCGACACTATCCATTGAAGTCTTTACCACCCTCACAACGCCTCCGGATGACTGGCGCTCCTTTCGGCAACAGGTCGTTGACCACTGGACGTCGTATAAGTCGCCCTCAACTGGTGAGTATATCAATGCAAGGCCACACTGGGCCAAGCAGTGGTGGGATCTGGAAGTGAGAGGGAAACCAATCGAGGGGTATTTGAGGGATGAAGCCTATAAGGCGGCCTTCGCCGACTTCCGCGAGGCCATGGGCGGTATCATTACCAAACGAGGAGGTACTGTAGAAGAGGCGAGGTCGAGGTTCGGGAATGACTTGCTCGAGCGCTTGATTTGGAATTAGGAAGTATCCCGGCATTTTATGTCGTCTGTATGGTCCTCCGCCGGCCATTTTTCGATGCTCTTCGTCTGTAACACCAATATGATCGGTATTGTGACCAATGCTGGGGGTGGGTTAGAGACGGATTTCGAATTCATCGGGTTGTCCTGCTGCAGGGTACTGCACCGATACCACCCGGTTCCAGAGGATTATGACCTATTCGAGGCCTCACACTTGGGTGCTCCCTTGCTGACCCAATCGCCCTTATACCCTAATCACCAGAGCTCCTAGCACGGCCTCCTCCCCCTAGAATCTATTCCTGCGACATTGGCAAATGAATCAGTCACCCCGTTTCCAATTCAATCCACAGCAGTAAAAAACCAGGGTCGGGAAAGGGGCCGACTGGCAGGTATAATATTATGGAGCGGCCCAGATGGCAACGGAGCGGAAGGTGAACACAAACATGGAGGCTGGAGATGATGGATACAGTGGAGACTAGGAAAGAGAGGCCTTGAGCGCAGGAGCACACAAGCTCCAGGTATTGACCGTCGTCCTTAGTGCGATGTTGAGATGAGGATGAATAACGGGTAGGGTTACGAGGTTGCTCAATAAGCCATTAAGTGACTCTTAACTTGGTAACATCACAGTGCACAAAATTCGGGAGGCGATTCCGGCCCTAGGTCAGTCATCACGAGAAACGACCCATTGGAGCTCCCTCGTAGGCGCAGTGTGCATCTTATATACTGTTTTGGAATTTAATTGCTTGATTGGTCCTCTATAACACATCTCTACCCAGTCCGACGTTGAAACCACGATGCTTGCAGTTCACAACTCGTAGCAAGAAGCTTGCGACAACTTTATGAAGTTTTATCCATGCAATGGTTTCTTGTTGAAGGTCCATATTTGCACTGACCCAATCATCCAATCATCGCTGACCCAATCATCGAAGGCTGCAAGCAGGTGGTGATGTCACGCGCGAAGATGTTTGGCTCCTGAAGAGCTTGACCTCCTACTCTCCCTCGCTGCTGGTGTGAGGCGGTATTCTCCTCCAAGTCAGATCCATCGTCTGACCTATACCCCTACAGTTAACACGCTCTGTGCGCCGCTAGCCACCCTTGATATGGCCTTCCAAAACCGTTCGCGCATCCCACACTACGACGTCTGTGCATTTCCAGGCTCTGATCCGGTGGAATTACAGTTCAGAAGAGCTCTCGTGGCCACACAGCGAGCTAATACATGGCTTTACGAAGACGTCGCTCGCCGTTCTGCGGCGCAGGAGACACCACTTACCTTCAATGACGATGATGGTTACACTGCGGACACAGAGGCCGAAGGCACCTCACACCATCCTCGTCGGCCAGTGTTAATATCGTAGTGGTAGGGTGAGCAGCTAGATTCTCAAGGGGCAAGCTGACCAATCCTTGCCCGGCTTGATGAATTACACTTATACTCTATCAGGTCATTTTGTGTTGTTTCGGGCTTCTGGCCTTGTACTTTAAAGTTGTGTAGAATCTCACCTCGCGATGCCTTAACTTCCATCTATTAATTTACTGTATTCATTAATACCTGGAATATTTCCGATCGATAGGTATAAGCCATTTATGAAGCCTCGGTCCTCAATCGTCAGTGAAGAAGAACGAATTGTAAGAGAATGGGCAAGTGATCTATCAGAGTGGAGATGAACATCAGTGCTACATAGGATCAGCCAGATCAACGAACGAATAGAGGAAGAATCTATACTACGCTTCGGATCGATAGAGAAGGTGTAACCGATCATAAGCAACGGATTCAGAAAATATCCAGACAACAATCCATGTATGAATATACAGCGCTGAAGCCGTCCAAAGTCGACTTAGTTGACTTGGTTGACCTCTGTTAATCCACTGCTAAAATTGGAATATCATTTGGGTGATTGGTCTTCTTGACGCACAAGGAAGGACTCGGTGTCATCCACCCTGAGCCTGGTTTGTCACCTACTACACCAGGGATAGGCACTGCTCGTGGGATCGAGATGCCACAAGACACACACGCCTCAATGAGCTCATTGCGGAGCTGACTATACTGTGCGAATTGGGCTGCGTTGGAATGCAGACCATGAGTCCTAATATGCGGAAAATGTACCTGGCAAGAATTGAAACGCACCATGACACGGCCACATAGTTGAGAGGAAGTCGGTGAGAGCAAGGTATTCCAAAGATTGTTCAAGTGCTTGTGTGAGGTTCCGATCCGCCCTCCAGACTTCTAGACCACTGTAATGGAGTCAACCTCGCAGACTCCACACCATTGATACAGTAACGCACCCACGGATTTGGAACATCGACCACCAGATGCTAAGTGGGCGTTTGGCCAGGGCAACAGTTGCTACCCTTGTACCAAACCTAGCGACAAATTGGACGGTTTTGCGTACATGGTGCACGATTTCACGACGATGCTGCACTAAATTCAAGACATGTAAATCGTGGATACTGTGTGCTGCGAGAAATCATACATACACCACGCTTGAGCACAGTCATTAGTGAACGTCTCCCTAGATTATTGTTAGTGGGTATGGAGTAAGTACATACAGCTGTACGTACGGGAAGGCCAATGGGACAAATCGAGCGAATGAATTTGACACCATAATCCTCAAACTGTAAGGGGCACCGTCAGTCACAACAAATTACGAGACTATATTTTGACGTACTTGCTAACCTGTTCTCTTCCAATGAACATCAGTCCATTTGCAGGGAGACATGTGTGCCAGTTATGCGCCGCTTCAATATCTTCAAGTTCCTTCCACGCCTCTTGGACGAGTTGGTGGCCACTGTTACCCTTCACACTATCTTTGAGACGATGGCAGGCAATCCAAAGGAGATTTGTCCGGCAATTGAGGGCCCAGATGGATTCCTTAGGTTTGTGGGGCTTGAAAACGGTGGTCTTGCAGAGGTACTCTCCAGGAAAGAATAGGGCATACTGCGGAATGAATGTCAACGCCAAATTTCGATGGGAGATGAATGGTAAGGAGCAAAGCGTGCTTACGTTCTCCTGCCGGGTGACAAACAAGTCGAAAGGAATACCGGTAAAACACTCTGTATACTCGCAGATGTTGCAAACCAACGTAAGCGCACTCCAGCATAACCGCCTATCTTCCTCCCGCTTTGTCTCAATTGGCGTCCAGCGATCTGGCCAATCAGTGAACACCCCACGAAAGTCGTCGCCGCCCGTCTGAGCTTGAGACCAGATAGTGTCGGCGTTGGAGTCACGTCGAGACCGGTACATCAGCTGGGAGTTGACAGTTCGATCATATTTGGCGGTAGAATGATTGGATCCAAGCGGAAAGACTCTATGCTCTTGACAGCCACACCGTGGCATTTCAATCCCATCGTCCAAACTGATGACGTTAACGCGGTATTGGATAGAAGCCAGTTGAGGACCGGGGGCTAGTGGGTGAGAGGTGACATTTGGTATGGGCGTATTCGACACGGGGTACGATGCAGGTGGAAAGGGGTGGTAGGTGTTGTGAACGGAGGATGGCAATGCCGTGACGATTGGCATCCCGTCAGCAGGGAAGATACTGACGGTCGGTTCTGCGGCATCTAAAAATGTCAATCCAAACGTATGAATGAGGCCGTCCAGGATTCGGATGGCCGAAACAACACGACTAGGGGCGTAATCCGGGTGCGCGCCTGCTTCATACATAGCAAGTAACTGTTCATGATCGTCAACGTCTTGACGATGTGCAGTGGGAGACTGATTTCAGACGTACGTATGCGGCTTGTGCAAGACCAGAGTCGATCCAGCCAGCCGCTAAGCTTCCGTCCAATGCCGACTGCGCCGCGTCCCTGAGCCAGCGAGAAAAGGTTCGCCCTTGGTGCCCCATACCCATCTCGGACGACTTCATAAACGTTGCCAAAGCAAGTGCGGCGATGACGAAAGATGGTTGTATTGAAAGCCTCTGAACCGGGTCGTTCAATCTGTCCAGGAAGTTGGGGACATTGATGAAGGATATCCAGAAAACGGTATTCTTGAATCTGCGAGTGTGTTAGTATGCGCGTGGGCCCATAGAGATCAGTCTGACAAGAAGTGCAAGTCTTGAAGGATTTTTCTAGCAGAATGCTGCGGATCACAAGAATAGCATTCCAAGAGATTTTCCCACCAAGTTTGTTTTGTGAATTCCATGGAGGGGCCACGAGGGATTGGGATATACTGCCCCGCAAATCCTTCAAAGGAGGGAGGGGGGGTGCAATTGATTTCAATTGGTACTGAAGGGTCGAGGCTGCTGAGGTCGGTGGATCTCCCAACATTGAAAAAGTCGGAAGTGATGCTATTCATTGTATGAAGTATATCGAATGCCTCGTCCATAATATTAAAGTGAGACGAGTTGGGTTGAGAAATTAACGATCGCGCTTGCGCCTGGCCTCGCCATGGAACCACTGCAGGGGGAGGTTCGAAGACCGTGTCGTCCTCATCAACAAAGAGGAGAGCACCTCTGATCGTGTCACCCATAGAGGGTTCGGGGCGCTCCTCGGGTGGGGGTGGCTGTGTCCGAGCACTCAGGGGACGATTCGTGGCGTTCCTGACAAGCCCACTTTTTCGTTTCTTCGACTGTCGAGGGTCTGTGTCTGATCCGTCAGAAGTACAGAGCTCCTGTGTGCCAGTCGTGATAGATTGGGTCAGCAAGAGGTTTCCCTGAATGTCAGCGGCCACAGGACGTTTCTTGCATGATCTGTGCCGCGTTCCCGGCACACGGTCTGGCCCTCGACGTTTGGGAACAACATCAAAGTCGCAGTCGGTAGCTCGGCGAGTGCAATTGCCGCATTTAGGTCGAACAGAATCGCATCGAACCTTTCTGGAACGACTATGTGAATATTTATCAGCGACATATGCTCGTTCCATGGCGACTCTGAGGCCAAGAATCGGATCAGGCACCACTTACCACTGCCTGCATGCGATAACCGCAAGACTTGGCTGCTTTTTTTGCTTCCCAGTAGCTTGGTTACCTGTTTCTTGAGGCGTCGGCTCGACGTAGGTACCAAGAGTTGCCGCCGCAGACAGGCGCGTTCCGACGTTTGCGCTATCCTCCTGCAACGACAAAGGCGCCGTTTGCGTCGAAAGGTTCGCGAACATTGACGTTGAGCCTGATGCGGGCAAGCGTCCGCCGTCGTTAGTCGACTGGGTAGTGGCCGAGTCCAAGAGTATTTTTGGCGGAGCCCTCTGCGCTGCTGCTTAGTACTTGCAATTGAGTACATCACTAGTAACCACCAGTATAAGTGGCGAACCAACGGGTGGACTCAGCCCGGGGGTTCGGTACAAGCGCACGTACCTTAAAACGAAGTTTGAAAGATGAAAGGAAGCTTGATGGTGGTTCATTCGCGCACCGGAGGTGTCTCTACAAGCGTGGTTACCATGAAAGGCGGAATCCAGAGGTCAGGGGTTTCACTAGTTTCAAGAGTGACGAGGCTGCACTGACCTTGAACCTGTGAGCCGCGTGAACTACGGGAATTATTCTCGATGATTTGTTGGGTTCAAATGTGGTTGATCCTTGTTCATGGCCATATTAATTGAGTCCGGAGTGTCAGATATACGAGGGATTGCGTGGAAATTGAGTGCTGGACATCTTGACTACGAAGGTGTTAACTGTACCGTCCGGTAGATCTAGTGATTTGCTATATTGAATCTATAGATGCTGTGGAGGTTCTAGAGCCATCCTATCCTGCTCCTTTTATTCCTGCAAGCGGCCACAGGATGTCGAACTATGAAAGGCACTATAATGCGTCGAAGGCGATTAGAACGTGATCACGCCTCGTGGCGGCAGTACCCAAGATGCGCGAAGCAAAAACGCCTGATGTGGTCAAGTCCAGGATTTGAGGGGGCAAATCAATCTGCGTCTCTGGCAGGGCGACACATTTCGACAGGACATGGCTAGGACAAGACAAGATATACGCACAACGCACTTACCTTGCTGGTATCAAAGGATAGAAAAAGCCGGCTTTATGGCACTCGGCCCCAATATATGTCGGTGCTCACTGAGGATTAATAGCCACCGAGATTAGACATCGGTGTAGCCATGACGTACAGAAACCCGTCTGTATTGAAATCTGTTGTAAGATATGTGCCGCTCTCTGCATTTTCTCACTGGAACAATCGATTGCCAATTGACATTCACTGAACAAAGCCACAATAACTTCTTTGACACAGAAGCGAGCTAGGAAATGGAAATGAGGCGAATAGACCCTTCTTTGGGGACACACAGGCGATCTCCAATACTAAAGAAACACAGGCGGTGAGCCTAGTCAACGGATTTCCAATCTTCAACACAGGCCTATGTGGAAAGTCTTCTGGATTCAAGAATATTAATAGTAGGTGACAAACCATTCATAGCAGAGCCCTCGTATGGAGTGCATGTTCGACAGCCGAATAACGGCAAGAAAAGTCTACCCGATCGCCCCAATCCCCTTGTATCCTCGTTCCACTTTGATGTCTTGAGTAAAAAAAGTGCATTGACAAGCTTCTTGAACACGAGCGCGCATGCGGTGGAAGTGATTATTGATAAAGCCGGTGGGGGAAATGATTATGTTGAGAGAGATTCCATCCTGTATAAGACCACCGTCAGTTGGGTTAGTCGGCGAGGTAGAGCGCAAAGTCAGATTCTCTGGTAGGAGCTTTCCCTCGCCATTAGCCCGGACAAGGTGCAATGTAAGCAATGTCGATGGCCAGTCAGCTCGACAGGTATCACGTGGCCCGTTGGACAGTCCACACATGGAATGGACATGACGAGGGTTTGACCATGGTTTGGTAAGGAGAGAAACAGAGAGATGATTTACGTATTTACTGTGGGGCCAATAAGAATACTCCAAATGATAGGTTCGTCAAAACAAGGAGTATGAACATCTTGCCTCATCAGAACGAAGTACCGTCGACAGTATAAATCGAATCGAAACAACACGTGTTCATCGCTTCAAATCAAGCAAGATACATGACGAAGACATGGGTAACAGAATCCAATCCACAGAAGAGAAGTGAACGTGAGCAAGCAAGTTCGTGTCCGTGTCGTGAGTGACATAAATGATTCCTAACCCGAATCAGATTAAGCTTTGTGTTCCAGCTCACCAAGGAACTCCAACCATCTCTTCTTTTCAACAATTCCTTCATCTATGAACCCATTCTAGTCAATGCGGGTCCAACAAAAATGTTGAATGGGAGCTACTCACAAAGACCGTCCGAGTTCACAACAACAACATAACGTGCCCCAAGTTTCACAAACAATTGCTGCACCAGCTCAAGAGGGGAATGGCTGGTAATGGTCAACGGCGCCTGATCCATATACACGGTGAAGTCGAAAGGATCGGTCTCGTTGGGCGTGTCATATAGGGACGAAATCGTCGAGGAAGCATAATCACGTGGCCTTTTCTGGGTAGCATGAAATTGTACTGGGGCATCTGGCTCGTCTTGCACTACATCTAGAATGGAAAGCGGTCAGTGGGCTCCAGACCATGCGCAGTATGCACGCACTGAGAGCATGCTCCAGCTCGTTATGGGAGATATACCCGATCATCTTCAAACCTCCAGGACCTGTATGGCTCATATCTGCTCTGGTGACAATTGGGAATCCGCCATCCAATGAACCCAAAGAGAACACTCGAGACAATTGCCTGCGTAGGGAGGCAACAGTATTCTGATCGTCGATATTGATGGTGTCGACGTTGCGATCCGTCACATCCATTGTTTGCAAATTCCCCCACAGATATTCGGCCTTGTGATCGAGATACGGAAGCTGGTTCAGCCTATAAGCACCAGGTTAGCCGGATGTGGAAGTGAGTAGAAGTGGTCCTACTCGATAACCAGGTCGTAGACACCCTTGGGTTCCAACGCATCCGCAACCGTCTTGGCGACAAGGACAGACAACATGACCGGGACAACGTAAGTTAAAGTACCGGTAAGTTCGAACATAATAACTGCAAGAGATACAGTTGTGCGCTAAATGACGCGTGAGTTGGGGTTGGCGCGCTGATAAAAGCAAGCAACCGCACCGTAACGCCAGAGAGCGTCGCAGCAGCGCCGACCATCGCATACACACCAGGTACGACGCACTGCGCGTTCTTGCTCCCACACGAATCAAATATCCACATATTGGGATTGGTCAAGCTGAGCCACTGCAAACACAACCCCAAAATCCGCCCCGCGCACGCTCCCACACCAAGGGTAGGAATGAAGATGCCAGCGGGAAGCTTGATTCCAAACGTCACAATTGTCAGGCCACCCTTGACAAGCAGTGCGACGGCGATGGCACGGATAACAGGGGCGATGTGTTCAGGTCTGGCTGCACATAGTCCGCCATGATCGTTGTCTGGGTGGCACTCGGCGAAGAGGTTGTACACGAGTTCTGTACCGCCCATCCGTGTGTAGGGATTGAGAAAGGAGAGGAGCGCAGTAGTGAGTGTGATGAGCATCACTTCAAAAATCGGGTGTTTTCCAAGCGATGTTCCGTTGCGCACATATTTGCTCCAACGATAGTTGAGCTTCGAGAAATATGCACCATATAGGCCCTACAAAACCAGAATATTAAACTTCAGTGGAGCACACTATATTTCCACTCACTCCGAAGATACCCAAGAGCACGAAGAAGAAGAGCTCGTACGTGTGCCAGTCCTGGTCGTATGTGACTTGGAAGAGGACGGTCTTGCCGGTACCGAACGGATTGAGGAACTTGAGTGTTGCAGCTGCAATCATAGCGCAGAAGAAGCTCCTCCACATAACCTTAGGCGGGAAGAAGTATGAAATCTCCTCGAGCGAGAAGAGTGTCCCACCAACTGGCGCACCGAAAGCTACCGCGACTCCCGCAGCCCCAGCAGCACTCAAAATCTCCCTCCGTTTCGCTTCATTCGTTTCGTATTTCTTGAAAAATCGACTGACGATGTTCCCGATACAACTAACGATGTGTACGAAGGGTCCTT
>Ga0307513_10010499_pt1 | contig 11595 bp, 14 predicted proteins | sample 15_EM_MG_FD_202174 | JGI IMG/M metagenome (GOLD analysis project Ga0307513, IMG submission 202174) | Populus trichocarpa ectomycorrhiza microbial communities from riparian zone in the Pacific Northwest, United States - 15_EM | ecosystem: Host-associated > Plants > Roots > Unclassified | place... | reverse complement strand
ATCGACAACGTCAAGGCTAAGATTCAGGACAAGGAAGGGATTCCTCCCGACCAACAACGCTTGATCTTCGCCGGAAAGCAACTGGAGGACGGACGTACTCTCTCTGACTACAACATTCAGAAGGAGTCTACCCTTCACCTCGGTGCGTCATGACCGTTGTTCTTTTGTCAAGTTGAAACTCATTTATTCTTTCTAGTTTTGCGTCTCCGTGGTGGGCTTTAAGCTGTTGTTGTAGTCGTTGGCCTGTTGTTATATTGAGGGTCTATTGCGGTTGCTAGCTATTGTACTTACACACCTGAATACATACATGACATGACACCTGATAGGCCGATTTGCGTGATGAATGAAGGAGGACCCTGGTCTGCTTATATAAGTCGGAAATTGATCTTTTTGGTGAAAGCCAGCGCGGCTTCCACAGCATCTCACTGCCTTTCACTTTTTGACCACCACCATTTCAGCTCCTCCGTCTTCTTCTTTCCCGTTCACAGGCACCCGCCTCAATGGCACCCGCCTCCTCCTCCTCAGCTTCTCGTGTCTCGTCTTCCTCAGCGACCCTCACATGGCGTCCGACGAAGATGATGAACATGCGCGACCTCTCCAAGGACGACGACTTCCTAAGTCATCTTCTCGTCGAAAAGCTTGGAACAGGCACCGTTCCTCTCATGGTTCACAAGATGGACTCCTCGCGCAGGCTACCAAAGACAGACACCCAAGACCTTATGAAAATTGTTCGACGCGTGAGTCCCGGTTCCACAATTTTCGTTTCCATTAACCTTCGACGCGACTTGCTCATTCGTCGCGTTCCCATGCAGCTTGTAGGTAACAAGCTGCCTCTGCAACAAGTTGTCCGTCAAGCCGTCGATGAACTTCTCACGTACGTCGCACCGCCCCACCGCGTCGTCCACCATGAACCCGTGCTGATCGCTTCCTCCTTCCTAGCCTTCCCTCCATACGTTACTATCTCAAATCATATACTCAAAAACAGATAAATGCCTTCGCCACGTGAGTACGCCGTACATAACAGACATTTCCATCTCACAGCTGCTTTTAATTCCAGACACGCTTCTCGCTACTTCGAGCTTTACAATCCCTCGGGTACCATTGAAATCGCACACACGTCTCGCTACTCTCACAAGACTGGCAAATCCGAACTGTGTATACTGGCCACTCGTAACCTTGCCCCTGGCTCAGTAGTCACTGAGCTCAAGGGGTCGATGGCCAACCTTTCAAATGAGGAAGATAAAGAGCTCAAGCGGACGAACCTCAGGAATTCTGATATTCGCCGTGACTTCAGTGTTATTCATTCGAAGTCCATGAAGAAGAACCATCTGTTCCTGGGACCAGCCCGGTTTGTAAATGTGAGTGATCCCCTTTCAACTCTCATGACCCTATTTTTGATATTGATTGACAGCATGATTGTGACAACAATTGTGAATTATTCCGTGAGGGCAGATACATCACCTTTAGAGTCCTCAGGCCGATTGCCATTGGCGAAGAAATCACGGCTCATTATGGTGATGGGTATTGTACGTCATTAGGCTCCTTGCGATTCTCTTTGAAGAAAACCATGCTGACTCGTGTAAACCTTTTAGTCGGCAAGAAGAATAAGCACTGTCTTTGCGAGACATGCGAGAAGAGCAGCAAAGGAGGCTATTCTCCCGATCACCAGAACGAAGATAAGGAATCGAGTTTGGACTCGAGTTCTGGCTCAGACTCGGATTCTGATAGCGATTCGGACTCTTCCACAAGCGACTCGGATAGTTCAGTCCAACAAAAGCCCGTCCTGAACGTCAATGAGCGCCGGACTCGTCGAGGGGTTTATGCTGTTACGAAACCCGACGATAGCGATGACAGCGAAGACGAGGAAGACGATGAAGACAAAGTCCCATTAGCAGATGCAAAGGACATTCCTGCAGATGGAGAAATCGAACTAACTGCCGAGATTGACACAGGATCCGAATTGACGTCGTTGGCACCTTCCATGGCCCCCTCTGATGGTGCAACTCCTGGAAAGCATTCAACACCTGGCTTGATGACGCCCGTTCGGGGTCTGGGCCTTTCACGCTGTTCTTCGTCCCTCACCGAGTTGACCCCTTCTACGGATCGCTCAGGCACACCGAAAAGCAACCAGTCTACACCATTTCGGTCCATCATTGCCACTCGTCGACAACGAGCGAGGGCTCTCGATGCCGTAAATTCTAGAAACAGTGCACGTGGCTCGAAGGATGCATCTCCCCTCAGCCGCAGTATTGAACCCTCTCCCAGGAGGCTCACGCGATCTGTATCTACATTGTTGTTGTCGGACAAGAAGAGCAAGGGTAGCTCTACGCCCACAGCCACCTCCACTCCGGCCTCTGGACGGACGTACAAAGGTTCATCCAAAGGCGAGCCAAAAATTAAGAGGGAGGAACCTGAAAGCCGTAGCCTCCGCACCCGCCCATCCATCGCCGAATTACCCAAGGTGCCTCTGAAGCCACCTCCCCCCAAACATGGCCTGCCTACTTGCTCCACATGTTCGAATATATTGCCCGTGATTACTGTCGATTCCAAAGTTGTTTGGGGACTTGGCGCGAGTTCAAACTCCTTGGGGAAGATGAAGAAACAAGAGTGCCCTCGGTACGTCCACTTTTTCCCTTGTTCTCATAAAGATCTTTAATATCATTATTTTCTCCAGTTGTATCCGACATTTTGCCATCTATCAATTTCCATGGCCATCTCGTGTGGCCCCTCGCGGCACGATCTCTGTAACACCGGAAAATGAATCGCCCGCGGAAGTTCTTAAAGTCACCGACAAGAACTTGCAGATGCTCGTTCGCAAGCTTGCTGTTGCGGCTTCGGCTTCGAAAAATAAGTCGAAGAAACATCTTCGTGAACAAGAAGAAGACGCAGAGGAACGCCCTATTAAACGACGGAAATCGGAACCTGAGCCACTCCGTCACAAGCCCAAGGTCACAAAGACATACTCTTCGTTCCTGAAGAAATCGAGGCGGATGCCGTCTCCAGAACTTGTTGAGAAGCGTGGACGCGGTCGTCCCCGCCTTCCCTCGCCGAAGCGAGTGAGCCAAAGCAAAATCAAGGCAGAGGAGCGCCTTGTTGAGGCGGGAAAATCGGTCTCCTCTCAACCGAGGGCAGGTAACGGGCGTTTCGGAAGGAAGGACAAATCGTCTAGGAAGAGCGGTGAATCGGCCTCGTCCTCCCATGCCCATGAGAATGGACGTTCTGCCTCTTGTGAGGGCAGCACCGATGGGAGCGGTAACGATCAACGGGCGAACAGGACTTCCCCTCGTCGTAAACGCGCCAACGACGATGTGGAAGAAGTGGAGGAATCTCCTCGTAAGAGGGCAGCCGCCGTCGAGGAACAGGTTGAAGAACCTACCGCTGCGCTAAGGGTTTTGCCACGCCCTGTTTCGGGATTTCGGGGAGGAAGACTGTTTTCCAATCCTAATCCTCTCCAGTTTGCTCTGCATGCGTGGTCAGGGCCGGTGGTCTTGGATGACTCTTCTTCTGAAGACGAGAAACACCCTGAGACCCCTGAAGACGACCAATCCTCTGTTGTAGATGTCGCCGGGCCAGATGACGAACCAATGTATTCTCCTTCGTTGAGAGGTTCTCTGACTTTGAAACCGACGCCGTTCTCTTTCGCAAAGAGTCGATGGAATGGGCCTTCGGCCTCTCTTGGGCATGTCGTCAAGAAGAAACCACCGCCGTTGGATACCTCAAGTGTGGAGGTAAGATCGTTTGCGACATATTTCGCGAATTTACGATTATTAATTCCCTCGCTACAGAGTCATTCCCTCGATCAAGACATTGTCCTTAGTCCACTTTCTGACGACGGCTTCCCATTTTCTGATGACAGCGCAGTTGCTCATAAACTGCGACACACTTACCCTGTTCTTCAACCCCCTTCTTCTTCTAACTCTTACATCCCGAAAAGCACCGCTTTCCCCTCCCTAAATTCAGGAACAACGCCCACCTTTATTAGCGCTGGCTGGGACGATGCTTCTGATGCCTCAGAGGCTTAAATTAACGATCTGTAATACCCCTCGCAGTAAATTATTTGTCAACTACAGCTCTCCGCTCATCTTGCATCCAGTTTATGTATATCCTTTTATCATTATCGCTTCAGTTACATTTTGGTCGATCCGCCCTCTTATTAGTAATAGTTTTCACTTGGTATACACGGTTCTCGTTCATTTATTCAATTGGCCCTAAAACGTGGGTACCTCTGTTAGCTATGCAAGCTGAGATTGATCATTGATAACTAATTAAACATTGTATGATTATACTGATCATTGTTGGCCGTCAGGTTTTAGTGAGCTGCGTCCCGCACGCAAGATCTCGTCCGTGGACAGGAGGTTGACCGCAATGACGGAACTTTGATTTAATGCATTAGAAGCAGATGCCGACTTAGATTAGACCGAAAAACTTACCATGAATGTAGCATTTGTCGTTTTACTCTATAGTTATCCCAGATGCCAGATACGGTAGGATCAAATGGCTCTCCAGATTGTAGATCGATCCCAACAACATTGCCTTCTGCTTGTTCCTCCTAGGATTAATTAAGAATTAAATCATCCAATGAAATGTACCAGAGGAAATGGAGAACGCACCTGTAAGGCCACGACAACGTCCTGGACATCGAAACCACCATTTGAAGCAAGTGTTTTGGGGATGATAAGCAAAGCATCTGCGAACGCCTGGACACCCATCTTGACGCGACCTTTGGCGCTTTTCTTGACTGGTCCGCTGAGGTGTGCTGAGCATGCAACCTCAAATGCACCTGCACCGGGGATAAGGCACTCGTCTTCGATGGCATTTTTCACCGCCCGAATTCCATCTCGAAGAGCATCTTGAATTTGCTGGATTGTATGAGGATTAGGGCCTTTGATGAGAAGGGTGACAGATTTCGGATCTTTGACATCTTCGATGAAGGTGAATTTCTCCTCTCCTAATGTGTGCTCGTAAACGAGCCCTGCCCAGCCAAGAATCGCAGGTGAAAGATCGTCAACAGAATTCTGTGCGACACCTCCGCACACAAGTTGAAGCCTAAGATACAACCATTGTAGTTGTTGTAGTTGGTGCAAAGGTGATACGAGAATTCTCACCTTTCCATGTTGCGTCGTTTAGCTCTGCGAAGGGCGAATATGCCGTTCTTTGCAAGGACATCCAAACTCATGGGATCGATACCCTTCTGGTTGATAACAACGAAGTTCTTCTTCTTCTCTTTCGAATCGACGGCTTGATCACAAACGAGATTCTTTAGTGCGACAATCTTTTGAAGCTTGGCGTCGAGGAACCTGCGCTCTGACTCCACGAGCTTTTCACGCTGCTCTGCGGATGAATAGAAGAAGCTGGAATTGACTTCACTGCGTTATATCCTAGTTAATATATGGATTTCTCATTCTTCAAAATTTCACTCACGTCTTTTCATACTCCAAGCTGACGTTCAAGGTGAGGACGAAGGCATTTTCGACGCGCTTGGGCATATCCGGGTGCCGGGCACCATGATCAAGCACAAGTCCGCGAACAAGCTGAGTTTCAGACGCAGTCCTGTGTTGCATTTTCATAATTTCAATCATATGGAGATCTATAGGCTCTCGCCATTGTTCCGGACCCCCTACACTTGGATCAGTTTTGAAAGATTTCTCCATATGAATTTCTCATACCTTGAACAGGAGGTCGAGGGCGAATAGCTGTGACAGCATCGACAACATCCGCAGCAAGTTGCTTTGCAAGACTGCTGTTGAGCTTCGTTGATAGCGAGGTGTTGGCGATGTTGATGAGAGTCGCGCGATCAAGGTTTACTGGATGCTTAAAGGTGTCGAGAAACTAACAGAATCGTTGTCAGAGGAATGGTTTGGTGAAAATAAATTGGTGCATACAGCAAGTGCCTCCTTTTTCGCGAGGTCAAAGCCTTCACCGATCACTGTCGGATGAACTCCTTCAGAGATAAAACGATCTGCCTGCTTCAATAGTTCCCCAACCAAAAGTACAACGGAAGTTGTCCCATCTCCAACTTGATCGTCTTGCGCGACAGCCGTTCGCGCAATCATGGCCGCTGTTGGATTTTGGATCTGCATCTCAGAAAGTAGGACCTTTCCGTCCTTGGTTATTTTAATTTGCCCAGCACCGTCTACGAGCATTTTTAACGTTCCTCTGGGACCTTGAAAATATCTCGATAAGAAAAGACATGAAAATTTTAGGCGCACAACGCCTACCCAAGTTTCCTTTAACTACATTCGCCAGCCCCATCGCTCCATTGGTGTTCACCTAATTGATTACGATAAGTATGAGGTTTATGGGGAACAAAAACCACTCACCTGAAGAGCCGCTGCCCTCCGTACACTCTCTGCTTTTGGATTGATGAGTTCGATGCTCGACATATCGGTGCAAATGAAGTGAACAGAAATACGCGTCGGGGTCTTTGCTTGGTGACCGCGTCCAATTATTGTGGCGCCGCCTCAATTGTTATCTTATCAATTTCCAAATGTTTTATTTAGTTTTTTTCTTTTTTCCTTAACCAGTTTCAGAAGAGGACGACTTCGTTTACAGTCCGCTTCCAAACGTTTTATGAAATTGTAGGAAAGCAATTAGTATTGTACAAACTAGAACTGCCACTGCAAACCAAGAGTTTACTGCATCCATTTGATTAAACCCCCGCCTCTGCCAGCGTTCGTAAGTGGGCTGACTCCCCTTCGGTGAACGTTTTGTCAACTTCCCGTAAAAGATGCAAAAGCCTTTTATGAGGGTTCGCATTATAAGCAGGTGGTGATTGATCAGTGACCATGCTCGCGACTCTGGGGTCAATGCAATTGTACCCGTGGCTTCCATAGAGGCGCAAAAGTTGTGTAGTTTCTTTGCAAACGCTCAGATAATTTTCCGGGTCGTCGATTTTCAGAGCATTAATAATATCTATCTGCGCGATTTAAATCAGAAAAGCTGTTCCTAAGGATCGAGAACTTAGTGTAATTTACCTCTTGAATCCGATCTTGGTACTTTGGAACCTCCTTCCCAACTAACGCCTCGAACCTCTGTGTTAGAAACTCATATTGCTTGACGACATCGCAGACCCTTTTGCCAGCTCGAGCTTTGAAGAAATCTGCCCAAGGTAATGTTTGATCGGCCTGTAACATACGGTCAACAGCTAGGATATAAGGGTCATCTGCTGGTTCTAATTCATCCTCTGAGTGACCACGGCGAGGTGCATAGAGGGGTTCCGCTGGAAGTGGAGGAGATTGGGGAGGACGTGGTGGTGGGGATTTCGAAAGATTTCCACCATGTGGATATTTATCTGACGATGGTTCTTTCGCAGAGCCCCGTTTTTTGGGACGACCGACAACAGTCTCGATGGAAGGATGATTGGGGAGATGGGAACTCGAATGACGAGGTGTTTGCCGAGGAGAGTGTTCCCAACCGTAGTCATTTCGAGGGACCTTGTTCATGACCGGATGTTGTTGTCCATTGGAATTATGATTGTCGTAGTCATCAAAAGAAGGTGAATTCAAGCGCTTGCGGGAACTCCGCATTTCCAAGGATTCTCTCCGCTGGTCGACATCCATCGCATTGGATTGGAGGGTATCACACTCATCGAAATTTGGGGCCACTAGCTCGGGTGGTATTCTTGGGGGAGGCGGCGGTGCACCTAGAGGCGGCAGCTGTCCTGGAAGTGGGTGCCAAAGGAAAAAAGTGGGTTACTGACACGTACCATCTCCACAACCAAATCCAGAGTCCGATCTGGTTGGATGACAATGTTCGAGGATATGAATTCGTCAACGTTATCAGGTGAAACGCGCAAGATAAATTGCCTATATTTCCCTCGCAGAGTATATGCTCTGGCAGGACCTGTGTAGTTGAAACATTGAGAAGAATGAAAATTCAGGGAAAAAATCTAATTATCCTTTACCATCTATCCTGGATGGGCTGATTTGCAGTTGCTCACTCTGAAATCATCAATCAGAGCTACACCTGGGTGAATGAACTCTGGCGAAACTGACTAGTTCCCTGGCATCAGCCCAATAACCATCTTGTGGGTCATCGCCTGTACGTAAAGCTATCTTCACTTCAGCAAGCTGATGATCTGTCGTTCCGCTTCGTACGTCCTGTATTAGGATAGTAACCATACGTTGGTTCTGTTTCCGTTTGTGAGCTACAAAAAGACAATAAGCACATACTTCAACCTTGAATACGAGGTTTCTTACTAGGACTTGTGGTGGCTTGACCCGAGTTTAATCCTGAGGCATGGGTGTGGCTTCTTCGGCGTGGGGACTCTCGAAGAGGGAGTGCCATCTCTGGGTCCGGCATATTGGTTTCGTAGTTGTTTCGATAGTAAGAACTGCTAGCCGTTGAAGATGGTGTTCTGGCAGGTTGAGAAGGAAGGGTGGATGGTGGTGGATGTTGCGAATAATATGTATTTTGATTATAAGGTGAAGGACGCTGGTCAGGATGTAATGCATGTGATGCCCTATCTTCATTTCTCGATGGACCGGAAGGCGGTGGGGGTCGCGCAGATGCAGAAGCTCTGACTTCTTGGAGATGAGGATTAGACGATGTCGTTGAGCTGCTCGGATATCCCCCATTCGAAGAATTGGAAACCGAGGGAGAATTTTGACGCAGGCCGCTTGAGGCACGGTACATGGAAGAATACGGACCCGAGCCGTGATCAATTGGTGGCACGGTGCTTGGAGTCGCATCATATGTTTGAAGACGAAATCTTGTAGTCTGCCCAGGATACGCGTCGGTTTTTCTTGGTCGCTTTTGCGCAGTTTTCTTGGACTTTTGTGTCTTTACCTTGGGTGGCTGGGGAACCTCTTGACCTGGCAAGAAAAATCCAGGCTTCGGGGCAGCTGTAGGGCCCGCTTCGTACGTGTTTATGCTCGGTGGAGGCTGGCCTGATGAAAATGCCACTGCTTGCCGAATAATAGGTCTCTCTGGTGGAGGAGGCGTATCATCGTTTGCAATACCCAAAGAGTCGTCTTCTGACGCAGCAGGTGAGAAGGGACGCTTCTGAGCCTAGAGAATATTACTATTCGTAGAACGTCTCTCGGTAATATCTCCACTTACAACAGGTCTTGGAGATGAGTCCCGGCTACTCCTATGGATAAGTTCTTTTGTTAGTGCCAAAATGACTTCAACATCGAAATTGACGTACGACGAATCATTTCCTGAATGCCGCCTACCACGACCTATTTCGCCACCAAAATCATCCATCCGAGACATTAAGTGGCGGGGAACAAGAATTCCTAGAATATAATGAGGAACGAAGCTCGAGAGAGCCGAATTGGTGGTTCTCTCACAAGTCGGGTTCAAGCTGTCGGCTAAAACGACAAGAAAGGCAATTGTGCAGGACTCCGATAGGACTGACCCCTAGAAGAATACAAGGACAGGATGAAGTATTTGCACCATAGCAATATCGCGGTGGCGGCTGGTGGCGGTTGCTGTCAAGTCTCTCGTAGGTCCAGAGGAGTTGTCTGATCACTCACACGAACTACTTACATATTTGGTATTAAAATAATAGAGCCGTTTAAATAAGGCAATTTTGACGTTTGTGCTGTGGCGTGAGTCTCAACAACGATTTTCATCCTACATATCGAGCTCCAAAAATGACAGCGGTTGATATCGTCTCGGGGTGCTGGGATGAAGAGCCTGCAGATGACGTTCCGAGTGTTATTTTCACGTCCAATTGCTAGTGCGAGTGGTTCGCCATTCTAACCGATTCATCCCGCCCTTAGGAACAACCACGCCAGGAAGCTCCAGGGTCGGCCAACTAACGGACTAATCATCATCGAAGGCAAAACTTGCCTACTATATTATCTTTTCATCCCTGCCTCATTCGCGCCCAGGAGATGATGTTCTTATGCGCTTGGGCCAACCGATCCAACAGGGGATTTGACGAATTCTCTCCCAAGTTGTCTCGTGCAACCAATTTCAGAGTGGGCTTTGTCACATATAATCGCAGAACTAGACCAAAAAGGCGCAGGCGATCCTTATAATTTCCACCATGCCATTCAAGGGTTTGCGAAGATGTTCGAGAATCAAGTTCACGAGTTCTTCTAGTCCATTAGGAGGTATCTTCCCTCAACAATCCCTGTTGATATTGTGTTCTCTTCCGGACTACACTTTGGGATCTGTCGCAATTGGCATGAATGATCATCTAAATCATGCTATATCAGGCCTGGGACCTGAGGCATGTGTCAACCATCTTTCCAATTTTTGATTTGGAAACTCCTTCCTACACTAACACGGAATTTCGCCCCTTATGGGGCTTCCAATCACCAGGTGCCCCTGAACACCCCTTCAGCGTGAGGAGCTGGCTTAAAACCCTTCGACCAGAAAATCGGATTATGCTTTTTGTTGTTCTGGAACCCGCGATGACCTCTTCTGATGTGCAGCAAGGATGCAGAGAAATATGCCCATTGGCAGCAGAAGACCACCCAGTTACCAGAAAGCGAAGTAATGCGATCACTATGTCCACGTAATCTTGAGCAATCACATCATGAACATTTCAGTAGAGTCGATTGAACAGCATGGGAGAGTTTGCTCCCTTCTCGCATGTTGTGGTCAGGGCCAAAGGTCATGAGTTAGCGCAGACATAAGGCTGTAAGATCTTAAGTATGCAATGTTCCAACCACTCGTACGGGGTCATATTTACTACTCCCTGTCTTACACACGAATTACAAACATTCAGTCAAACGACCTTGATCCAAATCCAAAATATTTATGTCTTTTCCTCCTTTCCGTATACCTTCGCGGCGTTGCCATGGAAAACGCCTTCAACGAAGTCTTGCTCAATGCCGAGCTCTGCGAGAGATTCCCTGGCAATTTCGTACCAGTCTCCAACATTGGAGGGACCTCGTGAAGAAGAAGAAGGAGATGATCCGAAAATTATACGTTGGTATCCAAAGGCTTCCATAACTGGGCCAACTACGATGGCCAGTCAGCGTCTTATACGTGAAACAGATGTAAAAGTAGACTTACGGTACATCTTGATCCTGCGTTTCCATTCCTTTGATTGTTGGGTATCAGCGGCTTCTACAGGGCTTCCAGGGAAGGGTGTTTGCGGAGTTGGGGCATCCCAAGAAGGAGGAAGGAACTTGACGTGGACTTGGGGAATCAGCGACAAGGCGGCGACCTGAGCCTGGAAGGCAAGGTAAGTCGGGTGGTTCATGAGCTTAACAATTGGGAGATCGAGATCATGAGGAGGGGGAAGGATGTTGGCTTCCAAAATGTCAATAAAGCCGCCAGGATTGAAGTTAACAGAACCAACTCACAAAGGACGATTGGAGGTACGGTCTCAATATCTGCAGCGGCTTTGGCTATCAGATCCTCGAAACCCTCGAGGAGAGAGTCAGTGAGGGTGGCTTGTATATCGATATCCACTGGGCGACCACGCTTGAGTGCCCATCGTAGACCTTCGACTGCCTCTGGCGAGTCTTTCTTGAAGATCGTGGATAAGGAGGTTGGAACGTTGGAAGACGAGATAAGAGTCTCGATTGCAGGATCTGGCTTCTCCAGCTCAAAAGGAACTATAAAAGAGATAATCTGGGACTCTTTGGAGCTTTCTTTCAACCTGCGAGACGTGATCCAGGTTGAAGTTGA
>Ga0307513_10010497_pt1 | contig 11597 bp, 12 predicted proteins | sample 15_EM_MG_FD_202174 | JGI IMG/M metagenome (GOLD analysis project Ga0307513, IMG submission 202174) | Populus trichocarpa ectomycorrhiza microbial communities from riparian zone in the Pacific Northwest, United States - 15_EM | ecosystem: Host-associated > Plants > Roots > Unclassified | place... | reverse complement strand
CGATCGCGTTATATTGTATCGTCCAAGGAAGAATGATTCTGACTCTTATATTCAGAAGGCAGACCAAGGTGGTGGTCGCGGTGACGAGATGCAGATCGGCCTTTCCCATCTGCAGTAGTGTCAATTTTGTCCAATGGGTAGCTTGCAGTGGCTGGGAACAGAATATGATTCCTTCAAGGTGAGACCTACATAGGCAGAAGACGCTGATAAGATTGAGAGTCTGCCGTTCTCATTCACTGGTGGCAGTGGGCACATAATCGGTATGGAGAGGCGACTGGCTGTGGTGTAGAGGGACGTCGCAACGCTCAATGCAAGTGAGGAGGGGGGCAAAAGCGGACTTTGGAGGCGGGCTGAGTATACTTATACCTGCTTCATTATTACTTGGTGGTTTTCATACGTGCCAATGTGCTTCATTGAATTTTTTGAATTCTTTTGGTAATCTAATTTATTGTGCTAAGGTGACCACCTACGTTAAACGTACAATTTGAGCGCTTTGTTCTATTTACGTGAGACTGACTTGTTTTCATCGCTTAGCTCCACATTAGTTTACACGTTGTGTGGCTCTGAACCTTCCTGCACCTATAGTTAATGTCCACTACATTCATACCGTCGATGGGCGTTCTCCTGAAATGTGTTTACGTAGAGTGTGTTGTCAGTGCGAGTTGAGGAAGGTCACGATTCCCCAAACCGTGACTACCCACTACCCCGCATGCTAGGTTCGGTGTCATGCGACTGGTGATGTGTCGGAGATGATCGTTGGGTCAAGGTGGGTGGTGAGGAAGAGAGGGATTTGTGGTGTGTTTGCAACGAGGGATTGACGAACAAGCAGTGAGCAGCTGCATGCATCGACTCTAAGAATCACCATGGCGCTTCATAGGTCGTGGTCCACTTGCCATGTCTTAATAAGCTTAAACTGCTAGGAGATTGGTATAAAATTTATAGTGAACATGAAGATGGTGTTACTCTCGAGAAGTGATTCAAGGGCCTAGAACATTCAGGGGTTGAAACTGGGTTAATTGATATGCATGCAGGTGATAGATTCCCTAAAGCAAATTGGAAATTTCCATTACGCCTGGTGCAGTATCAACACTAATCAGAGCATAAGACTCAGTTGCTAGCAAGCTGTAATTCATTATGAAATACCTAAGCAAACCGTACTATAACCATAAGGGAGCGCATTAGGATTTGACTACATAAATGGACTCACAGGCTTAGTTGCGTAACAAACTGAGTCTGCCGTCCTGACTTTATATAGCGCAAAGCAAGCGGATCAGATATGAAATGTATCTATGGGTTATAACCAATCCCGACCGCACGGGGTAATTGTTTGCAACCCTGCATATGACCGCAACTCGGTCTTCAGCGCATACGCATTTCCAACATTGATGTGACCTCCTCATACCTTGTGACAGGCGTGCGACGGTACATAGGCGTGCGATGGGCCATCCGGTTGCTCTACATCCCCTAAATACCACATTTCCTCCTTAATTAGGAGATCCTTCAGTAGAACGCAGCATGCGAACGATGCATCGGCTCTCAATCACAGGTGGTGACAAAGAGCAAAATTTCAACCTTACCTTTTGGTCGCTTTTTTTACCTGTCGATCGTTCTTGGACCCTGAAGGTGAAGTAGTCAGCTATGGCAAGCCTACCTGAAGGCGGAATTGTCGCCAAACTTCAGACTGCGGGAGACTTTGCAATAAAGCCAGACAGCGTCGCCCCAAAACTCGATACTTCACAATGGCCTTTGCTACTCAAAAACTACGATAAGCTGATCACTCGGACGGCACATTTTACCCCTATACCGCAAGGCTGCAGCCCTTTGAAGCGGGATATCCAAACTTATGTTCGGTGAGACAGATTGTCGTCCTATCCCTTCGGCGTACTCCGTTTCTCGTGCTTATCTACTTTTATCCCTCCCTCATGTAGCTCTGGTGTAATAAATCTTGACAAGCCCTCAAACCCCTCCTCACATGAAGTCGTTGCCTGGTTGCGGAGAATGTTGAAAGTCAACAAGACTGGGCATTCCGGTACCCTGGACCCTAAAGTCACTGGCTGCTTAATCGTATGTATCGATCGCGCTACTCGTTTGGTCAAGTCCCAGCAGGGAGCGGGTATGTCAAATTGCCGTTTTGCTGCGTTTTCGTGTTTACTGACGGTTCTACTTGCACCTTACAGGTAAGGAATACGTGTGTGTAATACGATTACACGCCGCCCTCTCCCATCCCGAAGACTTTTCTCGCGCTCTTGAAACCTTAACCGGTGCCCTCTTCCAACGACCGCCCCTCATATCTGCTGTCAAACGACAACTCCGTGTACGGACTATTTACGACTCCAAGCCTCTCGAATTCGATAACGACCGCCACCTTGGTGTCTTCTGGGTGTCCTGCGAAGCGGGTACCTATATTCGAACCCTTTGCGTTCACCTTGGGCTCCTCCTCGGTGTCGGTGCGCACATGGAAGAGCTTCGTCGTGTGAGGAGTGGTGCTTTAAGCGAAAACGACGACATTGTGACCATGCACGATGTCCTCGATGCACAGTACATGTGGGAACACCACGCGGATGAGTCATACCTGCGGAGAGTCATACGGCCGCTGGAGAGTCTCCTCGTAGGGTACAAGCGTATAGTGGTGAAGGACTCTGCCGTGAACGCCGTCTGCTACGGCGCCAAGTTCATGATTCCTGGTCTGTTGCGCTACGAAACTGGAATCGAAGTCGGAGAAGAGGTCGTGTTAATGACCACGAAAGGAGAAGCGATCGCGTTGGCTATTGCTCAGATGAGCGCCGCCGACCTCGCGACGGCTGATCACGGTGTGGTGGCCAAGATTAAGCGGTGCATCATGGAGAGAGATACATACCCGCGGCGATGGGGTCTTGGTCCGAAGGCGCTCGAGAAGAAGAAGCTAAAGGCGGACGGCAAGCTCGACAGGCACGGGCGGAAGATCGAGGGTGTTACACCAAAGGACTGGAGCACGGACTACGTCGATTACTCGGAGGGTGGTCAACGGGGTGATCCAGCTACCTCTATTGCCGCTGTGGTGGCCGCTGGTCCGCTCCCTGCGTCCAAGGTGCGCACGAGCGCCGACTCGGAGGAGACTGCAGCCAGTGCAGGGAAGAAGCGGAAGGCCGATACTGAAGCAGATGAAGCAAAAGAGCGCAAGAAGAAGAAGAAGAAAGCGGAAGGCACAGAGGGGTCATCCGCACCAATTGCATCCACCTCTGCTGATCGTGGGGAAATCCAGCCACCGAAGAAGGAGAAGAAGGAAAAGAAGGAAAAGAAGGAAAAAGTGAAAGACCGGGCCGGGTCTGAGGTTGAGGAGACGCCGGAAGAAAAGGCGGAGCGGAAACGGCTCAAGAAAGAGAAGAAAGAAGCGAAGGAGCAAAAGAGAGCCGCGAAAGCTGCTGCTGCTGGAGAGGGCTCAGAGTGACGTATTTCTTGTGGAACCATTTTGTTTTTTATGCTCGTCTCGAGTTGACAAGGAAACACGATGTTGTATGTTCAAATGCCCTGGAGTTTACATTCATTGGTACAATATTTTACTTGATCACCACCTTCACCACCGGCCCTCTTTTCCTGCCGGATCTTCCCACTCCAAGTCAAAGCGTCAAGGTATACTGTCACACGTTGGCTCTCCTGATTTATATTATCCACTATTCTGGGTGTTCTTTTTTACAGTTGCCATGAATACTTGCTACTCATAGTGCAAGGCCCTCATAATATCTTCACGCTCTCCGAACTTCGGTACTGGATTGATATATCAATGTTTATTGCCACTTTACTTCCATAAAGGCTTCGGTTCTCGCATCTCCTCGTTACTTGGCGCCAACTACCCTTCCTAATTTCCAGATTGTGCCCAGGCCTTGCATGAATTGGTTGAATAAGTGATCATCATCAACGTCATGGCCGCCAATACAACCCCTCGCGTCCGCCTCTCGCCACGCGAATTTCTCGACCTGCTCGCGGGTTTATGCACCGTCAGTATGTCACCATAATTTCAGTCAAGGCTGGTAAATACAATCTCATTACTTTATTCTACTCTCCGAACGTCGGGTCCTTCGTCCGTAGCCGGCACCATGCTCAAAATTATGTTATTCTCCTCACCGCCTTGGCACGTCTTGCACGTCTTGCGGCCGCGGAGGAAGCCGCCACAAGAGAGAAGAGCGTATTGGCGTATGATATGTACTGCTTTGATTCGAGCGGGCGGGGACCGCTTTAGTATTCGGCAGTTGCAGTATATGATGCCGAATACTGCCCAAATGGTTCGAGTATGGTCTCGAATACGGGGCCTGAAACTCGAAACTGAGGTCGTTCCCACCCTCCGTGGTGTGGGTATGGATATCGGTATGGGCTCGCCTTGCCCTGCCCCAGCGGTGCATTGGATTGGAGGGTCCCCAGGCGAAAGTGGGCTACAAGCTCACGAAAGGGTACTAGTATATGTACATGGTAAGTCCATGTGCAAATCCTTCGCCCTCTGAGTCTTGATGAACTTTATTGCATAGGTGGAGGATTCGTACTCCCACTGTCGCATGGGCACTTTGAGCTGCTTTGTTACATTCGAGAGCGATTGAATAGTGAACTGAGCTGTGTGGTGTATGTCGTTGCTGTGGAGTACTGTAGGTCCCTCCGTTACCCTGCCCGCCCGATTGATTGGTTGATTTTATCCATTTAACGCCGGCGACTATTAGCCATTGCTCCTTACTCTCGTCATCCGGTTCAGTTGGCACAAGTGTCACGGAGTCTCTCGTATCTCATCGAGCGATATCATATCCCGCCTTCATCACTCGTCCTCGCTGGGGATTCTTGCGGAGGCAACCTCTGCATATCAACTCTCTCACACCTGTTACACCCACACCCGTCTATATCGATCTCGTCATCGCCACACTCTTCGACACTCAGACGTCCTCTTCCTCCACCACTCGCAGGCGTCCTACTCCTCTCCCCTTGGACATCCACCGCCACGACATCGGCTTCTTTCCGTGATAACAGCTCGTGCGACTCCATCACACCCTCCATGATTCGCCGGTATCGTAATGCGTTTATTCACGGTACACACCTACTCCCTTCGACCAGTGAAGCGGACGCATGGAGATATGCCTTGGCAACAGGCGACTCAGCAGCACCAACTCGCGCAGAGGAAGACCCTGTGTTGCTGGAACTGCTAATTCCTTGGAATGGAGAAAAGCGGCGAGGATATTGGCTTCGCCCCACAGAGGCCCCGTTAGATTGGTGGGCAGGGATCGAAGACGTGACTTGTAAGGTGATGATTACGGCAGGTTTACTCGAGTGCTTCCGAGACGACATTCTCTCCTTCGAAGCAAAGCTGCGCGTCTTGATGAGACGAGACGGGAGTGGACCAGCGCTAGAAGTCAGCTCGTTCTTGGACAACGCCGTACATGCGACGCTTGTCAACGACTTTGCTTTCGGAATCGAACCGGGCGAACATATGGACAGTGTCATTACTTGGCTAATGCGGACATTTCAGCCCTAGGAGTGATACAAATGTTGTTTATTACAGTCTACCTGAAAGGAAGGTGGCTATGCTATATTACTACGGCAATGGTTAAAGTAACGAGTGTCCGAGTGTCCAAATGAATGTTGCTATCGTGAGACTGAAGGGTCGTGAGGATGTTGTGATCTTGGTTTGATAAGGAATGGCGATTATTGAGACGAGCTCATCTACTAGAACCTATAATGTAACCCCAAATGGATTTCGTGCGTTTTGAAGGCATGCCCAAAGGCCTAGGGTGCGGTCCGCTCTCAACCTTCTTTTCGACAGCGAGCTTCTCCGTCAGGATCGGATCGGACCCTTTCTCTTGGGTGACTGACATGTGTTTCGCTTGGCCACTCCGGATCTTCATCTTGGCCGCGAGGTCCTTGCTGAGCCTCAGAACACTGTTGAATGAGGATGGGGTGTTCTTTTTGCCCGTCCCGTCCCACTTGGAAAGGTCTACGCTAACCTCGTGGACCGGTTGGATAGTGCCATCCACGTCCACTACCCGCACGCTTGGGACCTCATGAGGCTGTTTCTCAAGGACGTTTATCTTGCTCAAGGACTTGGATACTGCCAGGGTAGTACTACTGGCAGTGTTCTGCACGGTGGCATATTTGACGTGCGCACCGGATTTGAGGGTTGAGTGGCGTTTGAGCTGCTGGGCATCGTCCTTGCGGACCGGGAGCACGACGCCTCTGAGGACGAGGCTCTCACGAGTGAAGCGAGGAGCACTTTCACTTGTCATCCAGTTCTCCTCTGGGGCTCGCGATGTCGATGGCCTGAGGGAGCGGGACGATACAAGTGGTTCTGGAGCGGAGAGTTGGCGTGCCGGCCCGGGCGGTGGATTAGAGAGGTGCGCAGGGGGTGAGGTGGACTGTGTGCGTCTGTGATGGTGATGTGACGATGAAGATGGACGGGACTTTGGGGTACAGGCATAGGGAGCAGTGGATGGTCGGCGGACGGTGTGCTCTCGCGTAGGAAGTGATTTGGAGTGGGTCGGTTTGGGACAGGGCATGCTTGGGATTGAGGTTAGACTGCCCGTGCTCATCTCGGGGAAGCCTAGGGAACTCGGTGAACCTGGAGGGCTTGCAGATGGACTGGCAAGGACGACGGACGACGGACGACTGGTCGGGACACCTTCGGCAAGAGGCGAGGGTCTTCGGGGAGCATAGGCGCGGTAAGAACTAGAACCAAGAGAACGGATCGATGGAGGTCGGCAAGCAACAGCAACGGGGGCGGAACTCGAGGGATACGTTGGAGGGGGCTGCAACGGCACAGAGAAGCCAGGTAAGCACAGATAAACTAATACGAATACCCACGAGAACGAGATGCATACCACTGGAAGGGTGGCCATGGTAGATATGAGATATCGTAGTTGTGGGTAGACCGACGGAGGGGTTGTCTCCTAGCCTCGTAATCTGTTGAGCTAACACTCCTAATATCTATCTATCTATCCGAAACACGTCTAGGGCTTTGAGGCCCAGCCCAGGAGGACTCGAAATGGCTAAGCGGGAGGCGGGAGGAAAGTGGAGAGCTCGAGGCCAGGCCAGGGGAAACAAAAGTTATGAGCCTTCTCGGCAAAATAAGCAAAATCTGTATTTCAGAAGGTGGACTTGATATCAAGCCGTGCCCTGCGTGCATCTGACGGCTGACTGACACATGGGCGCTCCGGCGAGCATTCGAGCCTCTTCGACAGCAGCTTGGGGTCTGCATCGGTTACTAGCTACTAGGTGAAACGCAAAGTAAGCAGCTAAATATCACCGTCAACCTAACTCTCGTACGTGATTCATACACCATTCGATTACCTTTCTCCCCTTCAAATACGGCTACGAGCCATCAGACCCGCATGCCTAGCCCCAAGCACACAAGCACACAAGCACACAAGCATAGGAAATCAAAGTCTAAGCCTTCCCTTCCCCTTTCAGGGAGACTTTCGCAATATGCAACACGCCACTTGCAAAGCGCGTAGCTTCGCGTCCGTCTCTGCCAGTGTGGCGGTGCCACTCATAGATACGCCAAGAGTCAACACACTGGACAAGTACATTTGCGGGGCTGGATAGTGTTGAGGCGTTTCCCGCAAAGGCACTTTCCTTTACCCGAGGTGATTAATTAAGAATGTCCCTAAGGCGTTTGTTCCTCGCGCGTCCCCTGAAGAATTGTCTATATGTAGTCAACACTTGTTGCCTGGAAGCCAAAATAACCAAATCTTCTGCACACGCGGTTTACCGTTTCATCTTGTCCTGCCAGCATGGGGATTACTATTACCTTGCGGTCTCACCTATCACTATTTCCTTACTGGAAGCGCCTTGCAATGTTCCAAACTCAATGAGGACGCTCGTCGTGCGGTGTATAGGGATGCAACCAAGGCCCGATCAAGAATGTTAGTGCGCCTTTGTACAACTCCTTATGGAAAACTCAAATGAACGTGTTGCTCATATGAAAAAGCTTCGAGAACCGCCTTGACAATCTCCTTGATGGGAAATACCAGCCTTCACGCCATTGTTTTGTTCGTCGTTGGCTCCTTCAGGAGGCTTCTATACACGACCTGAGAAACCTTCCTCCACTTGTTTCTCGTCCCAGTTCCGTGCCTCTGCCCACGATCTTTCCAAGGCTGGAGTACACACAGGTGGCTGGCATTCACCACGGACACTGCAATCACACCACCATGTACTTGGTGTATTGTCAGTATTATCAGGATTCAGTTCGCGTTATGTGGTGACCATGCTACTGATGCTGATGGGCCGTTGTTTCCATTTGCTCGGTACCGCCGCAGTTGAAATTGATTGACTGACGAAGGATATTGTAATGGATACTACTGGTGTTGAACAGAAGCCTTAGGCAGGGCTCTTTTATAGACACCAACGACGTTAGTAGGAGTTGATAGCCTTGGCACAGCGACCCTTGACGAGAACCCGACGATTTATTCCCAGGAGTTCCACAGGAGGCTAGTATCAAACCACAAGAATCGATTACACAGAATTGAGGTGCTGAATGATCGGTTAGTGAAGTAGATTTACTGTCAGGGCCATGAGAATTGCGTCATGGGGAGTGTCCCAGGTAGCATGAGAGTTTTCTGTGCATTTATGGGCTTCAAAGTCCCTTTCAGTGAGACCTCAATCAATATGACGAACGTGAATGGAGTTCAGAACGATTTCTGCATACTTGAACCGTGACCATTTCTGGTCTCGTCAAAAAATCACTGTGACCTCTGTCTTTAAGCCAGCTGGTTTCTTAAAATGCTCTTACAGCATGTTCGGACAACAGGAGCGCGTCTCGGACAACGAACGGTCCTGAAATCCGCTTCAGCATCAATTCGTAGGAAGAGGGCATACTCGATAGGTGCCCACACGAATAGTTACTGCATACAACATCACCTGCCGTCCATTTCTTGCACCCCACCCTGCAACTCGCGCCCAATGTTGCGGGTTTCTGCAAGTTTGGCAAGATGTAGGCCAAAATCTTGTAACACCGGAGGCCAAATACCATTAACCGAAGATAAGAGATCGTTCCACACGTCACTATGTGCGCGCTGGTTGCCATCTCTTCCTCCCGCATCTCGCTTACTATGTCGGTGCACCCTCGTTCGACAGCTCGGAAACACGGCATATCGAGACCTGCACCTGGCACAGGGTACACCCTCTCGTATGATCTCCTAAGCCGTACTGATACCCGACCATTCGGCAGGATCAAAGTCCACTTTAAGGACTCGAAGGGGAACCTGCTGAAGACTGTGGAAGGGAACGAGGGAGATAGCCTACTAGATATAGCACATGAACATGATGTCGACCTAGAAGGTGTGTACCCTCGTGTTCGACCGTCACGGACGGACCATTTACCGGTTTCATCGAATGTAGGCGCATGTGAAGGATCGGTAGCATGTTCTACGTGTCACGTTATTCTTACACCCGAAGACTACGACTTGCTACCAGAACCAGAAGACGACGAAAACGATATGCTCGATATGGCCTTCGGACTAACGGATACGTCAGTAGCATTCACCCTGCTACCTGTACAAATCTCCTTCATAAGCCTGTTAAGTTGTGTTTATGACCGGTTCCTAACAAACCACTGTAGGTCGAGATTAGGATGTCAGGTCAAACTCACGAAGGAACTAGACGGAATCACGGCGACCCTACCATCTGCTACACGGAATATGTTTGTAGACGGTGAGGATGCACCACGTTCGCTGTTGCGGTGACCTAATAGAGACCACCTGGCAGGAGCTAAACCCACAAAACACTAATGCGATCGTCGAATTATGTGTGATCTCCTGGTAGATCCCCTCTTTCATTTATTTTTCATTCAGCTATTATCAATTCGAGAACTCCCCGCTCCTAACGAAGTTCCAGTCTGAGCTATTTCTAAGAGGCTTGAATGCCTTACGCCTCTCTTCGGATCATGTCACTGGCCATCTTCGATCCTTTCCAACGCTGGTACATACACAGGAGCGCCTGTGAAATAGCAACATGTTACTGAAAGCAGCAATTCAACAAGTAAGAAGACACATTGAATCACCAACGCACATGGAAGAAAGCAGAGAGTGCTGGCAGGAGCGCAACATATCAACCACAGAATCAATGGGCGCAGCAGGAACTTTGGATCACACGGCAATCGAGAAGCCATCATTACTCCTTATCAGCCGCAGGCGTCTCAAGACAAAGGCCTCTGACAGTCTTTATAACTTCGAACGAGCAACAAATGGGATGCAATATCCCTGCAATCACCAAGATGATGGACCAGAGGGGTGTTGGGATTTCTTTGGCTGTCATAGAGCTCGACGGCCCTGATGTCCAAATAAACATGATGAACGTGAGCAAAAGTAAAATAGTGGACCAGGTGAGGTACGTCACTGGTAACGCAAAAGCGTCCCAGACGTGACGGTATTCACACGTTGACTGTAGCTCAAGCTCATAAGTTGGAAGTCATGGTCGGATATTCATTCGGACGTACGGAAATCAACTCAATCCGTAATTTCGCAGTTATGGCCCCCATCTTCCAAAAATATACTATTCCGTATGCTGCAGTTGCAAGGGCGAATTCCAGAGAGAGAAAAGCACTAGTTCGAGTGATTGCGTTGTTCCTCACATTCCCGTCAACTAGTAGGATCATTATTGTTCTGGTGTGTACGATTAGCCACGTATCTTCAATCCCATGGTGGTGTGGAGATAGGCCAATCATACCCAGACAACAGCACCCCCATTATATGAAAACTCAACCACTCCTGCCTACAACGCTCAAGGAAAATGTCACCTCTCTCCCGTAACGATTGGGCCTCATTCGATATAAAAGCACTTTTTCGGTCATATATTGAGATACATTCGGCTTGTCGGTTGCATAATCGACAGTCCCGGCGTATCCGCTCCACACGCTGTTCATAGATGATCGCAAGCCGAAGCCGCGGCACATGCAACCACATTTTGAGGGAGCCTAGTTGGAACGAAGAGAGGCGAAGAGAGGAGTCGTCCATAAATGTGCAGGAAAAGAGTATGCGCCAGTCCACACGCCTTGCCAGTAGGAGTTGGGGTCCAAGTAACTGAGTATACTTCATGGTTACTGTTAAGACAGAGAAGAGACGACGATCGGCTCGCCTGTATGACTTATGCGACGTGCAAGAGTGATCAAGGCCACTGAGAGTTTATTCTTTCTCTGGTTTGCCAGGCGTCAAATTGCAACGGTACGGTGTTCCTCTGTCGTAGCTTATGAACCAGTGACCTTCCAGTGTGCATGCGTCCGAGGCGCTTCTACCCGTCCTGGACAGAGAGGAGACTGCGCGATCAAGTGAGACTGCCACTGACACTGAGATTTGTATTTCTGGTCCCTAAACCCCACAAAGCTACGAGAACAGACTCCTATCATTTTGCATTACATCAGTTCGAGGATTATCTCGGGTGCAGAATCGGCCGTCATGTCGGGCGGTCGTCCGAAACTAGGGAGTTCAGCTGTTGGAACTTAAAGTCTCGATTCCCCATCTACCCTTCTAAACCGACCCTTCCTTCCATTACCACCCTTACGCAATTCCACACTACCCTACTCCATGATGACAGCAACCCTCACAACTGGGGGTGATACCAGTGAGACTACTACAGAGTGCTGGATCCCAGTTGTG
>Ga0307513_10010496_pt1 | contig 11598 bp, 10 predicted proteins | sample 15_EM_MG_FD_202174 | JGI IMG/M metagenome (GOLD analysis project Ga0307513, IMG submission 202174) | Populus trichocarpa ectomycorrhiza microbial communities from riparian zone in the Pacific Northwest, United States - 15_EM | ecosystem: Host-associated > Plants > Roots > Unclassified | place... | reverse complement strand
GTCTTCCACGTCATCACCGCCGCCGCCCTGATCGTGCTGTTCGCCGTCAAGGGCCGCGCCCGCCTGGTCTATCTCGGCGTGCTGATCGCGATGATCGCGCTGCAGTTCGTGTGGACGCATTTCATCGTCAAGCCGGACGACTATGACCGCCTCAACCCGGTCAACATCGGGTTCGCCTGGGCCTTCTCGGTCTGGATTGTCGGCATGGCGCTCTTCCAGCTGTTCCGGGCCGGGCGCGGCGCCGAGGGCGGACCGCTGACCAAGATGATCGGCTACGCGGCGATCCTGGTCTGGGTGACCGCCGCCGCGGCGGGCCGCTGGATCGCCTTCGCCTAGCGGTCGAGGGCGGCTCTAGCGGCTCTGCAGGTCGAGCAGGGCCTGCCACATCTGGTCGGCGACCTGGACCACCTGGACGTTGGCGGTGAACGCCTGCTTGGCCGTGATCTGCTCGACCGCCTCGGCGCCGTAGTCGACGCTGTCGTCGCCGGCCATCCGCGCGACGCGGGCAGCCGATTCCGTGAAGCGGCGCTCGGCGGCCATGAGGCCGTAGCGGGCGGTGGAGATCGGGTCCATGCCGCGACCCTGCTCCCTCTACGGTTAAGCTTTCGCATGGTTTCGTGGTGAACGAAGGGTTGGTGTAGGATCGCCCAGCGGGGTGACCAACGACGACAGGAGATGCTTCCCATGAAGATCGCCATTCTCTCCGCTGCGGCCGTGCTGGCCCTCTGCGCAGGCTCGGCCGGGGCCCAGTCCTTCGACGGCAAGACCACGATCCTTTGCCTGGATGTCAGCGGCAAGGCCCTGCCACCGACCTGCCGCTCCCAGGCCAGCCGCCTCAGCAAGATCGAGGACATCTGCACCTGCCCCATGGGCGGCGACCGCGTCACCGTGCCGGTCTGCGCGGAGGGCGTGAAACCGCCGGCGGAGAGCGCCGCCTACGAGAAGGCCCGCCATGCGGCCGTCACCAAGGGCAGCCTGGTCGGCGCCACCTACGAGGGCAAGCCGATGTGCGTCACCGGTCGCAACCGGCAGGGCTATTAGCGTCTACTTGCCCAGCGCGGCGTAGACCGTCTTCTGGAAGACCGGTAGCGCCGCGCGTCCGCCCATCCGCTGACCGGTCGCCAATTGGGACGCGGCGTCGGGGGTGAGCGGCATGGAGTTCTGGATCAGGTAGATCAGCACCATGTCCTGCGCCGGGTCGGCCTGCCACCAGGTGCCGAAGGCGCCCGGCCAGCCGAACGCGCCTTGCGAGCCCGCGCCCATCCAGGCCTGCTTCTCCGGATCGGTGATCACTGAGACGCCCAGGCCGAAGCCCTGTCCCAGCCAGAACGGGATGCCCATGAACGGAATCTGCCGCTGGTCGTCGGTGAGCCGGTTCCTGGTCATCATCTCGATGGTCTGCGATTTCACCAGACGCACGCCGTCGACGTCGCCCTTGCCCAGCATCATGCGGGCGAACTTCAGATAGTCGTCGGCCGTGGAGATCAGGCCGCCACCGCCGCCCTCGAACGCCGGCTCTTCCTCGGCGTGGGCGTAGGAGACGTCCTGCAGCCTGTCGGTTTCCGGGTTGATCCGGTAGAGCTTGGCCATCCGGGCGCGCTTCTCCGGCGGACACCAGAAGAATGTGTCGGTCATGCCGAGCGGGCCGAAGATGCGGTCCTGCAGGACCTGACCAAGCGGCTTGCCCTCGATCCGCGCCACCAGGAAGCCGAGGACTTCGGTGGAGTGGCTGTAGTGGAAGCGTTCGCCCGGCGGATAGGAGAGGGGCAGGGTTCCCAGCGCCTTCAGCCAACTGTCCGGCGTCAGCGGCGTGCCGATCGGCGGACCCAGCCGGTCCTCGTGCGCCTGGCCGATCGGGCCGATCGAGGTGAAGCCATAGGCCAGGCCCGAGCGATGGGTCATCAGGTCCTCGACCGTGATGTCGCGCGGCGCGGGATAGGTCTGGTCGACCGGGCCGGTCGCGTCCTTCAGGACCTGCATGTCGGCCAGCTCCGGCAGCCACTTGGTCACCGGATCGTCCAGCTTGAGCTTGCCGTCCTCGATCAGCATCAGGGCCGCGATCGAGGTGACCGGCTTGGTCATCGAGGCGATGCGGAAGAGCGTATCGCGGGTCATCGGCAGGCCGGCCTCGACGTCGCGCAGGCCCACGGTGTTGAGCTGGACGACCTCGCCCCTGCGCCAGATCAGAGTCACGAAACCGGAGAGGTCGCCGGCGTCGACGACGGCCTGCAAGGCCGCGGGGATCTGCGTCAACGCCGCGCCGACAAACTCGCCCTGCGCCTGATCGCCATCCATGTTGCCGCTCCGTGATAAGTCGCCTGTGATCGGCGTTCAGATGGGATTTGCACAGGGCGCCGCTAGGGGCGTCAAGCGCGGAGCTGCTACCGGGGTGGCGCGCGACGCCCGATCCCTGGCGGCGCCATTGTCGGACCATGGGTTCATGCGTATATGCGCGGCCGTTCCAGTCGCCCGTGGAGGACGCCGTCCCATGCTTCTGACCCTCATGAAGGCCAAGCTGCACCGCGCCACGGTCACCCAGGCCGACATGGACTACGAGGGCTCGATCGCCATCGACCGCGACCTGCTGGACGCCTCGGGCATCCTGCCGCACGAGCAGGTGGACGTGCTCAACATCACCACCGGCGCGCGCTTCACCACCTACGCCATCGAGGCGCCGCGCGGATCGAAGGTGATCGGCGTCAACGGCGCGGCCGCCCGCCTGGTCCAGAAGGGCGACAAGGTGATCGTGGTCACCTACGGCCTGATGCCGGCGGAGGAGGCGCGGAACTACGCGCCGACCGTCGTGCTGCTCGACGACGGCAACATCATCAAGCAGGCCGCCTGATGCGCAACGTCTTCGCCCTGGGGCTCGCGGCCCTGGCGCTCGCCGCCTGCTCGCCCGGGGCGCCGAAGGGCGTCGACAAGGGCAAGCTCGACCAGGCGATCTCCAACGCCATCGGCGATCCCGCCACCTGCGTGATGATCGCCGAACAGGCCACCGGCAAGATCGTCTACCGCTATAACAGCCACACCGCCTGCGCCCGCAGCCTGCCGGCCTGCGACACGCCCGGAGAACGGACGATCGAGGACCTGATCAAGGCCACGGTCAAGGACGGCCAGGCGCGCACGCTCTCCTGCTACACCCAGGCCGACGCCTCGCGCGGCGTCGGCTGGGCGACAGGGCCCCTGGCCGCCAAGGGGCTAGTCTATGCGGCCATGATGGAAGGCGACCGCGCGTTCCCTGGCCGGATGATCGCCGACCGGCTCACGCGGGCCTTCGCTAAGGTCGGCCTTTAGCGGGTGAGCTCGTAGAGGCCGCTGACGTCGATGCGGACGTTCAGCTCGCCGGCCGAAACGGGCGTATCCATCGCCTCGCGCTTCGAGGCGTAGGCCATCATCGGCACGGGCGGGCGGGGCGTGTATCCGCCGCCTTCACTCAGCGACACCATCCGCCCGATCCGGTAGCCGGTGGCCTTGGCGTAGAGATCGGCCTTGGCCTGCAGCGCCTTGACCGCGTCCTGGCGTGCGGCGTCCTCGGCCGCGGTGGGATCGTTCAGGCCGAAGGAAACGCCGTTCACCTGGTTGGCGCCGGCGCTCACCGTGGCGTCGACCGCCGCCCCGAGCTTGGTCAGGTCGTGGACGATCACCGTCACCTGGTTGGAGGCTTGGTAGCCGGTCAGGCGCGGCGGGACGTTCTGCTCGTAGACATACTGCGGACTGAGGTTGAGGCCCGAGGTCTGGATGTCCTTGGCCGCGATCCCGGCCTTGCGCAGGGCCGCCATCACTTCGGTCATCCGCGCGGCGTTGGCCTGCATGGCGCCCTCGGCGGTCTTGGCCTGGGTCATGACCCCAAGGCTGATGCTGGCCATGTCGGGGGCGGCCTTGACCTCTCCGTAGGCGGAGAGGTTCAGCGTCGTGGCGCGGAACATGGTGTCGGCGACGGGCGGGGCGGCCTGCGCCATCGCCATCGGCGCGGCGCTCGCGGCCAGGATCACGCTCAGCGCGCCGGCGCGCAGGAAGGTCTTCATGCAGGTCTCCTCGAAAGGCTCTCGCCCGGGTCAGCGTGCGACGATCGCAATTCCTACCTGAACGCAGCCTTTAAGGCCCGTGCAGCCCATGGTAACCGCCACACTCAGCGTCGCTGCTGGGGCCTGTAGCTCAATGGTTAGAGCCGGCCGCTCATAACGGTCTGGTTGCAGGTTCGAGTCCTGCCGGGCCCACCAGCGAGGCTTCTCCGGACGGCCGCTCAGAGGCCCGACGCGCGGGGCGGCGTCTTCACCCAGAGCGGCATGGAAAAGTCGAGCCAGACGGAATTGCCTTCCAGCCGGTTCTTTGCATCGAACTCGGTCATGGCGTGAAGGCGCAGGGTGGCGGGGATCTTGTCGGCGATCTTGAAGTTGTAGGCGCCTGTGACGCCCACGCCGCCGACCTCGCCCTTGAACGGACCGAGCGTGTCTCCGGCGCCGGAGTCACCGCTGACCTGACTAAAGTAATAGGCCTGCAGGCCGAGCGACCAGGTCGGGGAGAATTGCTTTTCGATTGCGCCTTCGACATGGAACTCGGTCCCGGTCCTGTAGTCCGTTGCGGGGTTCTCTCCGTTGAAGGTGAATCCGGCCTTGCCGGAAAGATCCCAGCCGCGCTCCTCATCCAGCCAGGTCGCGGCCAGCGACACATCGCCCGCCCACCGGTGGAAGGAGAGGTTGGACAGCCGGCCCTGGCTGTACTGACCGATGGGGATATTCACGAGCCCGCTCAACGCAATGTGCGTCTTGCCCGATGTCCAGCCCCACGCCGCGGTGACCAGCGGGTCGCCAACGATCAGCCTGTCGTCGCTGCGAGAGATGGCCACCGTACGGCCCCGTGGACCTGTGATGACGGCGGACACGTCGACCGCCGGAACGCCGACCGGCAAGGCGGCCCCCAACGCCAGCACACCGCCCGCGAAGTCGGTTGTCGGAATGAACAGTACGGTGGCGAAGTCGGCGTTGATATTGCCCTTCAGGCCCGCGACCAGATTGCCGCTGACCAGGAACTGCTTATTGCCGCCGGCCTTGCCGTCATAGTGGTAGGCGGTGTTGAAGAAAAACACCCCGTCTATGGGCGGCAGCACCGCGGCGCCGGGACCGCCGGAGCCGAGCAGGTAGACGCTGGCCCCGCCCTCGGACGCGTGTGTCGCCGACGCCACGAGACAAGCGGCGATCGCCACGCACAGGCCCAATCGCCTAGACCCGCGCGTCATCACACAGCGACCGTGAACTAAACTCTCCATTCGCGCATCCCCTATGGCGCTCAGGAGCAATAGCGTCGCGCAGCTGAACGGTGGCGCCTATGAGTGGAATCCCCGATGCGGAGCCGGTGGCGCCAGGCTGCGGGTTTGGCCGGATAGCGGGTCGCCGGACGGGGAATAGCCTCGTGGCCATTCCGCTGGAGGCTCCGCGATGGCCCTTGCGTCGCAACCCCAACGCCAGATCCTGCCCATTCCCGACATCAGGCCGCCGCGCCTGACGACCTATGACGCCAAGGATCCGGACACCGCGTTTCCGCCCATCACGCCGCTTCGTCCGCCGCCAGAGGCGCCCAACGTATTGGTGATCCTGCTGGACGACGTGGGTTTCGGCGCGTCGAGCGCGTTCGGCGGACCCTGCCGGACGCCCACGGCCGAGCGGCTCGCTGCCGACGGCCTGAAGTACAACCGCTTCCACACCACGGCGCTCTGCTCGCCGACCCGCGCCGCCATGCTCTCCGGGCGCAACCACCACGCCGTCGGCATGGGCGGCATCACGGAGATCGCCACCTCGGCGCCGGGCTACAATTCGCTGCGCCCGAACACCTGCGCGCCGCTAGCCGAGATCCTTAAGCTGAACGGCTACTCCACGGGGCAGTTCGGCAAGTGCCACGAGGTGCCGGTGTTCGAAACGACGCCGATCGGGCCCTTCCACCACTGGCCGACCGGCTCGGGCTTCGAGCACTTCTTCGGATTCATCGGCGGCGAGAACAACCAGTACTACCCGGCCCTCTACGACGGCACGACCCCGGTCGAGCCGGACCGGACGCCGGAAGAGGGCTACCACCTGATGGAGGACCTTGCGGACAAGGCCATCGGCTGGATCCGGCAACAGAAGGCCGTCGCGCCGGACAGGCCATTCTTCGTCTACTTCGCCCCCGGCGCCACGCACGCGCCGCACCATGTGCCCGCGGACTGGATCGCCAGATGCAAGGGCAGGTTCGACCAGGGCTGGGACAAGCTTCGCGAGGAGACCTTCGCGCGCCAGAAGGCGTTGGGCGTCATCCCGGCGGATTGCGAGCTTACCGCCCGGCCGGCGGAAATCCCGGCATGGGACACGACCGAGGAGCGGCTTCGCCCGGTGCTCGTCCGCGAGATGGAGACCTACGCGGCGTTCCTGGAGTTCGCGGACCACCACGTGGGCCGCGTGATTGACGCCCTGCAGGACCTGGAGATCCTCGGCGAGACGCTGGTCTACTACATCATCGGCGACAACGGCGCTTCGGCCGAAGGCACGCTGAACGGCGCGTTCAACGACAAGACCGGTGGCGAGGCTCCGGACCTGAACACGCCGGAACTGCTCATCGAGCACATCGATGACCTGGGGTCCTGGCGGGCCAACAACCACTACGCCGTCGGCTGGGCGCACGCGATGGACACGCTCAAACAGCGAACGGGTCGAACAAGGCCAGGAAGGCGGCGGCGCCGGCCTGATCGCCGGCCAGCCTGACCTTCCCGGATTCCAGCAACTCGGCGAGCGATTGCCGGTTGAGGAAGAGGGCAGCATAGGAGGCGCCATCCAGGGTCAGCGCATAGTCGGCGCGACCAGCATATGCGGCCGGCCGGTCGATGAAGTGCGCCACGCCCCCGCGCACATGCAGGGCCACCGACGGATGCCCGCCATCGGTGAAGTCGAAACGCATCAGCAAGTCAGTGTCCTGGGCCTTGATCGGGTCCACGCGGACGCGCAACTCGTTGACGAAGCGGGCCGGATCAGCGCCGATCTGCTGGACGCTGGGTGGCACGAGGCGGGGTAGCTTCACCTTGCCCTCAAGCGCCAGCGCCTGGCTGAGCATGAAGGCGCGGGTGATGCTCGCGGTCGAGACCTGGGCGCTGCGTCGCAGCAGATCGGCCTTAAGCTGTTTGAGCTCCGCATCGTCCGGCGTCAGGCGGAACTGGTAGTTCAGCAACTCCAGCGCCCAGGCCAGCTCGCCGCTGGTCTGGGCCTTGCGCACCTCGGCGACCAGCTTGTCCCGCCCGCCGAGCAAGGGCACCAGGCGCTGGGCGATGTCTTGCGGCGGCAGCTTCACCAGGGTCGCGGCGTCGCCGTCCCACCAGCCGAGCGCATGCTCCATGATGTAGGGAGCGTACCACTCCAGTTGCCCGTAGGATTGGAACAGCCAGGGATCTTCGGCCAGCCGCCGGGGCAGCTTGATAAAGTCGCGAAGGTCTTCCGGGCCCTTCCCCTGCAGCATGCCCCGCAGGCTTTGGTCGAGCACCAGGTTGATGAAATCATCGTAGTCGGCGAGCGTGCGCTGGACTTCGCTTTTTCCTGAGATCGATCGGCCATGCTGGTTGATCAGATACTCCGGTTGCAGAGCCATGAGTTCTTGCACAGCAGCGTCCCAGACGCGTGGATCGCGGAACTTGGCGCCGCGCGGCGTGTAGAAATTGGGCATCCAGGGCCAGATGATGTTGTTCAGCGCCACCTTGCGCTCGGGCAGCCAGACGCTGATGCAGTCGTCCGTGTCGGAGCCGCCGCGGGTCAGGAACCTCAGCCGCACGCCCGCCACCACCAGCTCCTCGCCGTCGGCGACCGGTCTGTTCACCGGCACGAATCCATCTTCGCCGGGCTGCACGACGAAGCCTGTCTTGGCGTCGGACCCTTGCGCGGGGAGCAGGAACTGAGCGTGCTGATAGGCGCGGGCGCGCTGAATCGGATCGGTCTCGGGGTAGTCGGAGCCGAGGCCGCCGATCTGCGCGTTTTCGTTGAGCTTGGGATGGCCGATGATCAGCACATCTCTCTCGCCCTCGATGATCGCCCGCGTGCCCTTGGTGTAGTGGGCGTGGCTGTAGATGACCGCCCTGATCGGCTTGCTGCTGATCTCGCGGATCGCGTCGCGATACTCCCGGCCCTGCGCCAGGTTCTCACCGGTTTCCCAGACGATCAGCCCGTCCGGGCCTTCGATCACCGCGGCGTTGAGCGAGGGTCCCGGCAGGACCCAGACGCCGGGAGCGAGCTGGTAAGGCTTGACGTCCTGGTGCTTGACCAACCTCGCGTTGTCGAGTTCGGCCTGGTTGATCAGGGCGCCATTGACAGCCCGTCCGACCTGGGCGGGCGCGCCCATGTAGACCGATTGTTGCGCGAAACCGGGTGCGGCGACGCCGCTGGCGAACGTGCCTGCCAGCAGCAGCGAAAGCGGGAAACGGGCCATTTGTCACTCCTTCGCGGGTCAGGACAGCCGCCTGCGCACGGTATTTCCTAGCGTGGTCGCCGCAGCCCCGGCGCCCCCTCGCCAAGAGGGGTGCCGACCTCGCCGGGCGGGAAAAGGAGCCTGGTCGGGCAGGTTGGGGATTCACCGGATATACGCAGGCCGCGGCGAGCGATCAGGCTTTCGCAATCCGCTGCCCACATCCGGCCAGCGGCCGTCTTGCAGGGGCTGATCACAACGTGAGGAGGCGACCATGAGCGGCAAGGGAAGCAAAGCTCGCCAAGGCAAGTCGGGACAAAAGGCCGGCGTCGGGGCTGAACCCGCCCGGGCCATGCTGTCCGACATCCTGCCGTTGCCTGAACCCCGCTTCAAAGGCCGCATCGGCAGCACCTACGCCGACTCCGAGGCTGACATCATCTCAGCGGCGTCCGCGCCTCCCGGCGCGCCGCACGTGCTGCTCATCCTGCTCGACGACGTGGGCTTCGGCCAGACGAGCACCTTCGGCGGCCCGGTGCAGACCCCGACCTTGCAGCGGCTGGCGGACGAAGGGCTGCGCTACAACCGCTTCCACACGACGGCGCTCTGCTCGCCGACCCGCGCGGCCCTGCTTTCCGGCCGCAACCACCATTCGGTCCACACCGGCTGCATCACCGAACTGGCGACCGGTTTCCCCGGCTACGATGGTTCGTGGCCAAAGGAAGCCGCCTGCGTGGCGGAGATCCTCCAGGCCAACGCCTATTCCACCGCCGCCTTCGGCAAGTGGCACAATACGCCAGACCATGAGCTGAGCGCCGCCGGCCCGTTCGACCGCTGGCCGACCGGCAAGGGGTTCGGCTATTTCTTCGGCTTCCAGGGCGGCGAGTCGAGCCAGTGGCACACGCCGCTGTTCGAGAACACCACGCCGGTCGAGCCGCCGCACGACAATCCCGACTGGCACTTTTCCGAAGCCATGGCCGACAAGACGATCGGCTGGATCGGCCAGCAAAAGGCCGCAGCGCCCGACAAGCCGTTCTTCATCTACTTCGCGCCGGGCGCCGCTCACTGCCCACATCACGCGCCGAAGGCCTGGATCGAGAAGTACAAGGGCAAGTTCGACCACGGCTGGGACCGCCAGCGCGAGATCGCCCTGGAGACCCAGAAGAAGCTCGGCCTTGTCCCCAAGGACACCAAGTTGACGCCGCGACCCGACAGCATCCCCTCCTGGGATTCACGCTCGGCGGATGAGAAGCGGCTCTATGCGCGCTTCCAGGAGGTGTTCGCGGGGTACCTGGCGCACGCCGACGCCCAGATCGGCCGGCTGGTGGACGCCATCGAGGACATGGGCCTGCGCGACGACACGCTGATCATCTACGTCGTCGGCGACAACGGGCCGAGCGCGGAAGGGTCGCTCACCGGCACGCTCAACAACATGAAGTCCCAGTTGGGCCTCCTCGACGATGTGCCGACCATGCTCAAGCGTATCGACGACATCGGCGGCCCGACCACGGAGAACCACTATCCGGTGGGGTGGGCCTGGGCGGGATCGTCGCCGTTCCAATGGATGAAGCAGGTGGCCTCGCACTTCGGCGGCACCCGCAACGGGCTGGTCATCTCCTGGCCAAAAGCGATCAGCGACGGCGGCGGACTGAGGTCGCAGTTCCATCACGCCATCGACATCGCGCCGACCATCCTGGAAGCGGCCGGCGTGCCGGAACCGCGGATGGTCAATGGCGTGCCGCAGAAGCCCATAGAGGGCGTGAGCCTGGCGTACACCTTTGCCGACAAGGCCGCGCCAAGCCGACGGCAAACCCAGTACTTCGAGATGCTCGGCAATCGCGCGCTCTATCACGACGGCTGGGTAGCCGGCTGCCTGCACGGGCGGCTCCCCTGGCTGACGGCGGGCGGCGCCAGCTTCGATGACGACAAGTGGGAACTCTACAACATAGAGACCGACTTCTCGCAGGCCGACGATCTGGCCGCGAAGGAGCCGGCGAAGCTGCGGGACCTGCAGGACCGCTTCATGGCCGAAGCCGCCAAGTACAACGTCCTGCCTCTCGACGACCGCTTCGCACCGCGCGCCGACCCGACGCTGCGGCCCAGTCACATCCGCGGCAAGACCCACTTCGTGTATCCGCCCGGCACCGTCCGCATCGGCGAACGGTCGTCGCCAAACACCAAGAACGTGCATCACACGCTCGCCGCCGAGGTCGAGATTCCGCAGGGCGGCGCCGAAGGCGTGCTCGTCTGTTGCGGCGGGACAGGCGGCGGTTTCACCTTGTTCCTGAAGGGCGGGAAGCTCCACTGGGAGCACAACTACTACAACGAGACGCGCTACCGGGTGTCCTCCAGTGAGGCGATCCCCCCGGGCCGACACGTGCTTTCCGCGGAGGTGAAGGTCGACAAACAGGGCAAGTTCGAAATCGGTGGCGGGGTCACGCTGCGGCTCGGCGAAAAGCAGATCGGCGAAGGCCGCTTCGAGAAGCAGATCGGTGGTTTCTTCACCGCCAACGAGGGCTTCGACATCGGCTGCGACACCTGCTCCCCGGTTTCGGACCAGTACGAGTCGCCGTTCGCCTTCAGCGGCCAGATCATCCGCGTGATGGTCGACATCAGCGAGGCGTCATTCGAGGACCTTGCCGAGCAACACGAGGCGCACGCGCGGGCGGTGATGGCGATGCAATAGGCCGCTGGGGTCGGTTCTTGCCGCGCCCGAACCGACTGGAGGGAGTGACATCATGAGCGCCTCGCCCACCGCCTCGAAGGAACCGCGCCCGAACATCGTCTTCGTGCTGATGGACAACCTCGGCTACGGGGAGGTTGGCGCCTACGGCGGCGGCGTCACGAGGGGCGCACCGACCCCGCGGATCGACCGGCTCGCGGCCGAGGGGCTGCGGCTGACCAACTTTAATGTCGAGGCGCAGTGCACGCCGAGCCGCTCGGCGATCATGACCGGGCGATTTTCGATCCGGTCCGGCACGCACTCGGTGCCCATCGGCGGCGGGGTCGAGGGCCTGACCCGGTGGGAGGTGACCATCGCCGAGGCGCTAGCCGCCGCGGGCTATGCTACCGCGGCGTTCGGCAAATGGCACCTCGGCAGCACCCAGGGCCGGCTGCCGACCGATCGGGGGTTCGACGAGTGGTACGGCATCCCGCGCACGACGGACGAGGCCCTGTGGCCGTCCC